>Ga0193753_10000629_pt1 | contig 33616 bp, 38 predicted proteins | sample H1c2metaG_FD_144925 | JGI IMG/M metagenome (GOLD analysis project Ga0193753, IMG submission 144925) | Soil microbial communities from a riparian zone of the East river system, Colorado, United States - H1c2 | ecosystem: Environmental > Terrestrial > Soil > Riparian zone | place: USA: East...
TTAGTTCGTCGGGAGTGGCACGAACGCGCACCATCTCAGCCTTAGCACTTCCCTTTGGGAGAGTGGGGCGTCCGACAGGTTTAGGCTTCGGCTGCTTGGGCATTTCTAATCTCCTGCAAGATGAAGGCTTGGACGGCGGTTAGTGGGGATACTACGGGTGGGACGTGCAGCACCGTAACGTGGTGCGCTGGCTTGTCAGGATCGCCCGTATCGTGCAACCAGGCATAGGCCGTATTGGCTTTGGGGTGGCCACGAAGGTCGAAGACTTCCACGATGCCGTCCCAGACTGTTTTCCCTTTGTAGACTTCCTTTACAGGCACACTCTCGCGATGCGTAGCGTGTGCGCCGTGTAGTTTGTGGATGACATCGCGTAGTTCGTCAATGTGAGTCATAACTCATCTTCCGATCTGATTGCAAACCGGATGGATATACTCGGGCCGGGATTTTCTTTTGGGAGGGAGGTCAAGTGGCGCAGCCTAGCGGCGATATCACCGATGTAAATGAGGAACTGGCGATGGGGCATCCATGAGGTGTTGCAGCTGGGGCATTGCGCCATGTTGTTTTGCCACACGCTGATTTGCTGAGAGATTACGGTTCCACAATGGGTGCAGGTAATCTCCACCGCCGTAATGTCGCTCGGTTCAATCGTTGTTTTTAGTTCTTTGGTCATGCCGTGGCCTCCACTAAGTCTCCCACGCTCCACGCCGTACCAGAGACACCCGCAGCCATCGCAGGAGTACAGCGGAGCGTATTGTGACGCTTTACGAAGTTGTAATAGGCAAAGTGCAGCCCGACCGCCGCGACGAAGTTCTCACGCTTCTTACTGAAGGCCAGCGTCAAGCGGGTAAGACGGCGCATGTGGAGACGGGTGGTGGCATTCAACCGTTCGACATAGCTGGTAGAGATGAGGTCAACGTTGGGGCGTCCAGCAAGAATCCGCTTCTCTGAAGAGACGACTTCTGACGGACTATAGCGGAGATTGTCTACTTGGTCATTGCCATAGACTTTGATAATTTGGCCGTAATCCACATCATTACCAAAAGTCTTTTCCATCGCCTCCGCATAGGACTTCATGCCGTCGGTAGAGATTTGCACCCTGTATGCCATCCGGCTTGCGACATCCGCGACAAAGGCTTGCGTGGTGGCAAGATTGCGCTCCCCAACTTTGAACGCCGGAACAAGTTTGGTATCCGCGTCAATCGCGCAGAACGTCCAAACGCTGCCAACTTCCAATCCGTCTCCCATCCGTACGTTGCGGTCTTTCTTGCCAACAAATCCCCAAATCTCGTCCATCTCCAGACGAGTGCAGGACAGGTTCCGCATCTTCTCATCCATCAGAGCGGTGCAGCCTTCGCCAACCTTGACGCCAAGACGCATGATCGTATCGCGGTGGACTCCGGTAATCCGTTCGATGGAACGAATGCTGGAACCCTCTGCCAATGCTCCGATTACCGCGATTTTCTTGTCCGTGCTGAGTACGTTTGCCACGACTGCCTCACTGGAATAAATGTACCCCAATAATTGGGAGATGTCAATATGTTTTTGGGGTACAATTACTCCATCTCCATGCGTCTCTTTCTTTCTCTCGCCTGTCTAATGATCGCGCTAACCGCAAGCCATGTGCCAAAGAGCCATCCTATGAATAACGTGGAAAATGCCACTATGTCGCCTGAAGTCAAATCACTAAAAGATGATATCCACACGCTGGAGATTCGCCTCCAAGCATTCCGGAATCGGCAAGATCGGTGGAACGAGGGATATCTGAGACTTGGGCTAACGACTATAGTTCTGGCCACAATACTTGGCGGGCTATCTCTTTTCTTCCAGGAAGGCGTCCAATATCGAACTTTCCTCGCGTCCATTAGCAGAGGAGCTAGGAAGAAAAAATGCGAGACTCCGCGCAGTCTTAGACCAGTCTGCCCAAATAGAAGTTGCTAAGGCCCAAAAAGACGCCTTTGAGGCATCTGAACGTGCCGGAAGGGCAGAAGAGGGGGCTGGTGAAGCTAATGAGCGTGCGCTAAAGGCACAATCAAGTTTGGCCGAAGCTGAACAGCATTCAGCCGAGGCAAACGCCAAAGCAGAGGGATTTAGGCTTGATATCGCTAAGTCTAACGAAGCTGCTGCGCAAGCCCAAGCACATGTAGCAGGAGCAGTGGCTGAGGCGGCCAAAGCAAATCTGGAATTGGCACGGATCAAATTGCCCCGGACGCTGAACTTAGAGCAGCAGAAGCGTATCGCGAACGCACTCTCTAAGTTTTCTGGGACTAACGTCGCGTTCGTAGTCTTCAGTGATCCGGAATCACTGTCGTTACTCGGCGAGTTAGACAGTACCCTACAACAAGCGGGATGGAACAGAGTAGAGTCACCGTCAACCTTCAGTAGTGACATCGGGTTCAATACATCTCGGGGAATGGTGTTCCAAGCTAATGATGTTGGATTAAAAATATCTTTTCCGCCTGACGCCCCAATGATGGAACCAATCGTCCGGGCTGCAGCCGAGGCCATCTCCGCCGAAGGCGTACCGTGCGAACCCCATTTCTCTGACAGGTTGAAAGGAACCAAAGTGATACTTGTGTCGGTGGGACAGAAGCGGTTATAGCCGATCCTTTCCCTAGATGGCACCAAGGTGGCCTTCGTGGAGAGCGTCACCAATGGGTCGATATTTCACGTGCTCAGGCTGGGCACAACTGGAAGTAACGGAACTTCCTCTATTTCGCCGGCGGTTCCGGGCACGGGCAACAACGCATTGGACACAAGGGTTACGATGAGCGGCAGCGTCAGCGTTACGCGCTCGTCGCCCTTTGTCGATTACACCCACGATATTGCCTATGTAGGAGACGACATCGGGAGGCTGCACAAATTTACAGGCGTGTTCAAAGGCACTCCGGCTGAGGCAGGCTCTCCATGGCCGTTCACCGTCGCTGCTGGTGTAATTCTTACCGGCCCCGTCTTCGACAGCGGTGCCAGTCAGAATATCTTCGTGGGCGGCAGCAACGGAAATCTTTACTGTGTCACTTCCGCAGGCGCGGCCTGCAGTACCGCGTTCCTCTCCGTGGCCTCGGCGACGAGCCCGGGCGCTGTTATTGACGCGCCCATCGTGGACAGCACCGAGCAAACGGTTTTTGCAGAGGCCAGCAACAGCACGAATTCAGTCCTGATGCAGGCGACTATGGCGTTAGGCTCTGTAGTGAGAGCTACCATGGGGATAAACGGGACTGATTTGTACAACGGTGCGTTCGACAACGCGTACTTCACAAGCGTAAGTACCGGACACATGTACTTCTGTGGAAACCTCACGACGGCTGCCACGCCGACGCTATGGCGCGTCACGTTCAACAGCAGCGGCACAATGAGTAGTGCGAATGATGGCGGTTCCTTCGAACTGGTGCTGGGCGGCCAAACCGGTACGGGCGATGATTGCACGCCGCTGACCGAGGTTTTCAACACCAGCCTGGGTAAGGACTTTCTCTTCGTGGGCGTGAAGAATCATGGATTCATGACGGGTACGCCCAACTGTGGTAACCAGACGTGCATCATGAGCTTCGCTCTCCCAACAGCTTTCCCCTTCACGTTTCCCGTGGTCGCTAACGCGACGACGAACGCTAATCTTGGTAGCGCCGGGACCAGCGGGATGATCATTGATAACGTCTCCGGTACAAACGGAGCATCGCAAATATACTTTGGAAACCTGCAGGTCAATACGGGCGTACAAGCCTCCCAATCGGCACTGCGATGAGGTCAAAATGAGTCATCCAGAAGAGACAGATCGCACTGCTGCTCGACCGGAGACACAGCAGACCGCGAAGAAGGTCTACCACAAACCTGAGTTTCGCTTCGAGCCCGTCTTCGAGACCAGAGCACTGTCCTGTGGCAAGGTGCTTTCCACCCAGAGCCAGTGCGCCCACAACAGAAAAAGCTCCTGAGGGCCGCGCCATGAATATCGAGTCACAGCAATATTCGGCGTTAGGCCGTGAACTGGTCGTCGACGTGGCCCGCAGCTTCGGAGAGGTTCGCCTCAAGGTCTCTGGGGCAAGCATGATACCTGCGGTCTGGCCAGGCGATGTCATAACCGTCCGGCGCCGCGACTTTGCCGAACTACAGCCGGGGCAGATCGTGTTATATAGGCAGGAAGAGAAACTGGTAGCTCATCGAATCGCCTGCGTTCGCGGCGATCGTCTCACCACCCGCGGAGACTCGCTCTGCTACGACGATCCGCCAATAAGAGAATCCGACATAGTAGGACAGGTGGTTTGCCTTCTTCGTAATGGCCGCCGAGTGCATCTCAAACAATCATTCTGGCAGCGCGTCAACTCGTCCCTCCTGCGTCGCTCGGATTTCTGCATACGCATGGCACTGCGTCTGGGATGCCGCTTGCGGCGTCCTGCGGGCGAGGAGATGTCATGGGCGAGCTAGCCACAGCCGCCGGGCAGGAAGTCATCATCGAAATCGGCCGCATGCCAGTCCAGGTGCGCAGCGAAAGCCCGGAGTTCCTGCGCATGCTCGTAGGGCGCTATTCCGGTTTTCTCAGCCCAGGGGCGCGTCCAGTCTTCGAATTCGATGTCGAACTGGTAGCGGCGGGCAGGATCGCTGAGGAAGATGACGTCGCGGTGCGCTTCGAGTCGGGACGGTGGCTCATCAAGCGCGGCGACCTGTTCGCGGAGTGGGAGCCGATGTCGCGACGCGGCCGGATTGTCCAGTCGCCGAATCCGTACTCCATCGATACAGCGCTACGTATCATTCACAGTCTGATCCTGGCGCGGGAGGGCGGACTATTAGTGCATGCAGCCAGTGCCGTGCGCAACTGCAAAGCTTTCTTGTTTGCGGGCATTTCTGGGGCAGGCAAGACGACGATCGCGCGCCTGGCGCCTGCGGACGCGACTCTGCTCAGCGACGAGATCTCGTATCTCCGGCGCAACGGGCGTGGCTACGTCGCCTACGGCACGCCTTTTGCGGGAGAGCTGGCCAAAGTGGGAGAAAACGTCCAGGCTCCTCTGGCAGCCCTGTATCTTCTGCAAAAATGGCCTGAGAACACCATGGAACCGGTGAGAGCCAGCGAGGCTGCCCGCATGTTGCTGGAAAACGTGCTGTTCTTTGCCCACGACACGGAGCTGGTGGGCCTGGTTTTTGAATCGGCTTGTGAATTAGTACGCCATGTTCCCGTCTACCGGCTGACATTTTTTCCGGATCAACGTGTTTGGGAGATGATCGTATGAGCCCTCTTTACATCGCAAGATCGACTGCGGTGGCCGCGCGCTCGCTGGACGGCGAAATGATGATCATGTCCGCCAGGGACTCGACTCTGTTTACCCTGAATCCGGTGGGTACCGCTATCTGGCGTCGGCAGATGGAAAAACGCCGCGTGCAGAGATCGTGGAGCGGAAGATCTGCGCCGAGTTTGAAGTCGACTCGGTGGAGGCCCTGAAAGACGCCGAGAGTTTTGTGAATAATTTGGCCAGCCACGGCATTCTGGCTGTATCCGACGAACCTATCAGTTTCCCGAAGCGGGCGCAGGGAGCGGAGCGATGAGCCTAATGCAGGAACTCGGACAGCGTGCGCTGGATCGTGGTGTGCCGCTCAGCGTGCAACTCGACGCTACCTACCGCTGCAACGAGCGATGCATCCACTGTTACCTTGACCACGACGATCACGGTGAGATGACCACCGCAGAAATCTGCAGCCTGCTCGATCAGTTGGCCGAAGCAGGGGTTTTCTTTCTTACGCTGAGCGGCGGTGAAGTCTTCATGCGACAGGATTTCTTCGACATTGTCGAATATGCCCGCTCATTGATGTTCTGCGTCAAGATCAAAACGAATGCCTTCATGATCCGGGAAAAAGAGGCGCGCGGGTTACGCAATCTGATGGTGCAGGACGTGCAAGTCAGCATTTACTCCCATCGACCGGAGGTGCACGATGCCATCACGCTGCTACCGGGATCGCTGAAACGGTCTGTCGCCGGGATACGGCTGCTGCGGACCCATGGCGTAAAGGTCGTCGTTGCGAATGTCCTGATGATGCGGAACCTGCGCGACCAGGCCGGGGTAAAGGAGCTCGCGAAGGAGTTGGGAGCAGAGTACACCATCGACCCGACGATGATGGATGGGGACCGGTCCGTTCTCCGGTTGGGCTTGGGTGTGCCTCAACTGCAGGATGTATTTCGCAACTCGGATCTTGTTGGCGATGTCGACGAGTTCTGCGCCCCGCCGCCTGCGGTGAACGATGATGTCTTGCAGGAGTTTCCATGCAGCGCGGGCCACACGGCGTGTTATATCTCACCTTATGGCGACCTGTTTCCATGCGTGCAGTTTCCCTTGCCGAGCGGCAACGTGCGTCGCCAGAAATTCATGGACATCTGGCGCCATTCCGACCAGCTCAACGAAGTGCGCTCCATTACCGCGCGCGATCTACCCGTTTGCTCGGGATGCAGTCACGTTGGTACATGCACGCGTTGTCCCGGATTGGCCTACTTGGAAGGAAACATGCGCGGCCCATCTCCTCAGGATTGCGAAAAATCCTTTGCCAGGACGGGGGTACCCTCCGCCAATATGCATCTCAAGAGAGCCTACCCAACGCTCAGTTGGCTTGGTTCAGATAGCGTAAGTTTTGGAGACCCATTATCACCCGCTTCTATATGTCTCAGGTATGCATCTCTCTCCGGAATTTGGATTGACCGTCCAGTTCGTTGAAAACGATGACATTGAGATCGCTGGAGATGCAGATGCAGCGGCCATTGGCGAGAATGGTATCTCATCACCGGAGCTTGCTGATCTATCCCGCGGCAAGGAGTTTCTGCGGGCGCGCGATCAGGTTCCGTCGATAATAGGTTCAGTGAGGTGACGAATGAGAGTTAGAGCAGGAGTTGGAGCGGATCAGGAAGAAGCCGCTGATTCAGTGACTCAAAACGCCTCTGAATTGGCTGAGGGAAATTCAGGTCACGAGTCTATTTTCGTGGTTGTGCCGAGTCGGTGTTATATTTCGCGTCGTGAGACGCTTCGGTTTCGTCCTCTACTTCTCAGTAATTCTGTTTATCGCCGCGACTGCTTACCGGCATCCGGCGCCGACCTTCGACCGCTATCTCTACGCGGCAACTATCGCCAGCAAGCACGCCTCTGACCCCGCCCAGATAGGTCAGGAAGCGCTCCGTATCGCACCGCGAGGGTCTTATCCGCACACGGCTTTTACCGACGAGCTGATGACTCATCCTGAGCTAATGGCACAACAGATACCGTTCTATACGGTCAAGCCGGGATACATCCTGGTTCTCAGTACGCTGGGCTTGCGCCTGGTCTCTCCTCTCGCATTCGTCGCGCTTGCTGCGATCCTTCTGGTGTGGCTGAAAAATCCGTGGTGGTGTTTTGGACTGATCCTCATACCAGACGTAGCGATGGCATCGCGGCAGATCACGCCGGACCTGCTCTCCGCAGCAATAGTGATCGCAGCCTTCTACCTTCTAATGCGCCGAACTGGTGCTACAGAGAGTGCAGGACTGTTGCTCCTGCTCGCCTCGGTAACCGTTCGCGCTGACAATCTGCTCTACCTGCTTGCCGCTGCGCTGTTCATCAGAAGAATGCCGAAGTGGAAAACTGGCGCATTCGTGCTTGCAGGTGTCCTGATCTTTCTCGCTGTCAACCATTACGGCCATTCCTATGGCTGGACGATGCTGGTAAGACATACCCTCCGTGGCGGCTACCCCGATGTCGCGCATATCACGCCGGAACCGATTCGCGCTGGCGAATACATTCGGCGACTGACTCATGAAATACTCGACGGCGCAATCGGGATATGGTTCGCCTTCTTTGCCGCTTTGGGGTCCTATGCCTGGAGAAAGAGGGCTGAAACGCACGGCCTGCTGATTGTCGCTGCGTTCTTCGCCGTCGCCCATCTCACCCTGTTCCCCATTGCTGAAGCACGCTATTTTCTCGCCTCCTACCTGCTCGTTGGGGTATCAATGGCAAGCACGGATGGCATAACTTTGGGAAGGAACCATTCAACGCGGGTTATCACGCAGTAGGTGCAGGTGTGGCAAGCGAAAGAAGTATCCGGGCAGAACAGTCTGTAGTTTTGGTGGGTGTGCCTACCAGCGGCGGAGGAGGGGTAGATGCCGATGATAATGCAAAGGGAGCGTCAGCTCGTTGACGTGCAGCAGATTTTTGATACGGCACTAAGTCAGAGGGGTGCCGTAGGTCACCCATTCGCTTCCGAACTTGACGGTTTCTGCGGCATAACCGTGCTCGCGAAGGATCTTTTCGACTCGGCCGCATGTCCGTTCTCCGGCTTCCATATCGCCGCTAACAAAATGGTCCGAACTGATGGCGAAATGCGGTTTGAAGTAGCGCATGGTGTTTGTCGCACCTTCTAATGCTTTAATCTCGGCGCCCTCAATGTTCATTTTGACAAAGTTGACTGTAGCGAGATTGTTCTCGGCAACCACCTGGTCCAAAGTAGTCATGGGGATCTTAACTTTGTGCCCGCCGGGACCATCCCACAAAGCCGAGGATCCCAATGCGCCCCTCTCACAGAATTCAATTTCTGTCTCGCAATCCCACAGGCCCTTCGGAACTAGGTGCACGTGGGCGGGACTTCCGTTCAACTGCCAGTTGTGAAAAGCGCGTTTGCGGCTGATGGCGTCAGGTTCGAGTGCAATCACTCGCCCGGAAGCTCCTACCTGCGCGGCGAATATGTTCATCAGAATGCCATTGAAGGCCCCGGCATCGATCACAACTTGGCCAGCTGACAGAGGATGTCGCAGCTCGAACTGGCGGACGAGGCGCCTTACTTCAAACGGCGGCTCCGCTGTTACCACCGTAAAGTCGAATGTTTCGGTAATGTACGCCCCGTTCTTGCGGCGAAAACGAGCGCTCCCGCGCTGGACATAGTTGTTGACGGTAAGTCTCAGCCAGTCCTTGACCGCGCCGCCGGGTATCGCAGTCCAAACACTTCTCGTCATGCTCACAACAATTCTCCGTCGCAAAAATTCACTTTCGCATCTTCGCCGCAGCATAGCAAACCAAGCAACTGGAGATTCACAAAAGCGATAGTCGATTTATGTTATGTAAACTGGGCCTACTTGAGCTCCCTCACAAATGTGCCTCAGTCCACAGTCGTCAGCGTTTCGCTATGTCCCAAATCGGTACGGGCACTCTTGTGGACGCGACTGAGCCCCATCAGCTGTAAATATTCCCCGATGACTCTATCTTGCCGAAAGCGTGCCAAAGCTTCCTCTGGCACAGCCGTGCCCCTCTGGGACTGAAGCACACGCGACAGCGCCTCCGCAAGCCGCTGACTGTCACGCACAGGAACAAGGCTTCCGAAAGCACCGTCGCACAGGATTTCATGCGGACCGGTTGGGCAATCCGTTGCCACGATTGGCAACCCGACAGCCAAAGCCTCGATCAGCACCGTTGACAAAGCTTCCACTACGGAGGACACCGCTAGCACAGCTGCTCGCTTCATGTAGGGAAGCGGATTTGAGACGTTTCCCAGAAAGCTGACCGCCGATTCAATGTTCAACTCGCGAGCAAGAGTAAGAAGGCGATCTCGTTCTTCGCCTTCTCCAAGAAAGACGGCTCGCGCATCCATCCCATTTCGCACAAGCGCCAACGCCCGCAATAGAGTTGGGTAATCCTTGTGGTAATGCAGTCGGCCCACTGCCAGGATCACGGGACGGGGATCAGCATCAAAGCGGGGATCGATCAGGGGTTCAGCGGCGCGCCGCCAAAACTCAGCCCCCACGACAGGATTGTAGATGACATGAATACGTTTCGCAGGCCCGAGGATGCTTGCCAAGTCCTGCGCCGCACCATGAGAGACTGCAACAATCTCGTCAGCCCAGGGATAGAACCGGCGGATTAAGAACGGTGTCATCCGCGTGCGTAACATGCGAGCATTGGCTGTGATGACCGAAACAATGTTGTGTTCGGTCAGGACAAGTCGCATGGGGACCGCGGCCAGCCGCCTCGCCCAGGCTGCCACGATGTTGGTCTGAACGGCCCCCGAAATCATGACGTGAGGGCGCTCCCGCCGGAGATAGCGCACTAATGGAGCCAGACTCGTAAGCGCGCGTCCGGCACTCAAATCCACAAGACGGACGCCATCTGGAACTGCATCTCGAAAGCCACCCTCTGGCGTGGCCTGGATCATATCAACAGCGAGTCCGTGCTCGAGGAATCCGCGCGCCAAGTTTATGAAGACTTGCGGAATGCCGCCGCACGTCAGCGAGGGATGAAACAACGCGACCCGATGAGGCTTATCCATGGCTCTCAGTCACTCTGATCTGATCTAAAAGCGATTACAGGAAAGAGGATTCTACACTTGCGTCTCTGGCATCCACCAGCGCAGCAGGTGCGGTGCACCAGCATCCTCCAGAAGAGGCTTTGTAACAGGATTTTGGTTCAAATGTGGTGTAGCCTGGTGTGCCATGCGACATTCCAAGTCGAAAATCCATCTGAATTAGAATTAGTACCCATTGATGTTGTACCGGGAATTTGACTTTACACCGTGAAATGTCAAAACGCGCAGACGCGTAATAGGTGGGGATCATTGTCGTCACCAAAAGCCATAACCGCCCCCCACACGTTAGATCTGCCAATGAGTCGCGCCACCAAGACAGTGGACCTAGCCTTAGCTGTGGGGATCTGCCTGTTACTCGCTTTTGGTCCATTGGCGTTCGGGGCCGTCCAGGAATGGTCTACGTTCGTGCTTGAAGTGGGTACCGCGATATGCATCGCACTTTGGACGCTGCGCGAGATTACAAAACCACAACTCGAGATCATCTTCAATCCACTGTTTGTCCCCATCCTCCTGTTTGCAGCGCTTATCGGTGCGCAATTGCTTTTGAATCTCTCTGCTTATTGGTACGTCACGTGGCGAAAGGCGCTGCTTTGGGCTGCCTACGCGATGTTATTTTTTCTGGTGACGCAATGCTTTCGCAGCACGGCCTCCTTGAAACGCTTCGGTCAGTTTTTCACAGCGTATGGGTTCCTACTGGCGTTGTTCGCAATTATTCAGCAATTCACCTGGAACGGAAAAATATATTGGGTCGTTCCAAATCGAAACGGAGGCTGGGTCTACGGACCTTATGTGAATCATGCGCATTATGCCGGCCTGATGGTACTGCTGGTCCCGATCCCACTGGTTTTCTCGATAGCTGGTTTTTCGCGAAAACCGGCGCGGGTGCTCTTTGCGTTCGCCGCACTCATCATGGCCAGCACCATTTTCCTTTCGCAGTCCCTGGGAGGCATTGTGTCTTTCGCTGCAGAGTTGTTGGTGTTCGGCGTTTTGACCACTCTCGGACAGCGGTCACACCGACACGTGTACTTGCTGGGCGTGGCCTGTATTGTTTTGGCTGGATGGCTGATCATCCTTAGTCCTGGGGGCCTGGGTAGAAGATTGGCGGAACTCCACCATCCGCAAAATATGGGAGCTGCGGGGGACCGAATCGCCATTATGAAGGACAGCTTCAAAATGGTACGCGAACGGCCAATATTAGGATGGGGGTTCGGCACCTTTTCCGTGGTCTACCCTTCCTTTCGAAGTTTTTATAGTAACTTTGTAGTGAACGAGGCCCACAACGACTACGTTCAGATACTGGTGGAAACTGGAGTAGTGGGATTCGCTATCGCAATCGCTTTTGTAGGGCTGGTGTATCGCATAAGTCTGCGTGGAATTGAGCATTGGCGATCTGAGCCTCGAGCCGGCATCGCACTTGCTGCGCTCGTTGGTTTCTCTGGCCTGCTGGTGCATAGCCTCTGTGATTTCAATCTTCAGATTCCCGCGAATGCGGCACTTTTTTTTGTGCTGGCGGCCATTGCCACCGGAAGTGGCACTTTCAAGCGTAGCATTTCCAGGTTTACACCCTACGAGACTCGTCGCACGTGGGAATCGTATTAGAGTTTGGTTTGGGGATGTGTTCTGCAATATCGTGGATTTATAATGCTCTGCACTCGCCATCCGGCGATCGCAATGTGAAGGTATTCCAGGATGAATTCGAACAGGCACGTACTGGACGGTTCGATGGAACGTGCGTCACACGATTCGAGCGTCCTGACAAACATTCAGGAGCTCTACGCATCCCCGACCCACGAGCCAACGCTCGGCGATTACTGGCGCATACTTTTAAAGCATACGTGGACGATTCTCGTAGTGGCGGTTGTAATGGTTACGGTCACGGGCTTAATCTCCCTCAGAATAACTCCCATCTATGAAGCTACCACCCGGCTCTCTATCTCAGGACAGGCACCCAATTTTCTGAATTTTGCGGACAAACCCCAGTATTCGGATTCGAGCGAAGATCAATTCAGCATCGACACTCAAGTAGATATCCTGCAGTCGGATACTTTAGCGCTCCAGGTAATCCGGAATCTCGGCCTGGACAAACGGCCTGAGTTCACCGGTCAGCAGCAGCCGAACTCGAACAGTGTACTGTCGAAACTATCTCCCAAAGAGTTGGGGCATGAGGAGCAGTTGATACAGAAGTTCAGGGGAAACCTGCGTGTGCACCAGGTCCCGAACACTGCGATCGTGGAGATAAAATACTCCGATCCGGATCCTGCACTCGCGGCAGAGGTGGCGAATGCCACAGCCCAAATTTTCATTGAACAAAACATCAAGGCCAGATATGACAGTACGATGCAAGCCGCAGACTGGCTCTCCAGGCAGTTGGCTGATCTGCAGATCAAGGTGGAATCCTCCCAAGCCAGGCTCATCAGGTATCAAAAAGAGAACAGCATTATCGGCCCGGATGATAAGCAGAACCTGACGATTGAGAAACTTGACGTGCTGAGTAAGGAGTTGACTCAGGCGCAAAGCGACCGCATCCAGAAGGAGTCCCTGTATGAGGTCGCTAAGAGCAACGCTGACACAATGAACATTGTGCTGCAAGACCCAGTATTGTCCAGCCTTCGGCAACAGAAAAACGATCTGCAGGCGCAGGATGCGCAATTGTCAATTGACTTCGGCTCCTCGTACCCCAAGGTAGTTGAAGTGAGGAGCCGACTGAAGCAGATTGACGCCGCCTACGACAAAGAACTACAGAATGGTATTCGTCGGGTCGAGAACGACTATAAGGCCGCATCGAAACGGGAGCAGATGTTGCAGTCCGCACAGGACGCACAGGCCGCCACTGCGAACAATCTCAACATAAACGCCATCCAGTACAAGCTTTTGAAGCAGGAGGCGGACTCCAATCGCCAGCTTTACGATGGGTTGTTAGAGAAGCTGAAGGAGGCGAGCCTTGCGGCCGGCCTGAACTCAAGTAATATGCGCATCGTGGACAAGGCGCGGGTACCGGTCAGTCCAGCCAAACCAAACATTCCCCGCAACCTGGAATACGCATTGCTGATTGGTCTCTTCGGCGGGATTGCAGCAGCCTTTGCCCTGGAAGGAATGGATCGCACGGTTCGGACGCCTGATCAGGTCGGGACCATCTCAGCACTGCCAACGTTAGCAGTGATCCCGGTAAAGAATGAGCTGAAAGTGACACTTGCATATCGTGCCACTACCCTGCGGAAGGCGACTTCTCAGGATGGCGCGCCAGAGACTGCGCTAGTGGCCTATTATGAACCGCAATCCGAGATTGCGGAAGCATACCGCGCATTGCGCACGTCGATTTTGCTCTCGAGCGCTGTCAGGCCGCCGCAAAGCATCGTAGTCACCAGTCCTCTACCGCAAGATGGCAAGACGATGACCAGTATTAACATTGCGATCGTTATGGCACAGCAGGCCAAACGCGTATTGCTTGTCGATGCAGATCTGCGCAGGCCAAGCATCCACAGGGCCTTCCAGCTTCGGCCTGAAGTGGGACTATCCGACGTTCTGAGCGGGGGCGCCAGCGTAAGCTCAGCTATTCTTGCAACCAGACAGCGGAATCTCTTCATTCTCCCATCAGGTTCTATCCCGCCTCAGCCCTCCGAACTCCTGAGTGCTCCATTGATGCAGGACTTGTTGCGCCGTTGGCGTGAGGAGTACGACCACATCATCATTGACTCACCACCAGTTTTATCCGTAACCGATGCAGTTCTGATGTCGGTAAAAGCAGACGCCGTCATTCTGGTAGTGCGGTCCGGTCAGACCACGACCAATGCGGTTCGCCGCGCTCGTGATTTGCTGACGCATGTAAACGCCAACCTGTTGGGAGTGGTGCTGAACGCCGCAGACCTGACTTCGTTAGGTGGCTACTATTCTGGTTCGCAGTCCAGTGCGTACTACACCGATTCCAAGCGGAAAGATAGCAGCAACGGAAACGGACGGGACGCGGACGGTGATGAACAAACAACTCCGGCGACTACTGCCAGTTCCTAGCTGCGGTACAAGGGCGAAAGTCTCTAATGTCCTCAGGTTCACCATCTCGACCAGTCGCACAGGTCACGGTTCTTCTTGCCTGCGTATTAGCTGCTGCCGTCTACATCTGGTGTGCGGGCCGCATCTATCACGCATACCGATTTTCGACCCGACTCGATCAGATAGCGCTGAAGCGCGCCATAGCTCTCGAACCACGCGACGCAAGGTCTTACGACCTGCTCGGACAATACCTGTTGCTGAACACGCAGGATCCAGTTGCGGCAGTTTCAAACTTTAAGCGCGCTACCGAGTTAGACTCCTACGACTCTAGCTACTGGCAAAACCTCGCGCGGGCATACAGCGCTCTCGGAGCAGATCACGAACAGCGGGACGCGTTGGCCAGAGCTGCTGCTCTCGATCCAACTACTCCGGCGGTGGCCTGGAACGCCGCGAACTTTTTTCTTACCCAAGGCAGAGTCACGGAAGCTCTCCAACAATTCGCGGTGGTGTTGCGCAACGACCCCAGTCTAGTTACGCCGTCTCTCGATGTGTGCTGGCGTGCCTTGCATGACGTCAACACCATCGAAACGATTCTTCCAGAAAATGCAGACGTATATCTGCAATTTGTAAAGCTGCTTATCGCGAGGAGTGCCTGGAACGATGCTCACCGCGTCTGGATCTCACTGCTACAGCTAAATAAGGATTTCGATTACCGCCAAGCCTTGTTTTACGTGAATGGCCTGTTAGACAAAGGCGACGTCACACATGCTCGCGCAGTGTGGCAACAACTAGGCTCCCGGTCGGCGAATTTGAGCAGATACAGTAGTCCCAACAATCTTGTCACCAATGCAATCTTTGCAGAGGCAATCCTGAATGCTGGTTTTGATTGGCGTTATTCGCCACAGCCGGGAGTGTCGGTCATGCTGGATAGTACTCAGTCTCACCGTGGCAACCAATCTCTCCTTGCCACCTTTGCTGATGGTCAGGATACGGGCATCTACGAATACATACCTGTAGAACCCAGCACACAATACGCTGTATCGGCCTGGGTCAAGAGCGAAGAATTGGAGAGTGCAAACGGGCCGCAAATCGCAATTACAGATGCTTACTCAAACGCCACTTATGCACTCACTGAAGAAACCGTTGGCACAACCTCCTGGCACCAGGTCCAAGCGGTCTTCCGGACCGGACCGGCAGCAAAGCTAGCAGTCATTCGAGTCATGCGTGATCCCGGTAACACACGAATCCACGGCCTATTCTGGATAGACGACATCTCCATATGGCCGACTCCGAAGGAAACGGATGAATAAAATCGTCATCCGTATATTTTGTTTCGGCATCGAATTCATCATAATTCTGAATGGCTATGGGCCAGCCCCAATAGTTAACTTGAAAGTCCCTGTTGTTCTGTTTAGTATCCGGAAGGGCTTGGAAGGCTCCCGGCTTTGTCCCGGCATTCCAATTGCGGGATTATCAACTTACTACAAAAAACGCGCACTGTTGACAAACGGACGATCAATATCATCCCTGAGGTTTGATCCGTGTTTGGAGAATTTGCCGCTCAATTAGGTCGTGCAATCGAACGGCTGCCAAGACCCCTATTTAGCCGATGGGTCCAAATTGCTGTTGACGCTCTTCTTGCCATGACCAGCATGTGGTTAGCGTGGCAGTTGCGATTCGACTTCAACGTTCCATTGGATTACCGAATCGTAATGCCAGCTTCGGCTCTGCTGCTTGCGGTAGTGCGACCGGTGTGTTTGTGGGCTGTGGGTGCTTACAAGAGCATCTGGCGCTACTTCAATCTCAGCGACGCACTAGCGATAGCCCTGGGGGCTATAACACCTACAGCCATCATGCTGGTGCTGCGGTTGGGATGGATCCATACTCATCCGAAGGCAGTCCTGCCCTACACCGTAATCACTCTGGAGTACGGTGTGTTTCTGCTCTTCGCCATCGGACTGCACGGTTTGCGGCGCCTTTTGTTCGAGGCATCGCTGAGTATTTCGACACCTAAAAGGACTTTGCTGATAGGAAGCCTGGAAGGCCTGGCAACGGCAGTCCTGCAGATCTCTCTGCAGCCTGGAATTTCAGTGATAGGCCTCTTATCACCAGACGTCAGGCTTCACGGCTCGCGAATAAACGGCTTCACAGTGTTGGAGAGCCCGGCGGCGTTGCCGAAACTGTTGGCGCGCGGCGGTGTTGACCTTGTGCTCATCGCTGACGTTGATGTGGAAGCGATTGGCGACGCGGTGGCAACCGCGATGGAATTAGGGGTAGAAACACGATTGCTTCCATCGGCTGAGCACGTCATCAGCGGTGATGTCCGCGTATCAAGGAGGCCCAAGCCGGAGTCGGCGATCGACCATGCTGTCCCAATTGCCAGCCGCCCTCATCCAAACGTAATTGAGGCATTCCGCGGTCGGTCAGTGCTCATCACAGGAGCGGGTGGGTCTATCGGCTCCGAACTAAGCCGGCAAGTGTCATGCCTTCCAGTGGAACAGGTGGTCCTGCTGGATCAGGATGAGAACTCAATTTTTAAAATTCATAGCGAACTAAGCGCCAAGAATGACCGTGTTGTTCCCATACTTGCCGACATTCGTGACCGGGACCGTATCCAGGCAATATTCAACAATTATTCGCCTGATATCGTGCTACATGCCGCCGCTTACAAACATGTGCCATTGATGGAACATAACTGCAGTGAGGCTGTGCTTAACAATGTAGTAGGGACACAGATCGTCAGCGAAGCTGCCATCGAATCTGAGGCCCAACACCTTCTCATGATCTCAACCGACAAGGCAGTGGACCCCAGCAGCGTTATGGGTGCCACCAAGCGGATAGCAGAATTGTTGGTTCAGTGCCTGGCAAATCGCCAAAGCACCAATATCACTCGCTGCGCTTGCGTTCGATTCGGAAACGTCATGGGCAGCAATGGGAGTGTGGTTCCCATATTTCTGCAACAGATTGCCAACGGAGGACCTGTGACCATCACGCACGCAGATATGACGCGCTACTTCATGACGATACCGTCTGCGGTCCAATTAGTGCTTCAGGCCACTACGCTCGGGTCTCACGGAGAAATCTATATGCTCGACATGGGAGATCCTGTGAAAATTACTGACCTTGCCCGACGCTTGATCGAAATGTCGGGCCAACGTCCAGAAGAAGATATCGAAATCAAGTTCGTCGGAACTCGCCCCGGCGAGAAGCTCCAAGAGCAACTTTGGAATAATTCGGCAGACGTGAGTCGCACTTCTTTACCTAGCGTGCTTCAAATAAAGACGCCTCCGCCCACGGCTGATATTGAGAGCCTTCTTCACTCGCTTGTAGCAGCGGCCCTTACCCACGATGACGAACTTACACGGGAGATCCTCATGAATATCCCGATACTTGCACAAGGATTCGCAGCAGATGAGATGTCAATTTCTCATTATTCGGGTTCTGCTCGACGCTCAGTTGCAAGCTAACTCTGTGAATCTGGCGCTGCATACTCCATCAAAAACCAACGGGTTACGAGACGCTCTGAATCTGCGTATTTGTCGTTAGGTTCACAGGAAATTTCTACGGTGTAACCGGAGAAATGGGGGGTCCGACTCCGACTCCGCCTGTGCAAGCAAGGCTACACGCTATGGCGGTAGCGCCTACAGCGGCGGCAGCAATGACAATGATAAGTTGCGTCTTCCCCGCTATAACTCCACTCGTGGTGGCCGCAGGTATCGGGTTCTGGGATTGGCCTTGCTCCGGCTCTAGTCTGATCGAGGCAGTGTAGCCGGGTTCCAACGTCTTCACGACGTCGCCATCCGTCACTGTTAAGACACCCTCCCGGCTCGCAATCAGAATGGTTCCGTTGTGAGTGGACACGTCGAATTTCGCAAGTTTATCCTTCGGAACCACACTGATTGGGCCAGCATGAGCGGTCAGACCGTTCCTTGTACTTGCGCGCGCTGTTCCATCAAGAATTTTGAATCCGTAGTCTTCATAGAGTACAGACGAATTCGGGTCCAAGATTACTGACGAACCGCTGCGAGTAATTGACGCTACTGATGAGCTTGCTGTTACGACTCGATCACCCGCAAACACACTCGACGAGTTCCTGACAGCGGCCCCGTTCAGCATTACGCTGCCAGTTGCATACAGCATCCCGCTTGGCATTTCTGCTAGCGAAATGGTCGCTGGGTAGGTCAGCAATAGCAAGATACTTAAGAGTTTCCGCCCCGCGCGCATCTTGACCTCCAGTAGAGCGTAGAAGGACACGTTGAGATGTTATGTCGCAAAACACCCCAAAGTCAAGGCGCGGAACAGGGGCTTTTGCAATGATGCAGCGCATGTCGGATAAACAAATCCTATGGTGTTAATCTTCAACAACTTGGCTAGATCTATCTATGCGTAAAAAGGCGAGGAAAAACCGGAAGCATCCTATGCTATAAGCTGCTATTTCAACCAATACTTGCGGCCGTTTATTGACGATGCTCTTTACTATTCATACTGCATGTTTTGCTGCCAGTTTTGAAAGAGTAACGGCACAAAATCGTCCACACTTTCTTTCGTCTCAAAGATTGCCCTGCCATACTTCCATGTTTGCCAGCATGCGCAATCTGTATGAAGACTTTGTACGCGAGATAGGCCGCGCCCTCAAACTTCGTCTCGCGTCCTTTCCGTCACAAACGGTTATTACAGACACCGGGAGGCAACCCCGCACCTCCCGCCGGAGCCATTATCAGCGGTCGCCCAATTGCACAGACACACCTCTCAGCCTTTGAACTCACAGTCGATACCGGCGCGATCTGGACCAGAACCGACGGGCAAACATGGAAGCAAAAGTAAATCTGCGAACCAGCTTGCGACGCGAGGCGAAAGGCTGCCCCTTCGAATAGCTGGACAGTCGGGATATGCGGTTGCTCTCACGGGCGCGGAGGAGACATTTACCTCTGCAATTCTTCGTTGCACCAAAGACATTGATGCCAGTGTCGACCACTTCGTTGATCAGATTTACCTGTTCGGTGCTGGTACAACAATTGTGGTGTTCAGCTGCGCTAGATGTTTGGCATAAGGGCCGAGAACAATCTCCTGTTGGCTGATGGACAGACGCTCTCTGCTTACGATGCGCTGAGGTCTGAGGGTGACCGTGGCACCTGGGCACAAATATGCGGGACGCGGCAGGCTTGGACGGTTCTGCTGCTTCCAGAGTCGAACCTGGCTTGTCGCAACAGGATCGAAATCAAACGCGAGATAATCTTCATCGCTACCGACGAATAATTGGCCGACACGATTTGGGCTCCTATTTGGGTCAAGGCAAGGCAGGTCGGATACCTCTGCAGTAAGTCCAATGGGAGCCGGGAGCAGAAGCGGATAGCCGAGCTTCCTCAGACCGATCCATGTACCGGATGACCCCGCCGCTAACTTTTGACGCCTTCACATCCCTAACAGGATTTACTGCAACCAGTTCCCTTTCCTTGCCATAGGTATAAATCGATGAGAATTGGGTCCTGTAGCGATTCATGGTCGCTTTGGATACGTTGGAGGCCTTTCAGCCAGTCCGCGACCTCTGAGGGCCTAATACTCGCCGCAGGGCGCGATCCAAATTCCTTCTCAATGCGCTTCAATCTCAGAGGCGGGTTGTGTTGATCTTTGTACCGTTCTGGATCGGAGATAATTTGCTGCAATAGTCCGTCAGCCAGTTCGCCAAGGGTGCTTCCTTCCATTAGCTCCCTTATCTCGGCCGAGGTCCGTGCGGGTGCTTTGGCCGTCACAGGAACAACGCCGTCTCCAGAGGAACGAATGTGCTTTACCTTGTTCAAATAATCGACAGCTTGTGAGCGAGTTCCAATCTTCTTACGTACGAGCTTTCCGTTTACACGATAGCGGACATAGAAGATCCCGCTTCCCTCCGTCTTCTCAAATACCCCAGAAACTGGCTTGGCTTTACGTGGCATTTATGAGCATTCTCTGGGGGATACTGTAAATCCTCGGGGGATACAAAAGGGATACTTTTGTACCGTATTCCCTGCTATCCCCTGCAGCGCTTCGCCTGTAAGTAAAGACGCATATTCCCAATGTTTATGCGGCTTTTAGTTGCACTTCGTCGAACTGCGTTGCACCGCATAGAAGATGGTAAATCGCCCTTTTAAAGGCGTTGGTCCTGGGTTCGAGCCCCAGCGCTCTCACCATAAACCCCTTCCATCCTTTAAATCACTGGCTCTTCAGTAAATGTCTGCACTATACCCTCTTCAAGAGGTGTAAATGGTGCAGTATATCCAGATGCACGCAGTCCTGCCACCTCGGCCTGCGTGTAGTGCTGATATCGATTCCTTAGATCGTCCGGAAAAGGAATGTACTCGATCTCACCCGGCCCATGGAGCTGGATCAGCAACTCGGCGACCGTCTTGAACGTATGCGCTTCTCCTGTGCCAGCGTTGACCACGGCATGAACCGGCTTCGTAGACGCTTCCTGCTGGAGACCGGCAAAAAATATATTGATTCGCACGATGTCTTTCACAAAGATAAAGTCGCGACACTGTTCGCCATTGCCGTAACCGCCCGAGCCCTCAAATACACTGATTTTGCCCGTGCCCTTCAATTGACGCGTGAAGTTGTGGACCACGCTGGCCATGCGACCCTTGTGCCGCTCCCTGGGTCCGTAGACGTTGAAATAGCGTAGACCGATCACTGTGCTCTTCATCTGTGGCATCAGGTGCCGGACGTAGTTGTCGAAAACCAGCTTCGAGTAGCCGTAGACGTTCAGCGGACGCTCGTTTGCGGCAATCTCGTTGAAGTTCGTGCTCTCTCCATAGACGGCAGCAGTCGAGGCGTAGATAAAGGGGATTCTGTGTTCCAACGCGAAGTGCAGCAGTTCCTTCGAGTAGGTGAAATTGTTGTCCATCATGTATCGGTCGTCGTCGAGCGTATTCGTGCAAGCTCCCTGGTGGAGGATGGCTCGCATCCGTATTCCTTCGAAGTCGCCCGCCTTAAGAGCGCTGCGAAATTCTCTTTTGTCCATGTAATCGGCGTATTGGGCTCCCGCCAGGTTCGGGAACTTTGACGCGGATGTCAGATTGTCTACAAGAAGAATATTTCTTTCGCCAATGCGGTTCAGCTCGTGGACAAGGTTACTGCCGACGAATCCTGCGCCACCCGTGACGATGATCACTTTGCCTCTTCCCTGCTAAGCCGGATTTGCCGCGAGCTTTTTTACGATGTTAGTCGTCGAAAATCCTTCGACCGTAGGAACAATTTCCACACGTCCGCCAGAAGCAATCACTTCCTCGTGGCCAACTACCGTCTTGACGGTATAGTCGCCGCCTTTCACCAAGACATTGGGGCGGATAGCGCGAATCAATTCCATCGGTGTGTCCTCTTCGAATAACACCACGGCATCCACTGCAGCCAACGCAGCCATCACGCGTGCCCGCTCTCTCTCTCCAACTATCGGTCGCGACGGCCCCTTTAAACGGGCGATTGAGACGTCCGAGTTTAGACCCAGAACCAGCTTCGAGCCAAAACGGCGGCAGTCTTCGAGCAGTTTGATGTGTCCTACGTGCAGCAGGTCGAAGCAGCCATTGGTAAACACGATCGTCTCGCCAGAGGCGCGCCACTCTGCAATACGCTTTTGGGTGCGTTCCAAGTCAAGGATCTTTTCTGCGGCATTCAGTCCGGAGCTTGGAGTGAGCAGGGCGATCAATTCGTGATGTGCGATTGGCACCGTGCCCACTTTACCGACGACGATGCCTGCGGCGAGGTTGGCAAGTTCCACAGCGGTCTCGATCTTCAGCCCTCCGGCAAGGCAGGCTGCTAATGTTGCGATCACGGTATCGCCCGCACCCGAGACGTCGAAGACCTCCTGCGCCCGCGCCGGTGAGTGGAAAGTGCTGTCGGGACGCAGAACACTAATTCCCTTCTCACTCATCGTCACTGTGAGGAAGTTGAAGTCATGTTTGGTGGCGAGAGCCTGGCCGGCGGCTAGAATGGCATCCGTCTCATAGGAAGGCACTCCTGTAGCCATCGATAGCTCTCCGAGATTCGGGCAAACCGTCGTCGCTCCGGTGTACTTGCTGAAGTCCGGCGTCTTGGGGTCGGCCAGCACCGGGATTCCGCCGGCACGTGCGGCTCGAATCACGGATTCGCAGAGTGCATTCGACAGCGCTCCTTTGGCGTAGTCCGACAAGATGACGGCATGAACCTTGCCTGCCAGCTCCGTAGCACGCTCCAGCAGACGCTGGGCCTCAATGGCGGGATGTTTCTCACGGCTCTCGATGTCCAGTCGAAGCAGCTGCTGGGTCCGTCCTACGATTCGAGTCTTCGAGATGGTGGGGAGCGAGCTGGATACGACGCCGGCAGTATCAATTCCTGCGGCTTGCACGATGCTCGCCAGTTCCGCCTGCTCCGAATCGCTACCCCAGAATCCTGCAAGAAAGGTCTGGCAGCCCAGCCCCGCGAGGTTCATTGCGACGTTCGCCGCTCCTCCGGCACGTTCATACCGTTGTGCATGGCGAATAACAGGGACGGGGGCCTCGGGAGAGATGCGGTCAACCTCTCCGTGGATGTAGCGGTCCAGCATGATGTCGCCTATTACCAGCACCTTGAGTTGGCCGAAGCCTCCTTCAAGCAGGTTCAAAATGGAATGAGTTTCCGACTGCATGTGTGACGCGTCTCCGTTGAAGTCGATCGTTGTATGGTTCTATCAGTTGAGGGATGGTACGAAGCCTAATCGAGAACTCTGCGAATCCGGTGGAGTACGTCGTCGACGGTGATTGCGTTGATGCACTTTTTTTGTTCGATGACACAGGTTTCAAGGTGACACCCCCAGCAATCCACCTGATTGTAAAGAACGTGATGGTGGCGGCCATAGGGGAACCAGGTACCGGGCTTTCCACGGGCGGAGAAGATGGCAACACACGGTGTCTGAACTGCGGCGGCCAGATGCATCGGACCGCTATCGTGGCCCACGTAGACACTTGCGCGGGAAAAGACAGCAGCACTTTCACGTGGACTGATGAGGCCGCAGAGATTGATGACTGGCCCCCCATTTACGCGTGAGGAACCTTCGCGCCAACCGGCTGCGATAAATTCGCTCGCTTCGTTGTCGATGGCTGCTCCGGTAATGGCAATAGCGTAGTCGGGATAAAGCGAAGCAAGTCGCGTGAGCAGATTACGCCATCTTTCGTGACCCCATTCATTTGTCTGAACCTTAGTGCCGATGCTGACTGCGATTAGGGGTCGTTCGCCTGTAGGGACAAGAACCTCGGCGGCGCGTACATGTTCCGCCTCGGTGAGGTGAAGGTTCCAGTTGGATGGATCGTCGAGCTGGGCATCGCCAAGCTCCGAGACGTTTCGGGCAAGACGCGCTGCTTCAAATTCGAATGTCTGGTCCACCGGATCTTGACGGTTCTGCTGCATCTCCTCGGTGTTAGGGACACCAATCATGTGGCGAATACCGCAGAGACGAAAAAATAGAGCGTCGCGTCGCGCCGTTGTAATGCCACGGGCAACGCTGAGATACACCAGGGTGTGGGGACGCCAACGAACGATTTGCCACCAAAGGGAAAGAAGCTCGCGCACACTGCGGGTTCCGATGGAGTAACGAAGGTAGGAGTGGATGAGACCTGTGTTTTGCAGAATAGCCGCTGCAGGGGGAGCTTTTACCTGAACAGGAAAATTTGTGAGCAGACGGCGTTCCGAGCCTGGAAAGGCACGGGCTACGAGATTGAGAGATGGAAGAGCGACAACGGTATCGCCTAGACTGCCAATGCGATAGAGAAGAATACGTTTCGGGGAGATCGTCATGTATGGCTTAGTCTGCTTGGTTCGGTGACTTAGGGTAACTGAAACCCAGGGCAAACTGATAAAGTTTTTCCTGAACTAAAGTTGTAGTGGAGTGATGTCTGGGAATGCTCGATGCTCTTCTGATTACGCGAATGCAGGATGAGATGACACAGGCTTTGCATGAGACAGTGCGCGAGTCCAGCATTCCAGTCGATGCCGATGGCCTGATGGCGATTGCGATTGCGCAACACCGAGCAAACTTCGATCTCTGGCACGAAGAGGACAAAGCCCGCTCGCCCGAGGCGACGGACGCGGACATTGCCGAGGTGAAGCACGCCATCGACAGGCTGAACCAGAGGCGAAACGATCTGGTTGAAAAGATTGACCTCTGGCTTCTGGAGAGACTGGACCAGAATGAAATGGCACCCCTGCACTCGGAGACTCCCGGCCTTATGATTGACAGGCTCTCCATTCTTGCGTTGAAGATCTATCACACGGAGGAAGAAGAGCACCGGGAGACGGCCACGGAGGCGCACCGGCAACGCAATGCCGATCGGCTTGTGTTTCTGAAGGAGCAGCGGAGCGATCTGGCAGGTTGTCTGGATGCTTTGTGGAGCGAGATTCTACAGGGTACTCGAAGGTACAAGCTCTACCGGCAGATGAAGATGTACAACGATCCCGAACTGAATCCTGCGGTCTATGGACGGAAGTAGTTGGTAAGGCAACGAAAAAGCGTGATAATTGCGAGTGCGAAGCAGATGGATCTGGCAGTAACCGCTAAGGGAGTTGACCTTGCGGCCAGGTCTGCGTATAAAACCCAAACCAGTACAAAAAGAAAATCGGCTGTCAGCTCAGCCACAGATAAGTAGCTCAGGAGCGCCTCAGGCGACGAATATCGATCATGGCACAAACTAAGACAGAAACGGCACCTGCTACGAAACGCTCACCCCGCACGCTGGCTGGAACAACACCCGCTGTCTTAGACAGCAACCGAGCACACATGCTCTCCAACTACGAAGCAGCACTGCGTCTGATGCAGGAAGGCAAGTATGATAAAGCCCATGCGGCCTTCGATAAGATGCTGGCGGCAGGACCAGGGGAGCTTGCGGACCGTATACGCATGTACATCAATGCGTGTATCCAGCAGGTATCGAAAGGCAAAACCAGCTTCACCAGTCACGAAGAACATTATGATTACGCGATCTCGTTGCTCAATGACGGCAACTATGAGGACGCTCGCGAACAGTTTACGGCCATTCTGAAGCAGAACGATAAAGCCGACTATGCCTTTTACGGACTGGCCGTGCTGGCGAGCATGACTGGCGACTCCCATACGTGTCTGGAGCACTTGACCGAAGCGATCCGGCAGAATCCACGGAATCGCATTCAGGCGCGAGCAGACTCTGATTTTCAGGATATGGCCGACGATCCCAGGTTTACCGAACTGCTCTATCCAGAAGTTTAGAGCGCCGCATAGCCGCGTATACGAATCTCCGCTTGATCCGGGCACCACTGGCGACATATTCTTCCGCAGCCGCTAACATGGGTACGACAAGAGAGAATTGTGTGGCTTTGCCGACCTCAACAGAATCCGACGACAGGACACTCCGCGTTGTAGCAATCGGCGGAGGTACGGGACTGTCCACGCTGTTGCGAGGACTGAAACATCATGTAGCGGCGCCCGATCGACGGAAAAACAGACGATCAGACCGTGTTGCAAACCAGACCACACCTGGCACTGGAGCATGTCCTGATTCGCATTGCGTCATCAGCGAATTGTCGGCGGTTGTGACCGTAACCGACGATGGCGGATCCTCGGGACGATTGCGCGAAGACTTCAAAATGCTTCCGCCCGGCGACATCCGGAACTGCATGGTGGCTTTGTCGGAAGATGAGCATCTTTTATCGAAGCTGTTCCGATATCGTTTCGACCAGGGCGAACTCGAAGGCCATAGCTTCGGCAATCTTTTCGTTGCGGCACTCTCCAATATCACGGGAGACTTTGCACAAGCCGTACAGATGTCATCGCAGATTCTTGCGGCCCGCGGGCGAATATTTCCTGCAACAAATACCAACGTGACGCTGACGGCACAGATGGACGATGGCTCTGTAGTACAGGGAGAGACGAACATCACCGCAAGCAAGCAGAGCATCGTGGAGTTGAGGCTGGAGCCGGCCACGGCTGATCCCCTGCCAGAGACGCTGGAGGCAATTGCGAATGCCGATCTGATTACTCTGGGCCCAGGGTCGTTGTATACGTCGCTTATTACGAACCTGTTGGTTCGGGGGATCCCAGAGGCATTGGCGGCATCGCCTGCGACGAAGGTGTTTGTCTGTAACCTGATGACGCAGGCAAATGAATCGCTCGGGCTTACAGCATCTCAGCATATCGAAAAGATTTTGCAGCACTGTGGGAATGCAAACTCACCTATCTTCGATTACGCACTTATCAACACAGAGCCTATCTCTGCCATTAGGCTGGAGCAGTATGCGCGCGAAGGTCAGGAACCGATCGAAGCCGACCTTGATCGAATCCGCGCGCTGGGTGTTGAGCCTGTTACTGGAAATTTTGTGCATGAAGGCGATGTGTTGCGCCACGATCATGACCGCGTGACCGAAGCTTTACTGACGCTGGCTTTGTCGCGACCGACACCGACGCTGGCACACCAGGGCCAATAAGGAATAAAGAGCCATGCTGATCGAACCGCCTGTTTTGGAAGGTGCAACCCTCCGACTAGAGCCGTTGAGCGAAGTGCATTTGTCAGGACTAGAAGAAATTGCTTTCGACGAACGCATCTGGCGTTACATGCTCACCGTGGTGAAGACGCCGGATGAGTTGCGTAGCTGGATGGACTCGGCGCTCCAGGCGAAGGCAGCAGGTAGCGCCATGCCCTGGGCGACGGTGTTGAAGGCTGAGAATCGGGTGATTGGGAGCACGCGCTTTCTTGAGCTGGACCTGAAACACAGGACGGTGGAGATTGGGCATACTTGGCTGTCGCCGAAGTTTCATGGTGCATGTTTGAACCCTGAGGCAAAGCTGCTGCAACTTACTTATGCCTTCGAGGAGCTCAAGATGAACCGCGTCGCGCTGAAGACACACCATGAGAATCTGCAATCGCAGGCTGCGATGCGAAAGATGGGCGCGATCGAAGAGGGAACCTTTCGCAATCATTATGTTATGCCCGATGGATCGCTGCGACACAGCGTGTGGTTTTCGATTATCCGCGAAGACTGGCCGCAGGTGAAATCTCAACTAGAGCAGCGGTTGCAGGCGCTGAGGACTCCAGCGTCCGTTTAAGTTGCCCGCAGGCGGCGTAGATGTCGCGGCCGCGAGGGCGGCGGATGAAGGCTGGGATGTCGGCTTCGCGAAGGCGCTTCTGGAAGGCTGCTACATCCGTGGGTAGCGGCTCGTGGAAGGGCATGTCGGGACCGGAGTTCCAGACGATGAGATTGATCTTGGCGCGCAGACCTTTGAGCAGAGCGATGAGCTCTTCGGCGTGCTCTGATTGATCATTGATACCGCCCAGCATGACATATTCGAAGGTGACCCGCTCGCGGGGACGTAGAGGGACGGCAGAAATCGCTTCGAGTAGAGCGGCGATATTCCACTTGCGCGTGATCGGCATGATGGATTCGCGAACGACGTCGTTGGAGGCGTTGAGGCTGACTGCCAGTTTGGGGCGGACGGTTTCACGGGCAAACTCTACGATGCCTGGAAGGATGCCGGAGGTACTGACGGTCATCCGTGATTCGGGGATCTTCATTGCGATGGTCAGCAGGCGGACGGCATCCATGAAGGCTGCGTAGTTGAGGAAGGGTTCGCCCATGCCCATGAAGACCAAGTTGATGCGGTCGCGGCCGACTTCGACGTTCTGGCGGCTGAGGACGGCGGCTACCTGGCCGGCGATCTCGCCTGAGGTGAGGTTGCGGCGGATTCCCAGCTTCGCGGTCAGGCAGAACTGGCAGTTAACCGCACAGCCAACCTGGCTGGATATGCAGATCGTGGCGCGCTTGTAGTCGTTGTCGTCGTGGGAAGGGTGTTCTTCCTCCTCGGCGGCCTGGGTGCCGTCGCCTTGCTCTCCGCCGTCGCCGCCGGGCATCCAGACAGTCTCTACCGTCTCGCCGTCGGCCATGCGCATGAGGTAGCGCTCAGTGCCGTCGATGGAGCGGGCGGTCTGGACGATCTCGGGGAGGCCGATGGTGTAGCCTTCGGCCTTCATCGACTCGCGGAGGGCGAGAGGGAGAGTCGTGATCTGGTCCAGAGTCTCGGTGCGTTGGCGATAAAGAGCTTCGCTGAGCTGGGTGGCTCGATAGGCCGGTTGCTTCAGGCGCTCCATGAGGCTGGAGAGCTCGCTGAGGGATGCACCGAAGAGTGGCTTCGGTGGCGCGGAGGCTGTTGGTACATTCGACATAGGGGCGATAGCACGCGGTTTGGTGGACTCTTCTAGTCTACTCGGCACAGCTGGGCGAGACCAGTTTCCTGCCCTGCTGTGAAACAATGGAAGTGCAAGGAGCCGCATGTCTGTAACTCTTACCGAAGAAACCGCCGTCACAAGCACTGCCACACGCAACATCCGTAAAACCGTGCTGCCAAATGGATTGCTTGTCCTGACGGAGAGCATGCCTCATCTCCGCAGCGTCTCGATGGGTGCATGGATCGGGTCGGGATCGCGGGACGAAGCACCTGAGGTCAATGGTGTTTCGCACTTCGTCGAACATATGGTGTTCAAGGGAACGACCTCGCGCTCGGCACAGCAGATTGCACGCGAGGTGGATACGATCGGCGGCAATCTCGATGCGTTTACGGGCAAGGAGATGGTCTGCTTCAACATCAAGGTGCTGGATGAGAACGTTGCGCCAGCGCTCGATGTGCTCTCGGACCTTGTGCTGCATCCGACGTTTACGCCGGAAGAACTAGCTCGCGAGCAAGGCGTGATCCTCGAAGAGATCAAGATGGACGAGGACAATCCCGACTATCTGGTTCACGAGATTTTCACCCAGAACTTCTGGAAGGGCGATGCTCTCGGGCGGCCGATTCTTGGGACTGTAGACTCTGTCTCCAGCTTCAACCAGCAGATTGTCTTCGATTTCTACAACAGCCGCTTTACTCCGCGGAATATGGTGTTCTCGGCTGCGGGTAACCTGGAGCACGATGCGTTTGTGGCGCAGGTAGAAAAGCAGTTCGGCTCGCTGGCGGCTGATGGTAAGGCGGTGACAGCAGGGCCGGAAGCGCCGATTGCGACTCCGCACATCACGCTGAAACGGAAGAAGTCTCTGGAGCAAGTACAGCTTTGCCTTGGGTTTCCTGCTCCTCGGGTGAATGATCCAAGCCGTTATGGCGTGTATCTGCTGAACACGATGCTTGGTGGAGGCATGAGCTCAAGGCTGTTCCAGACGATCCGTGAGGATCAGGGACTGGCTTACTCGATCTACTCGGAGATGAATCCTTTCCGCGATACTGGATCGCTTTGCGTCTATGCAGGAACTTCGGTGGATAAGACCGAGAAGGTGCTGCGGCTTACCCTCGAGGAGTTACGGCGTCTGAAACAAGAGACAGTTAGCGAAGCGGAGCTGAAGCGGGCGAAGGACCAGTTGAAGAGCAACATGGTCATCGGCCTTGAAAGCTCAGGCAGCCGGATGTCGAATCTGGCACGTCAGCAGATGTATTTCGGGCGGTTTTTTGGCATCGATGAGATTATCGAGCAGATCGAAGCGGTCACTCCTGACGATATCCAGGAGCTGGCGCAGCGGCTGTTCCGGCCTGAAGCGATTGCGCTGACGTTGTTGGGGAATCTTGGTTCGATGAAGGTTGAGCGACAGGATCTCGCTTGCTGATAGAGTTTTGATCGACGTAAGGCATAATGATCTCCGAGGATTGATGAAGACCATGAAATTTGAACAACATGCAGCCGGGCTCCGTATCGCGCGTTCGAGTGAAGAAGGCTTCACACTGATCGAGCTTCTGATCGTGATGTCGGTAATGCTGATCCTGATGACGCTGGCCGTACCCCAATTGCTGAAGCTGCGCAAACAGGGCAACGAGACGTCCGCGGTTCAATCCGTACGAACCATTGGGCAAGCGCAGTTGCAGTACAACTCACAGTTCCCGGCCAATGGCTTTTCCTGCTCGCTGGCGACGCTTGGCGGCGATCCCAAGTCGGGTGCACCGACGGCTCAGGCGGCTCAGTTGCTTGCGGCTGACCTGGCTGGCGGGCAGAAGTCGGGTTATACGTTTGCGATCACCAACTGCACGAAGGTGACGGTGAACAACCAGGATATGTATACGTCCTATGAGATCACCGCTGTACCGCAGTCTATCGGAAAGACTGGCGATCGCGGGTTCTGCTCGGACGAGAACAACACCATTCGTTATGACCCGGCTGGTGGCAACAACTGCACGCAGCCCATCCAGTAATGCTCGCCCAAACACTTCTACTTCTCTCGCTATCCTGCTCGACGTTGCTCGCGCAGGATAGCGATTCCCTGCTCCGCAGGATCGACGAACACTACAACCATCTCAACTCGCTGCGCGCTCGCTACACCGAGCACTATGCCGGAATGGGCATGGACAAGACTGAGTCGGGCACGCTGGTGCTGAAGAAGCCGGGCCGGATGCGGTGGACGTATGACCAGCCTGCGGGCAAGGTGTTCGTGCTCGACGGCAAGTCAGCGTGGTCGTACACTCCGGGGACCGATCAGGCACAGCGGATTCCGGCGAAGCAGCTCGACGATCTGCGTTCTCCGCTGCGGTTTCTGCTGGGTCATACGCAGTTGAAGAAAGAGCTGGATAACCTGACTGTCGCGCCTGTGGGCTCGGGGTTTCGGGTTTCGGGCGTGCCTAAGGGGATGGCCCAGAGACTGAAGCTGTTGACGCTGGACGTTACCTCCACCGGCGCGATAGAGCGGATGCGCCTTGAAGAGGTTGACGGAGCGGTGACTGAGTTTGAGTTCTCGGGGATGCAGGAGAATGTTCCGGTAAAGAATGAAGACTTTGTCTTTGTTCCGCCTGCGGGCGTGACGGTGGTGGATGGGCTGCCGCCTATCTGAGGTGCCCCACCCCCCTGGTATCCTGGGCATAAGTTATTTTAAATCAATAATTTGAGCCTTGGCGGTATTTTCAAAATAGTCATTCTAAATGGGTTACAGGCAAATTCGTCTTTCTAAAGGATTTAGGTGAATGAAATGAGGAAAGCCCCGGTTTTGGCCGGGGCTTTTTTATTTCTATTTCGATTATATCGGATTGGAGAGAACTCATATGCAATGGCGATGTCTTTTGTTTTGTTGTGGTTACTTGGTTTCAGGACTTGACAGCCGTTTTTGTTGGGAAATTGTGAGATTTAGGGGGTAAATAGCTGATTTATAACGGCGATGACAGACAAGAAAAGCAACGGCAATGATAGCCGCGGTCTCCGTTCGGCTTCGCTCAGGACAGGTCAGCAGTTGGATGGCAGAAAGGTTGGCCTTGGAAGGAGCAACGGATTGCGAAAAGCTTCATTTTCCTCCATACTTAGGTGTTGGGTTCTGTATATCGATTGCCTGTCCAGAGGAAGATTCGGGCGGGTTGTGATGTCACCCAAAATACCGAGTTTCGAAAGGCATTCCCAGTGTTGATGATCCGTTTGGCGCGCGTTGGAGCGCGCAAGCAGCCCCACTATCGCATCGTTGTTATTGAAAAGGACCGCGCGCGCAATGGCCGTTCGGTTGAAGTAGTGGGCACCTACAATCCGCGCACGAACCCTGCCACCGTAGACCTGAAGCGGGATCGCATCGCCTACTGGACGGGCAACGGCGCACAACTGTCTGAACGCGTCGGCAAGCTTCTGGCCGCCGCCCCCGCGCAGGCTGAGGCAGCACCCGCAGCATAGTCACCTGATGGATCAATCTTTGGGAACATACCACCGGTTCCCAAAGATTGCTGGTGTTGTAGATTCCCGTATCGCATCACGCAAAGAGCTCACGTAGACTTCTCATATTGCATGGCCGGTTTGGTATGCGAAGTGGAAAATGCTTTGGGCAATTGCCCGGGCGTACCTATGAATCGATGCTTCGCCCGTATATGCTCCTCTCGCGGAGAATCTCGCATCAGACGAGACACGCGACTGGGCATGAGCGTTCCATCGTGATTCCCAAGAGGTGTGTGTGATGGCGCAGGCCACGGAAACAGCGGCAACAACAGGCAATGACTCTGCAAAGAATATGAGCGATCTTGTTCTTGAGATTGCCCGAGCTTTGGTCGACAGTCCGGAAGATGTCTCCGTAGAGGTCGTAGGCGAGGCCGAGGGGACGATCCTTCGATTACGTGTCGCCCAGAGCGATGTGGGCAAAGTGATCGGCAAACAGGGGCGCACGGCACGGTCGTTACGAACGATTCTCAGCGCCGCCAGCATGAAGCAGAGACATCGCTTCTCCCTTGATATCGTGGAAGAGGGCGAGAGGCCTGCCCACCAGCATGGATGAAGGCGTTCGCGAGGCGCGACGACAAGGGTAAAAACGCATGATGACGGACAGTGCTAGCTCCTGGATTGTGCTGGCGCACCTTCTACGTCCACAAGGCCGTAAGGGTGAGCTGCTTGCGGAGCTGCTTACCGATTTTCCAGAACGATTCGAGAGCCAAAGACGCGTGTTTCTCGCTCCTCTGAACTTCGCCGGGAAGGATACCGAGGCACGAACTGCGGAGGTGGTCTCCTTCTGGCTTCCAGTGGGTAAGAACGAAGGGCGGATCGTGCTGCAGTTTGTGGGGATTGATTCGATCACTGCCGCCGAGGGGATCGCGGGGCTCGATGTCATCGTTCCTTATGAGGAGCGAGTGCCGTTGGACGACGAATCGGAGTACATCAGCGACTTGATCGGGTGCACGGTGTATGACAGATCGACTGCGGTAGGAATCATCGACGACGTTCAGTTCCCGTCTACGCCAGATGGAGGAAGAAGGCTGGCTGAAGCTGCGCCGCTGCTGGCCGTAGTCTCGCCTGATGGGGATGAGATTCTTATTCCTTTTGCAAAGGCCTTTCTCGTCGGCGTCAACGTGAAGGAGAGGCGCGTCGATATGACTCTTCCTGAGGGTTTGGTTGAGGTCAATCGGACGAATGAGCCTAGCTCTGATCAGAAGCGCTAGGCGACGCCTGTTGAGACGATGGGATAGGCGAGGAACCAGTGATATCTGAGTGGTGGGGTCTGTGACTGAGTAGCCAGTGATACATTTCACCTTTGGTCTAAGAATTTTGTTGTGAACTGATTGGTCTATGCGCTTCGATATCATCACGATTTTTCCGGGTCTGTTCACTGGGCCGTTTGACTATGGCATTCTGAAGCGCGCACGTACGGCGGGGCTGGTTGAGATCCAGACGCACGATCTGCGCGACTTTACGCATGACCGCCACAGGACCGTGGATGACCGGCCGTTTGGGGGCGGTGAGGGGATGGTGCTGAAGGCGGAACCGATCTTTGAAGCGGTGGCTTCGCTGGGAATCGCGCCAAAAGCTGAACGTGATTGCGAGAAGGAGACCGTGATTCTGCTGTCGGCGCAGGGACGACCGTTTACTCAGGCGGTGGCGCAGGAGTTGGCGGGGATGGAGCGGGCAGT
>Ga0193753_10000630_pt1 | contig 33573 bp, 31 predicted proteins | sample H1c2metaG_FD_144925 | JGI IMG/M metagenome (GOLD analysis project Ga0193753, IMG submission 144925) | Soil microbial communities from a riparian zone of the East river system, Colorado, United States - H1c2 | ecosystem: Environmental > Terrestrial > Soil > Riparian zone | place: USA: East...
CACCTGTGCGCCGCCGACTCCCAGCACTTCCCAGCGCATGGCCACCAGGCGCGGCAGCGAGAACTCCAACCCCAAGGTGAACACCAGGAACACCACGCCGAAGTCGGCGAGCAGCTGCGTGGTCGCGTTGTCGGCCGCGAGCGCGAGCGCATGCGGCCCGAGCAGCATGCCCACCGCGAGATACCCGAGGATTGCAGGCAGGGCCAGCTTGCGCACGGCCGCGACCACGCATACCGATGCGGTCAGCAGAATCAGGATCTGTAACAGCGGATCGTTATGTCCCATTGCCTGCTAGCATATCGTTATGAGTGCGACCTTGACGTACCCGTTGGCGCTCGAGCCGCAAGGCGACGGTTGGCGGCTGATCCTCAGCGGTGATTGGTCGTTGGCGGCGATGCCGGGCGTCGAAGCGCAGCTTAGAAGTTTACCCGCGACACTGCATGGCAATTTGGTGTGCGACTGGACGCAGGCAAAGACGCCGGGGATCAGCCCGGTGTGGGCGCTGTTGCGCCGCCTGGCGCAAGCCGCACCGCCGCTCGACGTGAGCCATATCGGCAATCCACCGCATTTCCTGGAGCTGCTGCAGAAACTGCACGTGGATCGGCACGCGGCTTACAGCATTCAAGCCGCGGATCCCACGCTGGAACGCCTGGTCGGCAAGCTCGGACGTTGGTCCGTGTTGCAGGGCGTGCACGCCCGCGGCGTGCTGGTCTTCCTCGGGCGCATCGCCACCGTCATCGGCCAGGCGTTCTCGCGGCGGCGCGCCTGGCGCCTCTCCTCGCTGGTGCGGCATATCTATGAAACCGGCATCACCGCGATTCCGATCGTCGCCCTGATTGCATTCCTGATCAGCGTGATCGTGGCCTATCTGGGCGCACAGCAGCTGTCGCGCTTCGGCGCCGACATATTCGTGGTGGATCTGGTGACCATCGCCACGCTGCGCGAGATGGGCGTGCTGCTGACGGCGGTCATCGTCGCGGGCCGATCGGGCAGCGCCTTTGCCGCGGAAATCGGCGTCATGCAGCTCAATGAGGAAACCGACGCGCTGCGCGCCATGGGAATGAATCCCGTCGAATTGCTGGTGGTGCCGCGCGTGCTCGCGCTGCTCATCGCGCTGCCCCTGCTGACGATCATTGCGGATGCCATGGGCCTCGCCGGCGGCGGCCTGCTCTCCCTGATCAACCTGCACATTCCCCTGCCGCAATTCACCGCTCGCCTGCGCGAATCGCTGTCATCCACGACATTTTGGGCCGGCCTGGTCAAGGCACCCGTGTTTGCCATTCTCATTGCCATGGTCGGTACATATCGCGGCATGCAGGTGCGCGATTCAGCGCGTGAGCTCGGACGCCTGACGACGGTGGCGGTGGTGCAATCCATTTTCATGGTGATTCTGGCCGACGCGCTGTTCGCCGTGCTGTTCGTGCAGATCAAGTTTTAGGAGCCTGTCTGACTAATGCTGGATCCCAACTTCAATCCGGTGATTCGCGTGCGCGGCCTGCAAAACCGGTTCGGCACGCAAGTCGTGCACGACGGGCTGGACATGGAAGTGCGGCAGCAGGAGATATTCGGCGTCGTGGGCGGATCCGGAGCCGGCAAGTCGGTCCTGCTGCGTTCGATCCTGGGACTGCGCCGGCCGAACGGAGGCACCGTGGAACTGTACGGCCGGGATGTGGAAAGCCTCGCGGCTTCGGATCGGAGCAGCCTGGTGCAGAGCTATGGCGTGACCTTCCAGAATGGCGCCCTGATCAGCTCCCTGACGGTGGCCCAGAATGTGCAGCTGCCGCTGCGCGAGCACTATTCCCTGTCGGAAAGCACGCTGGACGAACTCGCGGAGATGAACCTGCTCATGGTGGGACTGACGCCGGATGCGGGAGCGAAGTTTCCTGCGCAGCTGTCCGGCGGAATGATCAAGCGCGCGGCGCTGGCGCGCGCGCTGGCGCTGGAACCCAAGCTCTTGTTCCTCGACGAGCCCACGGCGGGCCTCGATCCGATTTCCGCCACGGCCTTCGATGAGCTACTGTTGTATCTTCATTCGCAACTGCGGCTGACGGTTGTCATGATTACCCACGACCTGGACACCTTGTTTCAAACCTGCAGCCGGGTCGGGGTGATCATCGACGGGCGAATGATCAGCGACACCCTGCCGGACATGCTGAAGAACACCAATCCGTGGATCCAGGAATATTTTCACGGGCCGAGGGCCCGGGCCGCCGAGATGGAAGCGGCCGGCGGGAAGTCCCATGGATAGAGATGCGAACTATGTCGCGGTCGGCGCGTTCGTGCTGCTGGTCATCGCCATGGGGGTGTCGTTCGTGTTCTGGTACACGGATCAGCAGGACAAGCGCACTTATCAGCGCTATGAGATTTATTTTCCGGGATCGGTCAGCGGCCTCACCGCCGGCAGTCCCGTGCGCTATCTGGGCGTCGATGTGGGCAAGGTCGTGCGCATTGCGCTGGACCCGCAGCAGCGCAAAACCGTGCAGGTAATCGCCGATATCGATTCAACGGCGCCCATCGACGACCGCACCCGGGCCTCATTGAGCCTGCAGGGCGTGACCGGCCTGCTGTTCATCGATCTGGAGCAGGATCCGAAGGCGGAGTCGACCGGCGCCCTGGCACAGGGACAGCGCTACCCGATGATTCGTTCGCGCAGATCGGATTTCGACGTGCTGCTCAGCAATCTGCCGGAATTGACCACGCACCTGGTTGAAGTGGCGGATCATTTCAACAGTGTTTTCAGCGATGACAACGTCCGTGCGCTCAAGGCCACGCTCAACAACGCGCGGCTCGCCAGCGAGCATCTGCCGGATACCGTGCGCGAAGTCCAGCAGCTGGTGGCGGATGTGCGCCACACGACCCAGGAAGTCCAGGTCACCGTGGCCCAGTTGCGCGGCGTCATCACCGATGCGTCGCCCGATCTCAAGGCGGCCTTCGCCAATATCCGCCAGATCTCGGACAACCTGGCCAAGACCACGACCCGACTGAATGCCTTCGTGGCCGAGAACGAACCGGGATTCTCACGCTTCTCCAAACAGAGTCTGCCGGAGTTCGAGCAGCTGCTGCGCGAGAGCCGGCAAGCGGCGCGGGATTTCCGCGATCTATCGCGCAGCCTGAAGCAAAACCCATCGCAGCTGATCTACGAGTCCACCTACCGCGGCATCGAGGTGCCCAAGTGAGCCGAGCGGCCCTGGCGATTTTGCTTTGTGTCATCCTGGCCGCGTGCGCGGGATCGCTGTTCAAGAACAAGGCCGCGCCGCCCACCATGTACCGGCTGTCGGCGGCGCCGAAATCCGCACCGGCGGATCCGGCGGGCGGAGTGCACCGGGCCGATCTTGCCGTGCTCCGGCCGCGAGTGCGCACAGGGTTGGATACGGATCGAATCGCCGCGCTCTATCCGGACCGGCGCATGGACTATTTTGCCGACGTGCGGTGGAGCGGGCCGCTCGATCAGGTGCTGCAGGAGTTGGCGGTGCAGGAATTTCACATCAACCCGGACCTGCGAAACGCGAGCGCCGATGTGTCGGTGTTCGCCGCCGCCTATTGGCTGGAAATCGAAGTCACGGACTTCCAGGCGGAATACCCGGCCGGGGGCGGGCCGCCGATCGTGCACGTGCGCCTTATGGCGCGCATCGGCAGTGCGGGCGACCGTCAGGTCCTGGCGCGTTTCGAGCCTGACGTGCATGAAGCGGCCGCCGACAATCGCATGACCGCCATCGTCGATGCCTACAATCGCGCCGCCGACCAGGCGCTGGCCGAGATTGCGCTGGGCGCGGCGCAGACGCTCGCCGGCAAATAACGTGTCCAGCTTGCCGGCCGACTCAGCCGCCGGCACTCGTCAGCCGCCGGCCGTCTCGATGGCCGTGCCGATCTCCATCCACTGGTTCTCGAGATAGCCTAAGTCCCGCTCGAGGTTCGCGCGACGCATCGCAAGCCGCGGTTCTTGAGGGTTGGCGGCAAGCTCCGCCTCGAGCAAGGCCCGCTCGGCGGTGACCGCGGCAATGCGCGACTCGACCTGCGTCAGCTGCTGGCGCAAGCGCGTCACCGGATCGGGGCGCGATGTCTTTTTGTCGGGAGCCGCGATTTTGTTCCCGGGAGCGGCGCGCTTGGCGGCCGTGGATTTTCCCGCCGGCGGCGCCTGCCGCGGAGCGCCGCGGGAGCGCAGCCATTGCTGGTAGTCGTCAAGATCGCCGGCAAACTCGCGTAATTTTCCGTCCGCCACCAGCCACAACGAATCGGCCACCGACTTGATCAGATGCCGATCGTGCGATACGACGACGAGACCGCCTTCGAAAGTTTGCAGCGCGACGGTCAAGGCCTGCCGCATTTCGATGTCCAGGTGGTTGGTCGGTTCATCCAGCAGCAGTAAATTGGGCCGCCGTGCGACGAGCAGCGCGAGGGTGAGACGCGCCTTCTCGCCGCCGGAGAAGCGGGCCACGGGCTCGAACGCGCGGTCGCCCTGGAAGCCGAAGCTGCCCAAGTGGTTGCGAATTCCTTGCTCATCGCTCGCGGCGTAATCCGGACCGCCGAGATTTCGCAGGTGCCAAAAGGCGTCGCAGTCGGGCTTGAGCTGCTCCAACTGCTGTTGGGCGAAATAGCCGATGGCCAGATCGGGCGCGGCCGTGCGCTTTCCCGCGAGCGGCAGCGATTCCCCCGCCAGCAGCTTGGTCAAGGTGGATTTGCCTGCGCCGTTGGGTCCCAGCAGGGCGATGCGGTCCAACGGCCCGATCGACACGTTGACGCCGCCGACGATTTGCACGCCGGCGTAGCCGCACGCGGCGTCCTCGACCGTGATCAGCGGCCGCGGCGTTTTCAACGGTCTTGAAAATTCGAATTCGAACGGGCTGTCGACGTGCGCCGGCACGATGCGCTCCATCCGCTGCAGCATTTTCAGGCGACTCTGCGCCTGCCGCGATTTGGTGGCGGAGGCGCGAAAGCGGTTCACAAAGCCGGTGATCTCTGCGATCCGCTTCACCTGCCGCGCGTGCAGCACCGATAGCAGCGCGAGTTCCTCGGCGCGTTTCTGCTCGAACTGCGAGTAGTTGCCGGCGTACGCGCGAATGCTGCGATTCTCGATGTGCAATACCCGGTCGATGATGGCGTCGAGAAATTCACGGTCGTGCGAGATCATCAGCAGTGTGCCCGGGTAGGCCGTGAGCCATTCCTCCAGCCAGACGATGGCATCGAGGTCCAGGTGATTGGTGGGCTCGTCCAGCAGCAAGAGGTCGGCGCGGGAACACAGGGCTCGCGCCATGGCGAGCCGCACGCGCCAGCCCCCCGAAAATTCGGCCACGGCGCGCTCATGATCCGGCGTTTTGAAGCCGAGGCCATGCATGATGGCGGCCGCGCGCGCTTTGGCCCGATAACCGTCGATGCCTTCCAGCGAGGAGTACAGCTCGGCCAGGGTCATGGCCGCATCGCGTCGTTCGGCGTCCTCGATGGCGGCTTGGATCTTGCGAAGCTCCGCATCGCCATCCAGCACGAACTCGATCGCGGGGCGGGGACTCGCCGCGATGTCCTGTTCCACGTGTGCCGTTTTGATGGCGGCGGGCAGGTCGATATCGCCGTGATCCGGCGCCAGCTCGCCCAAGATTGCGGCAAACAGGCTGGATTTTCCGGTGCCGTTGGCACCCGTGATGCCGACCTTGTTGCCGCGAAAGACGGTGAAATTGACCAGTTCGAACAGCGCCTGCGGGCCGCGCCGCAGCGTGAGATCCCTCGCGGACAGCATCGAAGCTAGGAGCCTGTCTGAGTTGGGTTACGAAGAGAGGCGCATCGGCCGCAACACGGTCGGCGCGCACAGGTTGCCGTGGTGCGGCGCGCCGCCCTCTTGGCCGGCAAGAATACCCAGCAATTTATTCGCTTCCATGGCATCGCCGAACAATCGCCCTTGCGCGTAATAGCAGCCGTGGGCGCGCAGGAACTCGAGCTGCTGGGCCTCCTCGACGCCCTCCGCGATGACCTCGAGATCCAGGCTCTTGCCCATGTCGATGATGGTTCGCACGATGGCGGCATCGTTCGTGTCCACCGCGACATCGCGTACGAACGACTGGTCGATTTTCAGGGTGCCGATGGGAAACTGCTGCAGGGCCGAGAGCGAGGAGTAGCCCGTGCCGAAATCATCGATGGCGAGGCTCAAGCCCATGGCATAGAGCTCGTTCAGCAGGCCGATCGTGCGCTTCGGATCGGTCATCAAGGTGGTCTCGGTCACTTCCAGCTCGAAGCAGGTGGGCGACACACCATGTTTGCGAAACACGCTGCGGCAACGCGAAATGAAACTCGATTGCTTGAGCTGGCGCAGAGACAGGTTGATGGCGATACGCCCGGGGTGGGGCACGACCTTCTGCCATTCCCGGTAGTCGGAGCAAACCCGGTTCAGCACCCACTCGCCGATGTCCAGGATCAGGCTGGTTTCCTCGGCGAGAGGAATGAAGTGCGACGGCGAAATGTCGCCGTGACCCGGGAGGCGCCAGCGCAGCAGCGCCTCGGCGCCGACCACGCGTCCGGTGCGCAGATCCACTTTCGATTGATACAGGATCACCAGCTCGTCGCGCTCCAGGGCGCGGCGCAGCTTGCTCTTCAACATCAATCTCTCGACGGCTGCGGCATTCATGCTGGGCACGTAGAAGGCGCAGGAGTTGCCGCCGTTTTGCTTCGAGTGATACATCGCCGCATCGGCATTGCGGATCAGGTCGATCACATTCTCGGCATCGTAGGGACAGATCGCGATGCCGGCGCTGGCCGTGAGGTAGACCTCTTGCTGGTTGACGTAGAAGGTGCGGCTGATTTCATCGAGCAGGGTGCGGGCCAGGGTTCCGAGCGCCGTGCGGTTGTCGCTGTCGACCGGCAGATCATCGATGAACATCGCGAACTCGTCGCCCGCGAGCCGGCCGATCACGGCATCCTTGCTCAAGTTTCGCGTCAGCCGTTCGCTCAAGATCTCCAGGGTCCGATCGCCCGCCGCATGGCCGAAGGTGTCGTTGACTTCCTTGAAGCGGTCCAGGTCGAGATACAGAAGCGCGAGCGAGCGCTGATTGCGCCGCGCACGCGCGATGGCCTGCTGCAGCAGATGCTGGAACTGCATCCGGTTCGGCATCTTCGTGAGCGTGTCGTAGCGCGCCAGGTAGCGGATGCGCCGTTCGGCGCGCTTGCGCTCCGTGATATTGCGCGCCACATAAATATTGCCCTGGAACTGCGGGTCTTCCGAGTCGATCGCGGAACTTGCCATCGACACCGGAATGGTTTGGCCGCTCGCCGTGCGCAGCACCGTCTCGCGCGCCTCCGTCGAGGAGTGCGTCGGATCGAAGGCGCTGCGATGCACCTCATCGATGAAGCCCAGCAGCGGCTTGCCGACCATTTCCTCGGATGAATGGCCGAGCAGCAGTTGCGCGGCCTCGTTGCAGCTTTTGACTATGCCGTCCGGCGAGGTGACGAATACCGCGTCGCTCAAACTGTTGAGCACGGTATTGAGATAGTTCTTGGTGATCGTGGTTTCGTTCAGGTTCTGGCGCATGCGCTCCAGAGCGAATTGCAAATCGCCGAGTTCGTCCTGGCGTACCACGGCGAGCGGCCGCGTGTAGTCGCCTTCACCGATGCGGTCGGCGCTCTTCACCAGCGCGGCAATGGGACCCGAGAGCCGGCGGGCAATCAGCCATGCGCCCAAGAGCCCCAAGATAAAGAGCGGTACGGTGATGACGGTGAACACGCTGCGAATGCGCTTGTTCTGCATTCCCTGCTTGCTGAGCAATTGCGAGCGGATGCTGAACAGGGTCTCCTGCATTTCGGCGCGGCTCATCCAAATCTCGAGATTTCCCAGGCGCGGAAGCTCGGTGCGCAGGACATAAGGACCCGAGCTGGTCGGCCGCGCCTCGGGATTGCTGCCCGAATAGAGAATTTCGCCGTGCGCGCCCCACAGCTCGACCCGTTCGATGTCGCGTTCGTCGAGGAGCCTGGCGGCCACGGCGGCCACGGCCGCGTTATTGCCTTCCTTCAGCGCCGGAATCAGGGAGGTGCTGGTGATGTTGCTCAAGGACTTGGCGCGTGCCTCGAGGTCGGCTTCCAGCTTCTCCTCCACCGTGGCGTACGTGAGCTGGTTGGCATCGAAGGTGTTGACCCGGTGCTCGTAGTACGCCAAGCCGCCCAAAATCAGCGCAAGCACCGCGCTAACCCCCAGGGCTAGCAGCAAATAGCTGGTTTTAAGGCTTCGCGCCATCGATGGTCTCGTCCCCCGTCTCTTAACCGGTAATCATACCTGGTAAGGCGTACCCCCATAAGGCCTGTTCAGGCCAACCCCCACAGGGGCCGAGGGTACAATTACGGCTCATGACCGGCTTATATGCGCATTGATATCTACTCCGACACCGTCTGCCCCTGGTGCTACCTGGGCAAACGGCGCTTCGACCTGGCGGTGGCCGCTCGTCCGCAATACGAACCGGTGGTGGTTTGGCGACCCTTTGAATTGAATCCAGACGTGCCGGTCGAGGGTGTGGACCGTGAAACCTTCATGGCGGCGAAAATGCCCGACCAGGTGCGTCTGGAGCAGGCGCACGCCGAGCTGGAACGCCAAGGGGAGGCCAGCGGCATTCATTTCCGCTTCGACCAGATCAGTCGCGTCCCCAACACCCGACGATCGCATATATTGATTGCGCACGCGGCGCGACGCGGGCTGCAGGCCGCCGTCAAGGACCGCATCATGCGCGCCTATTTCGAGGAGGGCTGCGATATCGGCGATCCCGAAGAACTCGTGCGCTTGGGGTCAGAGGTGGGCTTGAGCGCTGCGGAGGCGCGCAACGCGTTGATATTGAGGGTGGGCCAGGATGGCGTGGTGGCCGCCGAACGCCATGCCGCCGTATTGGGCATCACCGGCGTCCCGACCTATATTTTCGACGGCCAGTACACGATTTCCGGTGCGCAGGAAGTCGGAATATTTGCGCGCGTGTTCGATCAAGTGGCGGAGTTCGCCTCCTCGCGGGGTGTCGCCTCGTGAATGAGGGCGAGCTGACGGGGCAGGCGCGCACGCACATTGCCGAAGTTGCCGATCCAAACTGCCTGCTGCACGCGCAAACGGTGCGGCCATTCCTCAATTTGCGCCGCGCCGCCCTGGAGGAGGGAATCGACCTCAAGCCCATGAGCGGCTTTCGGGATTTTGAGCGCCAACTCACCATTTGGAACAGCAAGTGGAGCGGCGCAAGGCCGCTGTACGACGCCGCCGGCGGCAAGCTCGATGCCGCTGCGCTTGCGCCTGAGGAACGCGTCGAAGCGATTTTGTTGTGGTCGGCGCTGCCGGGCGCCAGCCGTCATCACTGGGGCACGGATGTTGACCTCATCGACGGCAACGCGAGCGCCGAAGGTTATCCGGACAAATTGACGCGCGAAGCGTTCGCGCCGGGCGGACCCTTTGCGCGGCTCGATGAATGGCTCGAGATCAACGCGCCGCGCTTTGGTTTCTTTCGCCCCTTTAGGGGCGTGCGCTCCGGTGTGCAAGCCGAGCCGTGGCACTTGAGCTTCGCGCCGATCGCTGAAAAAGCCAGACAAGCTTTGAGTCCGGCCGTTTTGCAGGCGGCCATCCTGGCCGCTCCGCTACTCGGAAAGGAACTGGTGCTTGCGCGCCTCAAGGAATTGCACGCGCGCTACGTTGCCGCGATCGATCTGCCTTAAGCCCGGGCGGCGGCGCCTTACGCCCAGAGGGCTTTCAATCGATCCAGCATCAGGCCGCGCACCTGGTTGATCTGCGTGTCTTCGGAGGTAAACAGCGGCGGATTACGCCGCAGCATCGGCCAGCGCTCGGTGCGCAGCACGCGGTGCAGATAGCCCAGATTGCGTTCGATGGCTTCAAGATAGGGATTCTTGCCGCCGAACAAACACTCGACATAGCGGTACGCATGTTCGAACTCGCCTTCGAGGCGCGCCACGAAGGTTTCGCGTACGAACTCGGGAGTCTGGCGCAACAGGTCGAGGCCGGAGCTGTAGCGGACGCGCAGCGATCCGTCGACTGCGGTCGTGGCGGCGACGCCGCCCAGAACGAATTCCGGATAGAGCCGGTCGCGGCATTTCTCGAGGTAGCAGCGATCCGCCATTTGCGCGATCAAATCCGCGGTGCCGAGCAAATGCCCCAGCTTTCGATCCTTCGGATCGGCCAGCTGAATCATGTTGAGCTTGATCTCGTAGCCGGTGAAATGAACGATGCGCGTGGCAACGGGCACCCAGGTTTCCATGCCGATGCTCGGCAGGTAGCGCGCGAGGAAACGCGCACTGCGCGTCACGTGGTACAACGTGAATTCCGCGCCGTTGCTGTGCTGGCGATCGTCGAATTCGCGGATGTAGCCGGCGTCATGGAACAGCGAAGTCACCAGCGCCATGCTCGCGCGTTCGCCGCCGAAGCGCTGCCGATTCTCGACGCTGCGTTCATGGCCCACCAACAGGCGCGCCATGGCGAGGGTCATGTCGAGAGAATGCTGGCGATCGTGATACAGCGTATCGACGCCGTGATAGCCCGGCATGCGGCCGGTGAAGAGCTTGTCGAAATCCTCAAACGCGAGCGCGACCTTGTCGAAATACTCCGCGGGCCACGCAGATGTAAAAAGTTCACGGACCGCGGCAGTCACCGCCGCGGTGGAGCTGACCTGAACGGAATTCGCGACGTCGTAATCGTTACGCCTGAGGTCGTACATCTCGGCGAGTTTAGGCTCTAAGGGCCTAAGGCGCTACGTGCCTGCGTCTCCTTTGGACGTAGCTCACAGTATTAAGTCAACCGGCTATGCCGAATCCCGGGATTTAGTAAACTTTAAGACCGCCGAATTTATGCCTTATGCGCCGCGCCAGGGTGGCGTACCCAAGCCAAAAGCCGCACCCCAGTCCGACAGCAGCGCCGATGCCGGCCAATACGGGCCACCATGGCGCCGCGGCCGCCTGGATGGCCGCCAGCGCGCCCGTCTCTGCCGGAACGGCGGCAGCCGCAGAGGGTCCCCGCGCCGCGTCCAGCTCAGCTTGCTTGGCGGCCAGCTCCAGCTTGAGACGTTCGACTTCGCTGCGGGCCGCAGCTGCCGCCAGCGCGGGGGTCGTGGCCCGGCTGCGATCCAATTCTTCCTCGAGCCGCTTGACCCGAACGACAGCGGGCTCGTTGGCGGTCAGGAAGGACGATTTCACCCAACCCGTTGTTCCATCGCTCAAACGCACCTGGGTAAACTCGCCGTTTTGAGCCAGCGTCTCCACCTGGGTTCCCGAATGCAGGGTGGCCAATCGCTGGCCCTGACTGTTCTCTTCGGCATAGACGCCGAGCACCAGCTCGTCGCTGACGTAGGCGGTGGCAGCCATGCTCTTGATCGCCAGCAGCGCCAGGGGCAGCGCGGCCAGCCAGTTCACGCCGCGATTCCGGTCTGCTTGAGCAGCGGCCGCACGTCGGGCTGACGTCCCCGAAAGCGCACGAACGCGTCCATGGCATCGATGCTGCCGCCGCGGGCCAGGATGGATTCGCGGAAGCGCGCCGCCGTTTTGGCGTCGAATACACCGGCTTCCTCGAAGGCCTCGAAGGCATCGGCGGCCAGCACCTCGGCCCACTTGTAGCTGTAATAGCCGGCGGCATAGCCGCCGGCAAAAATGTGCGCGAAGCTGGCGGGCATGCGGTTGAAAGGCGCGGGCGGCACGACGGCAACCCGCTTGCGCACGGCCGCGAGGGTGGCGTCGACATTCGCGCCGAGTTTGGGATCGAAGTTGGCGTGCAGTTCGAAGTCGAACGTGGCGAGCTCGATCTGCCGCAGGGTATCGAGCGCGGCATTGAACGTGCGCGTGCCGAGCAGCCGCTGCAGCACGTCGACCGGAAGCGGCTCGCCGGTGTCGATGTGCGCCGAAATCAGCGGCAGCACCTCGGCGCGCCAGACAAAGTTTTCCATGAACTGACTGGGCAGTTCGACGGCATCCCAGGCAACGCCATTGATGCCGGCGATGCTGGGATAGGCCACGCGTGTCAGCATGTGGTGCAGTCCGTGCCCGAATTCATGAAACAGCGTGATCACCTCGTCGTGCGTCAGCTGGGACGGCCGCGGAGCCACCGGAGCGGTGAAGTTGCATACCAGCTGCGCCACGGGCAGTGCGGTGCCGGAGGGCAGGGCCTTGGCCACGACGCATTCGTCCATCCACGCGCCGCTGCGCTTCTCGCTGCGCGAATAAGGATCGAGAAAGAAGCCGGCCACCACGCGCTGGTCCTTGTCGAGCAAATCGTAGAAACGCACGCTGGGATGCCAGACGTTGACGTTGGGGCGTTCGCGGACGCTGATGCCGTACAGGCGGCGCGTCAGCGCAAACAACCCTTCCAGTACCTTGGGGAGGGGAAAATAAGGACGCAGAGCTTCCTGCGATACCTTGAAGCGGCTTTCCTGCAGCCGCTCGCTGTAATAGGCCATGTCCCAGGCGTTGAGCTTGCGGCCCGCAAACTCTTCCAGCCCCAGGAATTCCTCGCGCGCCGCCGGCCGGCAACGCCGCGCCAGGTCATCCAGGAAGGTCAGCACTTGCTTGCTGCTCTTGGCCATGCGGGTGGCGAGCGCATAGTCGGCGAAGTTCTGAAAACCGAGCAGCTTCGCGAGCTCATCCCGCAGCGGCAGGATCTCCTCGATGATGAGGTAGTTGTTGAAGCGTCCGCCGCTCGGACCCAAGTCCGAGGCGCGCGTGATCCAGGCTTCGTAGATATCGCGGCGCAGCTGCTCGCTTTCGGCGCTGGCCATGATGGTCATGTAAGTGGGTTGATCGAGCTTGAACAGCCAACCGGGCTGGTTGGCCTCGCGCGCATCGGCCGCGGCGCGGTCGATCGCGTTGCTCGGCAGGCCGTCAAGTTCTGCGCTGTTGGTAACACTGCGCGTGTAGGCTTTGCCCGCATCGAGCACGTTCTCGGAAAACTTGGTGGCGAGGTGCGCCAGCCGCTGGGCGACTTCGCGATAGCGGGTCTTTTGATCGGCGTGCAGGTCGACTCCGGCCAGGCGGAAATCCCTCAGCGCATTTTCCAAAAGCTTGCGCTGTGCCGGGTCGAGCGTTGCGCCCTCGGTCTTCAGCACATGGGCATATGCGGCCTGCAGCGCCGTGTTTTGACCGAGCTCCGAGGAATATTCCGTGAGCAGCGGCACGCATTCGTTGTAGGCCTCGCGCATTTCCGTGGAATTCGCAACGGCGTTGAGATGCGATATGGGGCTGAACACGCGGCTCAACCGGTAGCTCAGCTCCTCGACCGGCACCACCAGGGAGGCGAAGGTCGGTTCGGTCTGCGTGGTCAGTTCCGCAAGGCGCGCGCGATTCTCCGCCAGCACCTTTTCCAGTGCCGGGCGCGCATGGCGCGCTTCGATTTGCCCGAAGTCAGGCAGTGCGCCGAGTTCCAATAGCGGGTTGCTCATCCCCCAATTCTAGCAGACGCGCGCCGCCGTCCGGCCATGGGCGATCCTGCCAGCGAACACGTATCATTGGGGGCTTGCACGACCAACAGGATGAAAGGCGACCCGTGTCCAGCCAAGTATTCGATCTCATCAGCGTCGGCGGCGGCAGCGGCGGCCTGGCTTGCGCGCAGCGCGCTGCTGAGTACGGCGCCAAGACCGCCGTCATTGAGCCGCATCGCCTGGGCGGGACCTGCGTGAACGTCGGCTGCGTCCCGAAGAAAGTCATGTGGAACGCAGCCGGGGTTGCCTTGAGCCTGCATGACGCCCGCGACTATGGTTTCGACGTCAACGCGGGGACGAGCGATTGGGCCGAATTGAAGCGCAAACGCGACGCCTATGTGCTGCGTCTGAACGGCATCTATGAACGCAATCTTGGCGCAAAGGGCGTGGCGTACGTCCGTGGCGCCGCGCGTTTCCTGGATGCCCGTACCGTCGAGGTGAACGGCCGGCGATTCAGCGCGCGGCACATGGTTGTTGCAACCGGCGGCAAACCGATGCTGCCGCGGATTCCCGGTGCAGAGTTGGGCATCAGCTCGGACGGCTTTTTTGACCTCGAGGCGAGGCCGCAACGGGTCGCGGTCGTCGGCAGCGGCTACATTGCCTGCGAATTGGCGGCATCCTTTCAGGAGCTCGGCAGCGAGGTGCAGCAGTTCGTCCGCAAGGATCGCCTGCTCTCGAACTTCGACGTGATGCTGGGAAAATCCCTGATGCGGGAAGTTCGCGCCCGGGGAATGATCGTTCAAGAGGGCGTGGTGCCGGCCGCGGTGCGGGACGTGTCCGGCAAGAAGACCTTGGCGGCGGCGGACGGGCGCGAGTTTGCGGGATTCGATTGCGTGCTGTGGGCGATCGGGCGCGAAGCCAATGTTGCGGGTTTGGATCTGGACAAGGCCGGGGTGGCGCTCGATGACAGCAACTACGTGATCACCGACGGCTTTCAAAATACCAATGTGAGCGGCGTGTATGCGATCGGCGATGTCACCGGTCGGGCGGCCCTGACGCCGGTGGCGATCGCCGCCGGCAGACGCTTGAGCGATCGGCTATTCGGCGGCAAGCCCGATCGGCATCTGGACTACAACATGATTCCGACGGTGATTTTCACGCACCCACCAATCGGCACGGTCGGCGCCAGCGAAGCGGAGGCGCGCGCCCAATATGGCGACGCGGTCAAAGTGTATATCGCCGACTTCGCGCCGATGTACCACGCCCTGACCACGCGAAAAACTCACACGGACATGAAGCTGGTGTGCGTGGGTCCGGAGCAACGGATCGTGGGCTGCCACATTTTGGGTACCGGTGCCGATGAAATGCTGCAGGGGTTTGCGGTGGCGATCCGCATGGGCGCCACCAAGGCTGATTTCGACGATACCGTGGCCATCCATCCGACCAGCGCTGAAGAACTAGTTACGATGCGCTAGCGCTTGCCAGGAGGGGTAAGAAGAATCAAGGCACCAAAGCAGCAGTGCCTTGATTCTTCTTACCCTTCCTGACAAGAACTGGTGGCCTGTCGAAACTAGTCGCCCAGCGCCGTGAGATTGAGCGTCGGGCGTCATAGGCCTGGAGGAATTAGGAAGCTTCGAGGCACTGCTCTCTTCCGTGCCTCGAAGCTTCCTATCCCCCCCAGATCAGGCGTGCTGGGCCAACGCCTCGAGCGCAGAGCCGGTGTCCGGCCGGATGCCGCGCCAGAGCAAGAACGACTCGGCCGCCTGTTCGACCAGCATGCCCCAGCCCTTGGTGGTGCGGGCCGCATGTAGGGATTTCGCCCACAAGGTAAACGGGGTATGCCCTCGGCCATAGGCCATGTCGTAACAGATGCTTTCTTCGCCCACGAGGCCCACGGGCATTACCGGCATCTCCCCTTGCAAGCTCGCGGACGTCGCATTGATGATGAGGTCGTAGGGCGGCCCCTCGACCTCGGCGAATCCGCAGCCGGATATTTCGCCCAAGTCGGCAAATTCCGCGGCGAGCTTGTGGGCCCGCTCCGGCGTGCGGTTGGCAATGACCACCTGCTTGAGTTCGCGCTCCATCAAGGAACCGAGTACGCCGCGAACCGCGCCGCCGGCGCCGAGAATGAGCACGCGCTTGCCGGCGAGAGCGATTCCTAAATTGTTCTCCAGATCCGCCATCAGCCCCAAGCCGTCGGTGTTGTCGCCGAGCAGCGATGTTTGCTCAAAAAAGGCGATGGTGTTGACGGCCTTGGCGCGTTCCGCGCGCGGCGTCAGCTCATTGACCAGTTCCGCGGCCGCTTGCTTGTGAGGCAGGGTGACGTTCAAGCCCTTGAGTCCTCCGGCAAACAAGCGCAACGCTTCACCGCGAAAATTCTCCGGCCGGATGTCGAACAAGCGGTAGACGAGATTTTGCGCGGTGGCTTTGGCGAACATCCCATGGATAAAAGGCGACCAGCTGTGGGAGATGGGATGACCCGCAACCCCGTATTGATCAGGCGTCTCCGACACACTGGAATTCACGTCGCGAGCCACTCCGCCGCGCGCTTCGCGAAATAGGTCAAGATGCCGTCGGCCCCCGCGCGCTTGATGCAGGTCAATGCCTCCAATGCGACGGCGCGTTCGTTCAGCCACCCGTTGCCGGCGGCGGCCATGATCATCGAATACTCCCCGCTGACCTGGTAGACCAGCGTCGGCATGCCGAACCGATCCTTCACCCGCCGCACGATGTCGAGATAGGGCAGCCCGGGCTTGACCATGATCATATCGGCACCTTCGCTGATGTCGAGCGCCACTTCGCGCAGGGCCTCGTCGGAGTTTCCAACGTCCATCTGGTAAGTGTGCTTGCCGCCGCCGCCCAATTGCGCCGCTGAGCCCACGGCATCGCGGAAGGGACTGTAGAAGCTGGACGCGTACTTGGAGGCGTAGGCGAGAATGCGCGTATGCACCAAACCCGCGGCTTCGAAGGCGTTGCGGATCGCGCCGATGCGTCCGTCCATCATGTCGGATGGTGCGACGATGTCGGCGCCGGCGTCGGCATGCGAGCGGGCCTGGCGCACCAGCGACTCGACGGTGACGTCGTTCATCACATATCCACGCTCATCGACGATGCCGTCCTGTCCGTGCGTGGTGAAGGGATCGAGCGCCACATCGGTGATCACGCCCAAATCCGGAAATTCTTTTTTGACGGCTCTGACCGCCGCCTGCGCAATGCCCTCGGGATTCCAGGCCTCGCGCGCGTCGAGAGTTTTCTTCGCCTCGGGCGTCACCGGAAACAAAGCGATCGCCGGGATCTTGAGCCTCACCAAGCTCTCGCATTCACGCACCAGCTGATCGACCGACAGCCGCTCGATGCCGGGCATGGAGGCCACGGGCTGACGATCGGCGCGGCCCTCGACGACGAAAATCGGATAGATGAGCGAGTCCACGCTCAGGTGCGTTTCACGCATTAAACGGCGCGAAAACTCGTCGCGGCGCATGCGGCGCATGCGGGTGCTTGGAAATGAATTGTGGACGATTCCGGTCATCTACAGTGTGACTCCTAGCAACCAGTCTGCCGCCGCAAATCGCCCCAGTCCGTGCCCAGTCGGCATATTTGACCGTCGGCGCCGCCCCTTGAACGCGGTAATATCGGGGGAACGATATCTTAAGTTGCGTGCTGATTCATCCATGAACGATCAGGTTGGCGGAAAACAGAGACGCGCGCGCTTCCAGGCGCTGTGCCAGTCCCTGCGCCCCGACCTGCTGCGCTTCGCCTTCTGGCTCTCCCGCGACCGTGCCTTGGCCGAGGACGTCGTGCAGGAAAGCATGTTGCGCGCCTGGAAAGCGCAGGATTCGCTGTTGAATGAGGCCGCCGCCAAACCTTGGCTGCTGACCATCGTGCGCCGCGAATACGCGCGCACTTTCGAGCGCAAGCGGTTCACGACCGTGGACGTGGACGAACTGATTGCCAAAGAGGAGCCGACACTGGCCGCCGCAGAGGAGCAGGACATCGCGGATGTACGCGCGGCCATCATGAAATTGCCCGATGAATACCGCGAGCCGCTGGTTCTGCAGGTTCTGATGGGATATTCGACCGCCGAAATCGCGCGCGAACTCGACCTGTCGGGCGCGGCGGTGCTGACGCGTCTATACCGCGCGCGGCGGCAATTGCGCGCCGCCTGCGGCGAAGATACCGCGCTGGACCCGCAAGAATGATGGATCACACGAGCTATCGTTCAGCGATCATGGCCGATCCGCGCGATGCGGATGCGGAATTGCGCGCGCATCGGGAAGCGTGTGCCGAGTGCCGCGCCTATACCGAGCAGCTGCTCAAATTCGAGGCGCGCATCGAACGAGCCTTGCGCGTCGACATGCCCGGCGGGACGGAAGTACTGCCGTTTGCGCGCAAGTCCCGATCGTTCACGGGCGCGCGCCGCTGGCTGGCGATTGCGGCCAGCGTGCTCCTGGGGACGGCGATTGTCGGCGGCATCTGGCTGACCCTGCCACAGCGAAGTCTCGCCGCCGCGGTGGTTGCGCATATGGCGGGGGAGCCGGATGCATGGCAGCGCACCGACATTGCAGTGGATGCGCCTGCGTTGCAGGACGTGCTGAAGAACTCGAATCTGCGCCTGAAGCCTAAGGCCGGCATCGTCAGTTACGCCAGCAGCTGCTCATTCCGCGGACACATGGTGCCGCATCTGGTGGTGCAAACGCCCAAGGGTCCCGTGACCGTCATGGTGCTGGTGCACGAGCCGCTGCGAAAATCCATGCAGTTCGAGGAACAGGGCTATCGCGGAACCCTCGTGCCGGTGCCCGGCCACGGCAGCCTCGCCGTGCTCATGCAGGATTCAGGCGTCAGCTCCGCGGAAATCGCGCGCATTGCGGCGCAAGTGGACGATTCGATCGTCTGGACGCACTGACCACGCGGAATACTCAGACAGGCTCCTAAATACCCACCTCGCTCAGCAGGTCGACCAGCTGCCGTGCGCTCGCCGCCAGCGTCGGGTGATCGGCTTCGAACTGCACCGCCACTCGTTCGAGGCGATCGGACAACGTTTTGACCTGGGGCTCGGCAGCTAAAGTTCCGGGCTGATCGACTATGCGTTTGACGTCCGGAAGAATCTCACCCAACGACTGCCGCGTTGCAGGACTCTCCTGATGTGCGTTGGACAATTCCGCATGCAGCTTGGCGAGCCGCTCGCGCAAAGTTTTCTGATCCATAAGCGTCCCCGGTAAAAAAACCTATTGTGCCATTCGTTCGGGCGTGAGACGGGCCACTTCGACGTAGCCTGCGCCGGCCGCGGCAATCACCCGATGAATCGCGGTGTAGGCGTCGCGAAGAAACTGGTCTGCGCCGTAGGGCGGATTCACAATCAACAAACCGCTGCCCGCGAGCCCCAGCCCCGCGTCATCCGGATGAATCGCGAGGTCCGCCACCAGCATTTTGGGAATTTCCAGGGCCTCGAAGCGGGCATGCACCAGGCTGCGCTGCGTCGCGCTGCGAATCGGGTACCACATCAAATAGATTCCGTTGGGCCAGCGCCGATACGCCTCCGCGAACGCCTGCAGCATCATCTTGAGTTCATCGAGACTCTCGTAGGGCGGATCGATCAGCACCAAGCCGCGGCGTTCGTCCGGCGGCAGGAAAGCCTTGAGCGCCGCGTAGCCGTCGCTGATTTCCACGCGAACCCGCCCCGATGAATCGATCTCGCGTTCCGCGGCGCGCGCTTCCGCCGGCATCAGTTCGACGAACAGGGCGCGGTCCTGCGGCCGCAGCGCGTGCGCGATCAATGCGGGCGAGCCGGGATAGCGCGGCAGCCGCTTGCCGCGCCGCGCGCGTATCGCCGTGAAGTAATCGCTCAAGGCTTCATCGCCCAGCGCTTCGACGATCAGGCGCTGCACGCCGCGTTCCGCTTCGGCGGATTTCTGCGCCTCGGGCGCCTGCAAATCATAAAATCCGCGCCCGGCATGACTGTCCAGTGCGAAGAACGCCGCATCCTTGCGCTTCAATGCCTTCAGGCAGTACAGCAGCGCGACGTGCTTTGCAATGTCGGCAAAATTGCCTGCGTGGTAGATGTGCCTGTAATTCATGCCGTATTGTGCCAGGCTTGAGGGCAACGAAGTTTGCAGGGCGAGCCATGAAAAGCGGAACATTTGAGTTTGACGGCGTCGACTATCCCGACGCCGACGCTTCGGAGCCGGCGGCGTTGGGGTGGATGCAGGGCTCGCCGCCGCCGTCTGACAAGCTGATCCGCTTCCAAGACGACCGATTCCTGGAATTTCCACAAATCCGCTGGACTCTATCGCATATGCGCGAACTGGCGCCGACCGCCGCCGTGTGGCGCGGCCGCGCTGCGTCGAGCGATCTGGGCCTCGCGCCCCAAGGGCTCGAAGCCTCGATCGATGCACTCAGCTTTGTCGATTTGTTCGGCCGCAAGCTCAGCTGGGCGCAATCGCTCAAGCACACCTACACGGACGGCATCGTGGTCCTGCATCGCGGCCGGCGAATCTACGAACGCTACTTCGGCGCTCTTGCGGAGCATCGGCCGCACTCCTGCTTTTCGATCACCAAGTCCTACGCCGCCACCCTCGCCGCCGCACTGGTCCACGAACGCGTCCTGGACGAAGCGAAAACCGTGTCGCACTACCTGCCCGAGATGCGCGGCACCGCCTATGAGGATGCGACGCTGCGGCAGGTGCTCGACATGCAGATCGGCGTGGAATATTCCGAACTGTATGCGGATCCCAAGGCGCATATCTGGGATTACGCCCGCGCGGGGGGCCTGCGTCCCCGCGGTCCGGATTACACCGGTCCCGGTAATTTCTACGACTATCTGCGTACCCTGCGCAAGGAAGGCGCGCACGGCGCCGCGTTCGTCTACAAAACCGTCAACACCGAAGTGTTGTGCTGGGTCATGAAGCGGGTCACCGGCATTGCACTTCAGGACATGCTGAGCGAGCGGGTCTGGTCGCAGATCGGTTGCGAGGAAGACGGCTATCTGACCGTGGATACCGTCGGTGTGGCCATGGGCGGCGGAGGATTGAGCGCCACGCTGCGCGATTTGTGCCGGTTCGGCGAACTCATGCGTTGCGAGGGCGCCTGGCACGGCAAGCAGATCCTCCCGGCGGAGGTCATTGCCGACATTCGGCGCGGATCCGATCCGGCCAAATTCGTCATGGCGGGATACTCGCTGCTGCCGGGATACTCCTACCGCAACATGTGGTGGGTGTCGCACAATTCGCTGGGGGTATTCGAGGGGCGCGGCATTCACGGCCAACGTTTGTACATTGCGCCGAAAGCCGAGCTGGTGATCGCACGCTTTTGCTCGCATCCGGTCGCATCCAGCGCCGCCAATGATCCGGTCACGCTCCCCGCGTTCGCGGCCATGAGCCAACTGGTGATGGCGGGCTGAAAGGGCGGCCGGCATTTAACATGTTGCAGCCGCGATGCTTGGTTTCGCGCGGCAGTTCACAGTTGCGGCCCTCGTTGCTGCGCGGCATCGGCTACCATTTCATGCGTATCAGTCGAGAACCGGAGAGCGCATGAGCACGAATGCCGCGGAGGGCTTGATCGAGGCGCACGAGTATTGCGGCGACGAACTGGTCCGGCGCGCAACGCTCGAGCGCCGCAATTACGAACGAAAGTCCGTCGCGATTCATGCCAAAGTCACGGTGCCGGGGATGTCCGTGCTGCCGGGACATACCGTCGACATGTCGCGCGCCGGCGCCAGCCTGACGATGCCATTCGAGCTCGCCCACGGGCAGCAATGCCACATTGATTTGGAGCTGGAAGCGTGCGGCGAGAGGCGCGAATTTCACATCCAGGCCGAGGTGCGCTACTGCGTGCCGATGAGCGACGGCCGATTTCGCGCCGGTGTGCGATTCGGCGATACCGATGCAGCGACCTCCGCGTTCATCGCGGCGATCCTAAAAGCTCCCGTCTGAATTCAGCAGATCGCGCGCCGCGGCGTCGTCATTTCCCCAATGCGGAAATGCGCCCAAGGCATCCACGTAGTTATGGATGACGTCGGTGTGGGCGTCCTCCTGCCAACCGCCCGGCTGCCCGCTCTGCGGCAAATCACGAGGCCTTCCCTGTTCATCGATGGAGTACAGCGTGAAATTCAGCGCCTGGCGCGCCTCGCCCGCGAGCTCCGGCGACTCGACCGCCTTCGCATACAGCGCGAGGACCGCGCCGTAGGTTGAATTCACGCCTCCCCATGCCTGCTTGTCCTCATCCTGTTCGTGGCAGACGAGCACGCCAAACTCGCGGTGCGTAAAGTTCGCGCGCACGAAATCGATCAGCGACCTGCAGTGGCCGCGCCAATCCTGATCGACCAGGTCCTTTTTCTCGAGCAGGTAGCGCGCGAGATTCAATGGCGCCCAGGCGCTGCGATTGGTGGGCGTGTCGTGATCCTCGAAAAATTGCGCGAACAGCGCGCCGTCGGCGGCGGCGTTGGGGATTTGGAAGCGCATGATCCATTCCCACAGCGATTGGCGCGGCGCCGAAAACTCCGCATAGCCATGCTCCGCCAGCGTTTCGTAAAGGCGCAATATATAAGTCATGTTGCCCGAGATGGGGCCGCGTCCTTCGCCGCTGCGATAATCCACGCGAAAAGGCCAGGGCGAATGAGTCCCGCCGCCGTCCTGCTGATTCGCGGCGAGCACGCGCGCGTTCTGCAGGGCTTGCAGCAGATATTTTGAATCGCCGGTGGCCTCGAACAGCAAGGCCAGCGCGTAGCCCGCGATCCCGCCCTTGTCGGGCTGCACTTCGTAGGGCCGATCCGACTGCGAGCCGCAATCGGCCGGCTGCGGAAATTGCGCCCGTTTGCCCGTTGAACGGGTAAACGCCGGATATTTACCCGAGTCGGGCGTGAGCGCTTCCTTGAGCAGGTAGTCGCCGAGCAGGCGTGCAGTCGCCAGCCACGCAGGCTGCTGCTCGCCGCGCATCCCATGGAACTTGAGGTAGGACAGTATGCCCATGCCATTTTGCGTCGAGGGAATGATGTCGGTGCGCTCCGTGCTCGGCGTCCAGCTGGCATCGAGAAACGTTTCGCAGGCAAAACGCGGATAGCCATGATCCATCGGACAGTGCTGGTAGAAATTCATCTCCCGATCCAAAGCAGCGGTCCAGGAAGTCCAGGGCATCAATTGTCCCGACGCGTCATAGCGGATCGCGTGCCCGGCGATGGTCAGCGGCGCGGTCATGAACTCACCGTCCGTTTGACAGCGTGCGGTAAAAAAACGTGGTGTTGCACAGGCCGCCGCCCGGCAGCAGCGCATAGCCGGGGATAACCCCGCAACGCTGCCAGCCAAGCCTGGCATACAAGCGTTCCGCATCATCGCTGGCCGTGTCCAGCACCAGCACTGTTCTGCCGGCGTTCAGCGCGGCGCTTTCCGCCGCCGTTAGCAACGCGGGGCCCACGCCGTGCTTGCGCGCGCGCCGGTGCACCAGCATTTTGGCGATATCGGCGCGGTGCGGCTGATTCTCTGCCTCGGCAAAAACAATTTGCACGGTGCCCACGATGCGACCCGCCGAGTCCTCGGCGACCAACAGAATTCGTTCACCCCGCGCGACGCCTTGGCCCACGTTCCGCCAAAACGCATCGGCCGTGCCTCGCGTAATGGGCAGCATGAAACTCACCGATGCTCCGCCCTCGACGCAGTCGATGAGCACCTCGCTCAGTTCTCGAATTTCGTTGTCGCCCGGCGCCGACAGAGTTCGAACTTGAATGCTTGCCGCCATCCACGCATCACAAAATACCGCGCTGCGTTTGTCAATTCGCCCGCTAGAATGGGTGCAGCAGGAGGTGCGATGAGCTTGCTAGAGCTGTTCGGTGTGGAGTTCCCGGTGGTTCAGGCGCCGATGGCAGGCTTTCAAGGCAGCGAGCTGGCGATCGCGGTATCCGAGGCCGGCGGATTGGGTTCGCTGCCCTGCGCTCTTTTGTCGCTGGACGCCATGCGGGCGGAGTTGACGGCCATTCGCGCGCGCACCGACAAGCCCTACAACGTGAATTTCTTTTGTCACGCCGCTCCCGAACCGGACCTCGAGCGGGAAGCAGCATGGCGCAAGCTGTTGTCGCCCTACTTCCAGGAGTACGGAATCGATGCCTCCGAAGCAGCGGCGCCGGCGTCGCGGACTGCCTTTAGCACGGCGGCGGCGGATGTGTTGGAGCCCTTCAAGCCGCCGGTCGTCAGCTTTCATTTCGGCCTGCCCCCTGAGGATCTGCTCGCGCGGGTTAAATCCTGGGGTTCGAAGGTGCTGTCTTCGGCGACCACCGTCGAGGAGGCGCGATGGTTGGAGGCACGAGGCGTCGATGCCGTCATCGCGCAGGGCGCGGAAGCCGGCGGCCATCGCGGAATATTCCTATCCGAGGACTTGAGCACGCAAGCCGGGACGTTTGCGCTGTTGCCGCAGATCGTCAAAGCGGTGCGGGTGCCGGTCATCGCCGCGGGCGGCATCGCCGATGCAAAAGGTGTGGCCGCGGCGATGTTGCTGGGCGCGGCCGGCGTGCAACCCGGCACTGCCTACCTGCTTTGCCCCGAGGCAAAAATCAGCGCGGTGCATCGCGCGGCGCTCAAGGGCCCGCACGCCGGCCATACCGCGCTGACCAATTTGTTCACCGGTCGTCCCGCGCGCGGCATCATGAACCGGATCATGCGGGATTTGGGTCCGATCAACGCCGCCGCGCCGGCCTTTCCCCTGGCGAGCGGTGCACTGGCGCCGCTGCGCAAGAAAGCGGAGAGCATGGGGCGCGGCGACTTCTCGCCGCTCTGGGCCGGCCAGAATGTCAGCGGCTGCCGGGAGATATCGGCGGCGGCGCTCACCCGCGCCTTCATCTAGGCGCTTGCGCGCGGAGGATCAGCCGAGTTCCGCCAGGTAGTTTCGCGGACGAAGAAAATCCGCATACAGCCTGGCCTCAGGCGATCCCTGCATCGGATGCCAGTCGTATTCCCAACGCACCAACGGCGGTAGGGACATGAGGATCGATTCCGTGCGGCCGCGGGACTGCAGGCCGAACAGCGTGCCTCGATCGTAGACCAGATTGAACTCGACATAGCGGCCGCGGCGGTACAGTTGGAATTGGCGCTCGCGATCGCCGTACGGCAGATCCTTGCGCCGTTGCAGGATCGGCGCGAAGGCCGGCAGAAAGTGATCGCCGATGCTGCGTTGAAACGCAAAGCAGCGCTTGAAGCCGCCGGCGTTCAAATCGTCGAAGAACAATCCGCCGACGCCGCGCGTTTCATTTCGATGCGGCAGAAAGAAATAGCGGTCGCACCAATCCTTATATTCAGCGTAGACATCCGGGCCGAACGGTTGGCAGGCGTCCTGCGCAGTCCGGTGCCAATGCAGGACGTCCTCGTCGTAGGGGTAATAGGGCGTCAGGTCGAAACCGCCGCCGAACCACCAAACTTCCGGTCCGGCGGCGGGCCGCGCCACGAGGAAGCGCACGTTGCAATGCGTGGTGGGAACATGCGGATTGCGCGGATGAAACACCAGCGACAATCCCATCGCCTCGAAGGGTGCACCGGCAATTTCCGGCCGCAGATTCGATGCGGACGGCGGCAGCTTGTCGCCGAAGACATGCGAGACCGAGACACCCGCACGCTCGAACACCGCGCCGTCGCTCAGGATGCGGCTCTCGCCCCCGCCGCCCTCCGGCCGCTGCCACGCATCGCGCTTGAATTTGACCGGGTCGATTTCCTCCACCGCCGCAGTGATGCGGTCCTGCAGCTCGATCAGGTAACTCTTGACCGCGGACGCGTCTGCCGCTTCGGATGTTGGCATGGGCTAGGCTCCTGCTACGCCTTCTTTTTTGCGGGCCTCTTCTTGGCCGCAGCCTTCTTCTTGGCCGGGGCCGGCGGTTTCGTCACGGGCGCCTGTTTGTTTACGGCCGCTTTCTTGCCCTTGGCGGCAAGTTTTACCGGAACCGGGGCGTCGGGCGATGCGGCTGCGTCTTTGGCCTTGGCGCTCTTGGCTGCCGCCTTCGGCGCGAACCTCGAACCCTTCGCCCCCTTGCGGCCCCACTTGCCCCGCTCCGGAGCCGCCGCGAGCAGGGTTTTGCATTCTTCCAAAGTCAGGCTCTTCGGCTCCTTGTCCTTCGGGATCTTGGCGTTGCGAGCCTTGTCGGTGATGTAAGGGCCGTAGCGGCCGTTCAGCACTTGGATTCCCGCGTCGGGGAAATCCAGGATCAGCCGATTGGCATCGGCAATCTCTTTTTCGCGAATGACTTCGAGCGCGCGTTCCGGCGTGATTTCGTACGGATCATCGGTCTTGAGCGACACGTACTTGGCGCCGTATTTCACGTAGGGACCAAAGCGCCCGACGTTGGTCGTTATTTCATCGCCGGCTGCGGTGGTGCCGAGCTTGCGCGGCAGCTTGAACAGCTCCATGGCCTGTTCATGCGTGATCTGGTCCATCTTTTGTCCGGGGCGCAGGCCCGCGAAGCGGGGTTTGTCCTCGTCATCCTTGGTGCCGATCTGCACGAAGGGACCGAAGCGTCCCATGCGCACACTCATCGGCTTGCCGCTGACCGGATCCACGCCCAAATCGCGCGCCTGAGCGACTTCTTCGCGGCTGACCGATTTCTCGGTGTGCTTCACGAGATCGATGAAGGGTTTCCAGAATTTCTCCAGCAGCGGCACCCATTCCTGCTCGCCGCTGGCAACGGCGTCCAGCGAATCTTCCATCTTTGCGGTGAAGTCGTAGTCCACGTAAGTCGTGAAATACAGGGTCAAGAATCGACTGACGATCTTGCCGATATCCGTGGCGGTAAAGCGCCGGCTTTCTATGTCGACGTATTGGCGATCGCGCAGCGTGGAAATGATCGAGGCGTAGGTCGAGGGCCGGCCGATGCCGTATTCCTCCAGCGCCTTGACCAGCGAGGCTTCGGAGAAGCGCGGCGGCGGTTCGGTGAAATGCTGGCTCGGCAGGATGCCGACCAGTTTGACCTTGTCGCCCTCCGTCATGGGCGGCAGCACATGATCCGAATCGTCTTGAACGGCGTCGTCCATGCCCTCTTGATACACGGATATGTATCCGGGCTTGACCAAGGTCGAGCCATTGGCACGCAGGACGGTGCGCTCCGGGCCTTCGGCGCCGGCGCGCATTTCGACGGTCACGGTGTCGAAAATCGCCGGGGCCATCTGGCACGCAACCGTGCGCTTCCAGATCAACGAGTACAGCCGAAACTGATCGGATTCGAGCTTGTTCTCGATGTCGCCCGGCAACACGCTGACCGTGGTCGGACGAATCGCCTCGTGCGCTTCTTGTGCGTTCTTCGATTTGGTCTTGAATATCCTCGGTTCTTCGGCAAGGCCGGCCTGGCCATACAGCTGCACAATCACATCTCGGATCTGGCCGATGGCTTCCTGCGCCAGGTTGAGCGAGTCGGTGCGCATGTAGGTGATGAGGCCCACCTGGCCCTCGCCGATGTCGACGCCTTCGTAGAGCTGCTGGGCGACACGCATGGTCTTCTGCGCGCTGAAGCCCAACTTGCGCGCCGCTTCCTGCTGCAGGGTGGAGGTGGTAAACGGCGGCGCCGGATTGCGCTTGCGCTGTTTGCGGTCGACCGACAGGACCGTGAGCTCGCCCTTGGCGGCGTCATTCAGCTCGCGCTCCACTTCCCGGGCACTTGCCTCGTTGGTGAAGCTGAATTGTTCAACCTTCGTGCCCTGGAACTCGACCAGCTTGCCGGGGAATTTCTGATCCGAGTGCTCGAGTTCGGAATCGATGCTCCAGTACTCGCGCGCCACGAACGCGGCGATCTCATCCTCGCGTTCGCAGATCATGCGCAGCGCCGGGCTTTGCACCCGCCCGGCAGACAGGCCCGGACGCACTTTCTTCCACAGCAACGGCGATAAATTGAATCCCACCAGAAAATCCAGCGCGCGGCGCGCCTGCTGGGCGTTCACCAGATCCACGGACAGCTCGCGAGGGCTTGCCATGGCTTCGCGCACCGAGTTCTTGGTGATCTCGTAGAAAACGACGCGGCTGACTTCTTTGCCCTTGAGTTCACCCTGCGCCTTCAAAAGCTCGTACAGATGCCAGGAAATGGCTTCGCCTTCGCGATCGGGGTCGGTCGCCAGATACAGCGTCTTGGCCTTCTTGAGCGCCCGGGATATGGCATCGACATGCTTCTGATTGCGCTCGACCACCTGGTACTTCATGGCGAAGTGGTGCTTCGGATCGACGGCGCCTTCCTTCGGCACGAGGTCGCGCACGTGGCCATAGGAGGCCAGTACTTCGAAGTCCTTGCCGAGATACTTCTTGATGGTCTTCGCCTTGGCAGGCGATTCCACGATGACGAGATTGCTGCTCAAAGTCGTCTAATGCAGCGCGTCGGTGCGCTCTTCGAAGACCAGGTCTTCCATTTGAGCGTAAGCGGACTCTTGGCCGGGCTGGCTGAACAGCACCATCAGCACGACCCATTTCACCTGTTCGATGTCGATTTCATCGGCTTCGAGCGCCATCAAGCGGTCGATCACCAACTCGCGTTCCGTGCCCGAGAGAATCCGCACATTTTCCAAATACATCAAATAACCCCGCACGTCCGTGTCGAGCCGCATCAACTCCTGGCTGCTGAAAACCCGCACAGCCCTGGCCGTCGCTTCGGCGACCTTGCCGAGCTGTTCGCCCGAGAGGCCGTCCAGCCATTCCAGAGCCCGTTCGATGTCGGGTTCCGCGAATCCGGCCTTGTCCAACTCGAGCTTCAAGGTATTTCTATCCGGACGCGGCTCATCGTCGGCACTCATATAATTCTCGAAGAGATAGATGAGTAGATCGAGAACGTTATCTTTCACCTCCGGCTCCTAACGACTCGGGAGTAACGGCCCCCGGGGGCGGCCTGAACGTGGCCTTCTAGCTCGAGGATCAGCATCATCGAGGACACGGCTTCTGCTTTGAACCCGGTGCGAACCACCAGCATATCGAGGTCCGCCGGATCAAAGCCGAGCGCATCTAACAAGATTTTGTGTTCCTTGTCCATGCCCGCCTCAATAGCTGGAGCCAGATTGAGGCCGCTTACGACGCGGCGCCGGTCTGCAAAAAATGCTGAAAAGTTCAACTCGGTCAATATGTCAGCTGCGGTTTCGGTCAACTTTGCTCCCTGGCGTATCAGTTCGTGGCAGCCGCGGCTCAAGGGGTTCTTGATCGAGCCTGGCACGGCAAATAGTTCCCGATTATGGTCACCGGCGAGCCGCGCCGTGATCAGGGAGCCGGAGCGGCGTGCGGCCTCGACGACCAGCGTGCCCAGACTCAAGGCGGCGATGATGCGATTTCGCTGCGGGAAGTTCTCGCGACGCGGCGCCGTTCCGAGCGGAAATTCGCTGATCAAGGCGCCTTGATCGCGGATTTCCTCGCTGAGCGCGTGATTTTTGCGGGGGTAGATGATATCGACGCCGCTGCCCAGCACGGCGAGCGTGATTCCCTGCGCCGCGAGCGCTCCTTTGTGCGCGGCGCTGTCGATGCCTTCCGCGAGCCCGCTGGTGATGCTCAAGCCGCAGCCGGCCAGCGATTCGGCGAACTCGAACGCGGTATCCCTTCCCGTCGGCGTGGGATTGCGGCTGCCGACGATCGAGAGCTGAGGATCATTGAGAACATCGGCACGGCCCTCGACATAAAGCGCGATCGGACCGCGCGCCAGCTCGCGCAACGAGACGGGATAGCGCCCATCCGTAAAGGGCACGAGGTGGTGCCGTGAACTTTTGAGCCACGCAAGCTCCGCGGTGGTGGGCGAGCTTGCCTGGCCGCGCAAGAAATCGCATGCGGCCGACGGAATTCCGGCGCAAAGGCGCGCGGCGTCCGAGGCGGCGATGAAGCCGGAAATGCCGCCCAACAGATCGAAGGCGGCGGCAAGCGTGGGAACATCGAGAAGCGGCGCGCGCGATAGCGCCATCCACGCACACACCTCGTCGGCCCCTTGCATCGGGCCGATTATCGCGCAGCGGGAGAGAGTTCTCAGCGCGCTATCGCGCTGAGAACATCGAGATTCGCTGAAACCTACGGGTTCTCGATCTTATCCCCGACGCGAATCACGTTGGTCGCTTCCATGATCAGACCGTAGCTGATGTTGTCGAAGGTCTTGAACACCATGAAAGTGCCGGTGCGCTCTGAGGGCAGCTGCACCTTCTTCGCCCCCAATGTTTGGAGGTTGAAAAAGCCCTTCTTGTCGTTGTCGGCCACCACCGGACCGGTGTCGAACACCCCGAGTACGTTCCCAGGCGCGAGCCCGTCGCGAGCGCCGCGATTGACCACGACAACTTCGTATTGTCCGATGATGCTCACGCCGTTGGAGACGGAAATGATGCGGCCGTTGGTTTTGACGCGCGGCGCGCTGGGGATGAAATCGAGCGGTACATCGACGCCGCCGGGAATCAGCTTGTCGCCGGCACGGGATTCGCGCGCCGACTCGGTCATGATGAGCGTCGTGGGGTCGCCCTGGCGGGTGACGTGGCCGGAGCCGGTGAAGATGCCGTCATAGCCGAGGACGCGCTTGTCATCCGGATCGATCAAGGCGTCGCCGACACGGACCACATTGTAGTGACTGCCGAGTTCGGCCGGGATGCTGAAGCCGCGCGCGTAGACGGTATCGCCCTCGGACATGACCACATGCAAATCACGGGTCGCGAGCACATACGGGGCGGTTTTGATCTGGTCCCGATCGAGCACGGAGGGCTTCGACATGAAGGCCGCAACGGTGGCATAGGGAATGGTGGTAATGGCCGCCTCGAGCGGCTCGCTACGCACCCGCGGTGCGACCCGCACGGCATCGCCGCGCTGCAGCACAATCTGGGGCTGGCCATTGATATAGACCAGACGCAGGGTGTCGCCGGGGTAGATCAAATGCGGATTTTGTACCTGGGGGTTAACCTGCCAGATCTCGGGCCAGAACCAGGGATCGCGCAAAAACACCTTGGCGATGCCCCAGAGCGTGTCTCCACGCTTCACGACATAGCTGTCGGGGGCATTTTCAGCCAGCGGGATGCCCTGGCGGGGCGCTTCCGCCGTCTCGGTACGCGAGGATGCGTTGGCTTCAACCGCCGCTTCCATCGCGGTCTTGTCGTCGCCCACCACGGTTCCCTCCGTGGTCGGTTCATTGATCGTTGGTGCCGCGTTGGCGGGCACATCCCGCGGCGCTTGTGAATGGCACCCGGCGACCACCGCAACCGCTATAAATAGGCCTAATATTCGATGACCTTGCATTCGTTCGCTCCCGTGAGTCAGCTTATGGTTGCAGACTGACTGGTATACTTCCGTCCTGCCGCTCAAGACTAGGACGCATCACCCGTTTTTGCCGTTTGCCCCTGCGCCAGCAACGCCGGCGTTAAGGCATTAAGTTAAGCAGCGGCGGAACTTTAGCAACATTCTTAAGCCAAAAACACGATATTGCTCTCATAACTCCCATGACAAAGCTCGTAATTCTGGAGTATCCCGATCCGAGGCTGCGGAAGAAGGCTGCCCCTGTGGGGGAGGTCGATGACGCGCTGCGTCAATTCATCGACAATCTTCTGGAGACAATGTATTCGGCCAACGGTGTCGGCCTCGCCGCCACGCAGGTGGATGTGCACAAGCGCGTGATCGTTCTCGACGTGAGCGAGAACCGCGATCAACCGTTGGTGCTGATCAATCCGGAAATCCTCAGCAAGGAAGGCGAGGGACCCGGCGAGGAAGGCTGCCTGTCCCTGCCCGGCATTTACGACAAGCTCAATCGGGCGACGCGAATCCGCGTGCGCGCGGTTGGCCGCGACGGCCAGCCGTTCGAAATGGATGCCGAGGGCTTGCTGGGCGTGTGCATCCAACACGAAATGGATCATCTCGAAGGCAAGCTATTCGTCGACTACCTCTCTGAGCTGAAGCGCACATTGATCCGGCGCCGCTTGGAAAAAGAGCGCAAGCAGAGATCCACAGGCAGCGATTCGCGCTCTCACGCGCCGGCTCTTTGAGCTTTGAGCGACGCCGCATCCTCCTTGAAGCTGGGCTTCGCCGGCACGCCTGACTTCGCGGTTCCGGCGCTTCAGCGTCTGGCTGCCGGGCACCGGATCGCCGCCGTTTTTACCCAGCCTGATCGCCCTTCCGGCCGCGGCCGCGAGCTGCACATGAGCCCGGTCAAGCGCCGCGCGCTCGAACTCGGCCTGACGGTGTATCAGCCCGCCACCTTCAAGACGGCCGAAGCGCTCGAGACCTTGAGCGCGGCGCAGGTTGATGCGCTCGTCGTGGTTGCCTACGGCCTGATTCTCCCCGCATCCGCGCTTAGGCTTCCGCGCTGGGGTTGCTTCAACATTCACGCCTCGCTGCTGCCGCGCTGGCGCGGCGCCGCGCCCATCCAGCGCGCGCTGCTCGCGGGAGACTCCATCACCGGCGTGACCATCATGCGCATGGAGGCGGGACTGGATACCGGCCCCATCCTCGCTTCGAGCCGGGTCAGCATCGAGGCGCGCGATACCGCCAAGACTCTGCACGACCGGCTCGCGCCGGTGGGCGCGCAGCTGATGGCCGAGACTTTGGATGGCTTGAGTTCCGGGCGCGCGCGCGAAGCCGCACAGCCGGCCGACGGCGTGACGTACGCGGCGAAGATAGACAAGGCCGAAGCGCAGATTCAGTGGCAGCGCAGTGCGGAGGAAATTTCGCGCCAGGTGCGCGCGTTCAATCCATGGCCCATGGCCGAGACTCGTTTCAACGGCGAGCAGCTGCGCATCTGGGCGGCGGAGTCCCTTGAATCGCCCGCCTTGCAGGGTACGGCAAGCCCGGGATCCGTGCTGACCGCGGCGCCCGAGGGCATCGACGTGGTTTGCGGCCGCGGAATTCTGCGAATTCTCAAGCTGCAGCTTGCCGGCCGCAAACCGTTGCCGGCCGCGGAATTCTTGCGGGGACAGCGCCTCGACGGCACGCGCTTCGGCGCGGCATGAGAGGCAACGCGGCCAGCGCGCGCTCCCTCGCCGCGCATGCGGTGGCGCGAGTGCTGAGAGAAGGCGTGACCCTGGACGCGGCGCTCAAGAGTGCGCTCGTCGCGGCCAACCCTGCGCTTTTTCCCTCGGTGCGATCATTGAGCTACGGCGCGGTGCGCGGCTATTTTCGGCATGAGGCCATTCTTGGGAAACTCTTGTCGACGCCGGTGCGGTCCTTGGATTTCCTGGTGCGCGCGCTGTTGTCCGTGGCGCTGTATGAACTCGAGGATGAGCGCACGCCGCAGTATGCCGTCGTCGATGCGGCCGTGCAGACGGCGAAGGCCACCGATGCCGTGCGCGCCGCAGGCCTCATCAACGCGGTGCTGCGCCGCTACTTGCGCGAACGCAAGGCGTTGGACATCGAGATCGGGAGCAAGCCCGCGACGCGTCATTCGGCCCCGATCTGGTTGGCCGATCGATTTCGCGCCGACTGGCCGGTCCGCTGGACTCAGCTTCTGGCGGCCAGCGACAGCCAGGCGCCGATGTGGCTGCGGGTCAATCAACGACAGGCGACGACCGCCGGATACCTGGAAGAACTTAAAGCGGCCGGCATCGCGGCGCGCGCGGAGGAGCGCGTGCCCTATGCCATCGTGTTGGATACGCCCTGCGATGTACATGCCCTGCCCGGGTTCGCGGCGGGCAAGGTCTCGGTGCAGGACTTGGGCGCGCAGTGCGTCGCGTTTCCCTTGGGCTTGGCGCCACATCAGCGGGTGCTCGACGCCTGCGCCGCGCCGGGCGGCAAATCAGCACTGATTGCGGAACGGGAGCCCGCCTTGGATCGGCTCGTGGCGGTCGACATCGACCCGCACCGCCTGATCCGCGTGCGCGAGAACTTGAGCCGCGGGGGCTTGAACGCCGAGATCGTGGCCGCGGATGCGGCGCAACCTGCGAAGTGGTGGGATGGGAAGCCGTTCGATCGAATTTTGCTCGATGCGCCCTGTTCCGGCCTTGGTGTCATTCGCCGGCATCCCGATATCCGCCTGCGTAAGTCCCCGTCCGATATCGACAAATTGCCCGAGCTGCAGCTCAAGTTGCTGAAGGCCGCATGGGATCTGCTCGCCCCAGGTGGCCGGTTGGTCTACGTCACCTGCACGGTCACGCGCAGTGAAAATCACGACGTCATTGCCGCGTTCCTGGCCGCGACCGCCGGTGCGGTTATCGTGCCGGTGGATGAGTGGCCGGGCTGGCCGGGTTTTGGCGACGCCGACGAGTTCGGCCGGCAAATCATTCCCGGTGAGGCGGGTGCCGACGGCTTCTATTATGCTGCTTTGACCAAAGCATGAATGCAAGAAGCC
>Ga0193753_10000631_pt1 | contig 33561 bp, 31 predicted proteins | sample H1c2metaG_FD_144925 | JGI IMG/M metagenome (GOLD analysis project Ga0193753, IMG submission 144925) | Soil microbial communities from a riparian zone of the East river system, Colorado, United States - H1c2 | ecosystem: Environmental > Terrestrial > Soil > Riparian zone | place: USA: East...
CGGGCGCCGCGGCGGCGGCTCTTGCCAGGTCGGCCAGGGCGGATGGATCGACGGTCACGGCGACTCCGGCGCCGGCCAGGACCTGGATCACCTGGGCGGCGAGGCGGACCTCTCCCACCGGGGTGGCGATCTCGAGCTGGACCTCGGCGCCTCGCTCGGGCGGGACGGGCAGGGCGACCCGGACCAGCAGGCCTCCTCGCGCGATCTGGCCCCGATAGTCGTCGGCGAAGTCGGAGGGGCGATCGTAGGACACGCGGAAGCGCACGTGGCCAGGGTAGCGGGCCACGCCGGGCGATCAAGAGCCGGTCAGGCGGGGGAGGTCGAGCAGCTGGTCGAAGCGGTCGATGAGGTGATCGGGGGCCAGGGCGGCCAGCTCGTCGCGCCCCCACCCTCCGTAGGTGACCGCCACGGCCGTGCATCCGGCGGCTTGCGCGGCCAGGACGTCGCGATCGGTGTCGCCGATCATGTGCGCGGAGGCGATCGGGTGGCCGGTGGTCGCGGCGATGTGGTGGAGGACGGCCGGGTCGGGCTTGTGGGGCAGGCCGTCGGAGCCTCGCACCAGGTCGAAGTAGTCGGCCAGGCCGCCGGTCTCCAACACGCGGCGGGCCCACGCGGCGGGCCACGTCGGTGCGCTTGGTGGTGGCGACCGCGAACGGCACCGACGGGTGGCGGCGGCGCAGCTCGGCCAGGGTCGCCCGGACGCCCGGGAACGGCGCGCCGCGGGTCCGGTAGCCGGCCCGGTAGACGCCGACGAAGCGCTCGAACTCGGCGCCGTCGGCGGCGCGCCCGCCGGTCGCGTGCTCGTAGAACAGCTCGAGGCCGATGCCGCGGCGGCACAGGGCCAGCACCTGGTCGCTCGTGTCGAGGCCGATCGCGCGCAGCGCTCCGGTGACGGCGTCGTGGATGTCGCCGAACGAATCGACCAGGGTGCCGTCGAGGTCGAAGACCAGCATCAGCGGGGCGGCAGCTCGATCGGCTGGCCGTGCGGCGTCGACCGGGCGGCGCGGTCCCACTCGGCCACGCGCACGGCCAGCTCGTCGCGGTCGACCAGGCGCTTGTCGGCGACCAGCGCCTCGAGGGCGGCCAGCCAGTGGAAGTAGTAGCGGGTGCCGTCGTCGGTCTCGCCGCGGTCGCGGGCGGCGGCGATCTCCGCGGCCAGGCGGCCGGCGAACTCGGGCCAGGCGAACAGGCCGCGCTCGTGGAGGGCGATGGCCATGCCGAACGCATGCGCCTCCCACGGCTCGCGGAAGACCGGCCCTTCGCCACCGTGGGGCGGGCGCGGGAAGCCGCTCGGGTCGAGGCTCGGTCGGCCGCGCCTGGTCGGGCTCACTCGGTCGCCTCTTCGATCGTTGGCTCCGGCGTTGGCTCCGGCGTTGGCTCCGGCGTTGGCTCCGGCGTTGGCTCCGGCGTTGGCTCCGGCGTTGGTGCCGGCGCTGGCGCCGGCCCGGCCGTCCGGCGCTGGCGCCGGCCCGGCCGGCTCCAGGTAAGAGTCCCACAGGTCGAGGAAGACCGCGTCTCGCGCGGAGGCGGCCTGGCCCCACAGCTCGCGCGCGGCGAAGCGCACGCCGTAGACTCGCGCGGGCTCCGGGCCGCGCCCGGCCGCGTGGGCGTCCGGGAAGATCCACACGCCGTGGTCGCGCACGACCTCACCCTCGCGCCCGCGGGCGAAGCGGGGCAGCCGGGTATGCCCGGCGGGGTGGATGTTGCGCGCGCGCACGCGGTCGCCCGGGCGGAAGCGCGGCGGGTGATCGGCGTCGACGCGGACGCGGGCGTGCCCGGCGGCGCGGACCAGCGCGGGGACCTCGGCGGCGCGGAGCGGGCCGAGCCCGGGCGTGGCCGCGGCCGGCGCGGCGCTCTCGCCGGCGGCCATGCGCCGCTCGATCTCTCCCGAGGCGAGCAGCCCGTGCGCCGCGAGCAATCGCTCGAGGCCCCACAGCCAGCGCTCGTAGTACGAGCTGGCCAGGTATCCGGCCGCCGGCATTAGCTCGCGGGTGTGGCGCGACATGTCCAGGTTCCAGCGCCGGAGGGCGCCGCAGGCCAGGGTCAGGGCCAGGACCCGACGCTCCCATTCATGGTGGAAGATCGGCTCGTCCGGCTCGCGGCGTCGACGCGGACGCGGGCGTGCCCGGCGGCGCGGACCAGCGCGGGGACCGCGGCGGCGCGGAGCGGGGCGAGCCCGGGCGTGGCCGCTGGAGCGAGTGGAGCGGCTGGAGCGGCCGGCGCGGCGCTCTCGCCGGCGGCCATGCGCCGCTCGATCTCGCCCGGCGCGAGCAGCCCGTGCGTGGCGAGCAGCCGCTCGAGGCCCCACAGCCAGCGCTCGTAGTACGAGCTGGCCAGGTATCCGGCCGCCGGCATGAGCTCGCGAGTGTGGCGCGACATGTCCAGGTTCCAGCGCCGGAGGGCGCCGCAGGCCAGGGTCAGGGCCAGGACCCGACGCTCCCATTCATGGTGGAAGATCGGCTCGTCCGGCTCGCGCACGACCGGCCCCATGCCGTGCATGCCGCCCATGTCGTGCACGCCGTTCAAGGCGCCGCTCCGCCCGCTCCGTCCGCTCCGTCGGCGGCCGGAGGCTCGGCCGGCGCCTCGATCCGCCCGACGCCGATCATGCTGTCGCGCGTGACGATCGACGCCAGCTGGTCCTCGCTCCAGCCGTCGGTGCCGGCCGGCCGCTCGGGCAGGACCAGGTAGCGCACCTCGGCCGTCGAGTCCCAGACCCGGACCTCCACGTCGTCGGCGATCTCGGTGCCGAGCTCGCGCAGGACGCCGCGCGGGTCGAGCACCGCGCGCGAGCGGTAGGGCGCCGACTTGTACCAGACCGGCGGCAGCCCGAGGATCGCCCACGGGTAGCAGGAGCAGAGCGTGCACACGACCAGGTTGTGCACCGACGGCGTGTTCTCGACCACGATGAGGTGATCGGCCTGGCGGCCGGCGTAGCCGAGCGCGGCGGTGGTGCCGGTGCCGTCGTCGAGCAGCCGGCGCCTGAAGTCGGGGTCGGTCCAGGCCCGCGCGACCACGCGGGCGCCGTTGCGCGGGCCGACCTGGGTCTCGTAGGTGTCGATGAGGGCGTCGAGCGCGGCCGGCTCGACCAGGCCCTTTTCGACCAGCAGCGACTCGAGCGCCTGGACCCGCAGCTGCACGTCGCTCCACGGCGCCCCGGCGCCGTCCTCGCCGTCATCCCCGTGATCGTGGTCGTGGCTCACGCTGGCCTCCTGTCGCCGGGTCCGATCCTACCCGACCGGACCCGCCAGCGCCGCGCGCGCCGGCTACCCGGCCAGGAAGTCGAGAACGGTCGGGAGCGCCGCGCCGGTGAGCGAGAGATCGAAGTGGTCTCGCCCGGCGATGACCCGGCAGGGCCAGCCGAGATGCTGGGCGCTGCTCTCGACCGCGGGGCGCAGCGTGTCGCGCTCGCCGACGTAGAACATCGCGGGCCCGTCGAACGCGGCCAGCTCCTCGATCATGGTGTGGCGGTCCTCGGCGCAGACGGCGGCGAGCGCCTCCACGTCGTTGGCCAGGTAGCGCTCGCGGGTCGGCTCGGGCAAGGGTCCCGTCTGCTTCTCGACCATCTCGACCACCGCGGACATCCCACCGGACAGCGTGCGCCGCAGCGTCGACAGCTGCTGTCCGGTCGCCGGCACGCCGCCTGCCACGATCGACCGTACCCGGCCCGGCACCCGGGAGGCGAGCTGCAGGGCGGTCCAGGCTCCCATCGCGTAGCCGACGACGTCGACCGCGCGGCTGTCCAGCACGTCGAGCACCGCGAGAGCGTCGATCACCCGCGCGTGCGCGCTGTACTGGGAGGGGTCGCGCGGCTTGGTGCTGGCGCCGTGGCCGCGCGCATCAAAGGCGATGACGCGGCGATGGCGGAGGAGCGCCGGGACCCAGTCGCGGCTCCACCACACGTCGAGGTCCTCGCCGAATGCGTGCAGGAGCAGCACCGCGGGGCCGCTTCCGGCAGCGCGGGCCCGCAGCACGATCTCCTCGCCCGGCACCGGGATGCGGAGCTCGCGGACGGTGGCGATCGACCGGGCCTGGGCGGCGCTCACGCCGTCTCCTGGCGAGACGGTTGACCGGTGGGCGCGGGCCGGGCGGCTCCGGCGAACGTTCGAGGGGGGAGACTCATGATTACCCTGCGTTACATCCAGGATCTCGCGCGCGAGGCGAGGGGTCCTTCGCGTTTCCTTCGCGTCGGCTCCGGTTTTGCTTCACGCAATTGGCGCGCGGCGTCTGGCCGCGCGATGACACGGCGCGACGTCGGCGCGACGTCGGCGCGACGTCGGAAGGATCACGGCGCGCGGCGATAGAGCGGCGGCGGCTCGATCCGGAACACCGAGATCGACTCCACCTCGCCGTCGGGAGACAGGCCGTGCTCGGCCGTCCCGATCAGCTCCGCGACCACCCGCGACACCCGGACGTCGCCGGGCGCGGCGGTCGCGGCGATGACCGCGGCGACGTCGAGGGCCGGGCCGCGCACCACCTCTCCCTCGCGCGCGATCTCTCCGATGTGGACCGCGAAGCGGCCGCGCGCGCCGAGCGCATCGCGCAGCGCGGCGGCGCAGCGGAGCGCGCGAGCCGGCCCGTCGAAGCTGGCCAGGAGATGACCGGGGTCGTGCGCGATCACGGTGGCGGCGAACCCGCGCAGGATCGCCTCGATCGCCTCGCGGTTGCCGCGCCCGTTGACGCCGTCGCCGTCGCCGTCGATGCGCGCGGCCAGCGCGGTGGCCAGGAAGCGGCGCTCGATCCCGTCGTCGCGCCGCACGCGCTCGGCCATCGCCGCCACCTCGCGCAGGAGCACGTCGGTGCCGTCGTAGAGGAACGCGTGGTCGTCCCCCTCGATCTCGACGTAGCGGCAGCGCGGCAGGTGGTCGGCCAGGTAGCGGCCGCAGCCGACCGGGATGACCGCGTCGTCGCGCTGGTGCAGCACCACCGCCGGCACGTGCACCGCCCGCACCAGAGGGCGCGCGTCGACGATGAGGTTCATCTCGATGAGGTCGAGCGCGGCGCCCGGGCTGGCCCCGCGCAGCTCGGCGGACGACGCCCAGCGCAGCACGTCCGGGTCCTCGCTGTGCTTCGGCACCATCGCGCGGATGGTCTTGCCCGAGCCCCAGTCGGTCCGGACGGTGCGGCGAAACCCGTCCAGTCGCTCGGCCGACCAGCCCCACGGATAGTCGGCGGTCGCGGTCATGCGGGCGAACGCGCCGACCAGGATCAGCCCGGCGACCCGGGCCGGGTGGGCCGCGCCCAGGAACAGCGCCAGCGGCGCCCCCCCGCTGAAGGCGATGAGGATCGCGCGGGTCGACCCGGCCGCGTCGAGCACGCTGCAGGCGTCCTCCATGCGCTCGGCGATCGGCGGGATTCGCTTGACCGGATCGCTCTGCCCGACGCCGCGCTTGTCGAACAGGACGAGCCGGCCGATCGCGGCCAGCTGGGCGCACATCGCGCTGGCCCGGGGCAGCTCGGTCCACGCGCTCATCGGGTAGGACCAGCCCGGCAGCATCACCAGGTCGATGTCTCCCTGGCCGAGCGCGCGCCAGGCCAGGTGGGCGTCGCCGTTTCGCACGTAGTGGGGCGGCGCATGAAACGCGGTGGTCAGCTCGTCGAGCGCGGCCGGGGCCAGCGGCGTGGCCTCGGCGCTGGTCTCGGCCACGAAGCGATAGCCGCGCCGCGGGTAGGTGCGAATCAGGTCGGTGCCGGCGCGGTCGAGCGCGGCGCGGACCAGGCTGATGTTGCGCTGGAGCGATCCCTCGCTGACCACCGAGTCGGGCCACAGCGCGTCGAGCAGCTCCTCCTTGCCGACCACGCGGTCGCGGTGCTCGATGAGGTAGGCGAGCAGGTCGAACACCTGCGGCTGCATGGCGACCAGCTCGCCGCGGTGGAGCAGCTCGCGCCGAGCGGCCTCGAACCGGTACCCGGCGAAGGTCAACCGCACCACGGTTCCAGCTTACTCGCTCGCGCCGGCCGGTGGGTCCGCGGGCCGGCTTGACTCGCCGCGGCGCGGGCAGCGACTCTCTCGCGGTGCGCGCGGCGGTGATCGGGATCGTGGCGCTGGCGACATGTGCCGGGGCGTGCGCGCCTGCCGGCGTGAGTCGAGTGCGCTTCGCCAACCGCGATCCGGTCTGGCGGGTGAACGACCGCCTCGACGTCGAGCGGCCGGCGCGGGTCGGCTTTCCCCGCCTGCTCTACTACTTCGATCAGTTCGCGTTCCGCCGCCTGACCCGGCTCATGGAGGTCCCGGAGCCGCGCCGGGCCGCCAACGTGAACTCGCTCGACGAGGTACCCGACTCGACCTGGTTCACCAACCGGATCGGGATCGGCGCGATCACCACGGACGACCTCCGCCGCGGGCCCAACACCGACGACGGTCCGGATCGGTCGGGGCCGTGGGTCATCCAGGGCACCAAGGTCGGCGGCGTCACCGTCGGCTTCGTGATCCAGGACGGGCGCGCACACAAGTACGTGCTCAAGTTCGACCGCACGGGGCTGCCGGAGACCGAGACCGGGGCCAACGTGGTGGTCCAGCGGCTGATGTGGGCGTGCGGCTTCCAGGTGCCCGAGGACACCATCGTCCGGGTGACCCGCGATCAGCTGGTCCTGGCCGACGACGCCAGGGTGGCCGACACGTTCGGCAACCAGCGGCGCATGACCACCGCCGACCTCGACCAGGCGCTGGCCCGGGTCAACGTCCAGCCCGACGGCAGCTACCGCGGGATGGCGAGCAAGTTCCTGACCGGCGAGACGCTGGGCGGGGTCGATCCGGAGGGCGTGCGGGCCGACGATCCCAACGACGTGGTCCCCCACGAGGAGCGCCGCGAGCTGCGCGGCCAGTACGCGATCTTCTCGTGGGTCGATCACACCGACGTGAAGTGGGACAACCTGCTCGACGTGTGGAGCGAGGATCCGGTCGACCCGGACGTCCACTACGTCGTCCACTACCTCATCGACTTCGGCAACGCGCTCGGCACGTTCGGGGTGGTGGACCATCGCGACGACGACGGCTTCGCCCACCAGATCGACTTCGCGGTCATGCTGAAGTCGCTCTTCGCGCTCGGGCTGTGGCGGCGGCCGTGGGAGGGCGCGCGGATCCCGGCGTTGACCGGGGTCGGGCGGATCGAGGCGGAGCGGTTCGATCCGGGCGGCTGGCGCGAGGAGGCGCCGTGGACCCCGTTCCAGCGGCGCGACCGCCACGACGGGTTCTGGGGGGCCAAGCTGGTGGCCGCGTTCACGCCGGCGATGATCCGCGCCGCGGTCGACGCCGGCAAGTACAGCGACCCGCGCGCGGCAGACTACCTGTGGGCGACCCTGGTCGCGCGGCGGGCCAGGGTGGTGAAGTACTGGTTCGACCGGGTCACGCCGCTCGAGCGATTCGCGGTCGAGGCCGGCCAGCTCTGCTTCACCGACCTGGCGATCACCTATCGCCTGTCGCGCTCGGCCAGGCCGGTCTACCGGCTGCGCGCCTACGGCCGCGACGGCGGCGCGCTCGGCTGGGAGGCGATCGCGCGGCCCGGGCCGGGCGGGCGAGCATGCGCGGCGGGGGTGCCGGCCGGGCCGGGCGCCGACGGCTACGCCATCGTCAAGGTCGAGCCGTCGCGGGCGGGCGCGTCGCAGCGGCCGGTCGAGGCCCACCTGGCCAGAAATCCGGCCGGGCTGCTGCGGGTCATCGGGATCCACCGCTGGTGAGGCGCGCGCTCACCACTGGTGGGTGGTGAGCTTCAGCTCCGACGACGGCGAGAAGCTGAGGTAGAAGGTGATGCCGTCGTCGCCGCCGGCGACCAGGAAGCGGGTCAGGAACAGCTCGGCGGTGTGGAGCTGGATGCCGGCCCCGTAGCCCGGGTGGAGGGCGGCCGGATCGAAGTCACCCAGCCGGCGCCAGGCCCCGCCCCCGTCGACGAACGCAAAGGCGCCCAGGTAGCGGCTGACCGGGTAGCGGTACTCGACCGAGAAGGCGGTGACCGAGCGATCGCGGAAGCGGTTGCGGGCGTAGCCGCGCAGGAGCCGCGAGCCGCCCAGGCGAGGCAGCTCGGTGAAGGGGATCTCGTCGAGGTCGGCGGTGACCCCCTCCAGGTAGGCGCGCAGCACCAGCACCCGGTCGCCCATGTAGAGATCGATGTGGCGCTGAAGGTCGACGCCGTAGCGGAGGTAGCGCGATGGGTCGGCGCCGAGCCCTCCAGGTAGGCGCGCAGCACCAGCACCCGGTCGCCCATGTAGAGATCGATGTGACGCTGAAGGTCGACGCCGTAGCGGAGGTAGCGCGATGGGTCGGTGCCGAGGCCGTGGGCGTACCCGGCGAAGCCCTCCAGCTTCCAGCCGGTCGACGGCTCGGCCAGGCTCACGAACGGGCTGGTGGTGGCGCGGTCGTCGTAGATCGCCCGCGCCTCGCCGTAGACGTAGCGAGCGCCGCCGTCGAAGCCGACCAGGCCCTCGGGGTCGTAGACCTCCGCGATGTCGACCAGGCCGCTGCCGCCGGTGCTGCCGAGGTCCTTGTCGAAGACCGCGCCGGTGAGGTGGGTGGCGAGCGCCGGGAGCGACGCGAGCGGGACCCAGTCGGCGGCCAGCTCGAGGCGGACGTTCTCCTGGTCGAAGCGGGTCTCGACCGCGGTCGCGTCGACCCGCGGATCGACGCCGCTGGTCATGCCGGCCGGCTCGAGGTCGCCGTTGCCGATGCCGAAGAACTGCGACTCCTGCAGGCGCTGGATCTGCCCGCCCAGCTCGAGATCGAGCCGCGGGCCGAGCAAGCCGTGGGTGACCAGGCGGAGGTCGTAGACCTGGCGGACCTCGCCGCCGAACAGGAAGTTGGCCCGCACGTGGTGGCTGATGCCGCCGCCGATGCCGTAGGTGAGCCCGTGCCCGGCCTCGCGAGCGACGGTGGGAAAGACCGAGATCGGGCCGTTGCCGCTGAGGAGCTGGCGCAGGCGCGGACCGACCCCGTAGCGCTCGAAGCCGTAGAGGCCGCCGCGCACCGGGCTGGCCGCCAGCCACAGGCCCCACCGGGGCACGAACAGGAGCGCGCGGGGGACCCACAGGAGATGTCGGGCGCCGCTCCGGTCATCCTCGACCTGGTTGCGAGCCCGGTCGGGGCGAGGCGCGCCGGCGACGTCGCGCGCGGTGAGCGGAGGGCGCCGGGCCGGTGGGACGGTCGGCGGGGGCGGCGGATGCGCGGGTGCAGTCGGCGCGGGCGCAGTCGGCGCCGGCGCAGCGACAGGCGGCGCGGCACCGGCCGGCGCGATCGGCCCGGCGAGCAGGGCCATCGCCGCGGCCGCGGACCCCAGCACCAGCCAGCGCACCTCGGTGGTGTACCGCGCGCGCCGCCCGATGAACAGCCGCGCCGACCTCCCCGAGTGCAGCGACGGCGCCGACAACGACGGAGACGGGCTGGTCGACACCGCCGATCCGGGATGCGCCGGCTCGTCCGACCACGCGGAGGGCCTCCCCGGCTTCCAGTCGGCGCCCTGCCAGCGCATCGACATCATCCTGTGGAAGCAGTTCCTGAAGGCGTTCGAGTGGCCGCCGGTCTGCCCCGAGTGCGGCCTGACGCTGATCGATCTGCGCGGCCTCCTCACCGTCCCGCCCGACGAGCTCATCATCGACGTCCACCCCGACTGGGAGGTGTTCGCCGTGATGAAGCTCGAGCAGCCGGTCCAGGGCATCTTCGACGACCCGCAGATCCCGGATCTGCGCATCCGCTACATCGGGAAGAAACCGATCGGCCCGGGCGACATCGCCGCGCTCATCAAGTTCGCCGATCCCGAGCCGCAGCCGAACATCCAGTACGTCGGTCGCGCCTGGGACGCCCGCACCGGCAAGCAGGTGACCAACATCGGGCTCCTCAACGCGCAGCAGTAGCGCGGCGGTCCCGCCGCTACGCCGACTCGCGGTGGAAGCGATGGGTGGCGATCGCGAGACCGCCGGCGGCGAGCAGGGCGGCGGCGATGAGGCCGGCGAAGATCGTGACGGCGTCGAAGTCGCCGCGGAACGCCGCGCGCGCCGCCTCGACCACGTACGCGAACGGGCTCAGCCGCGACAGGTTGAACAGCCACGGCGGGGCCAGGGTCATCGGCAGGAGGATGCCGGACAGGAGCAGGACCGGCAGCGCGATCATGTTGAGGAGCGGGGCGAGCGCGTCCTCGCTCTTCAGCCACATGCCGGCGGCGTACGACAGCGACGACAGCGCCATGCCGAGCAGGCCGACCAGGGCGACGGTCAGGAGCGCGCCGGGTGGGCTGACCCGGAGCCCGAAGACGATCGCGATGACGGTCAGGATGGTGGCCTGGACCAGCAACATGAGCGTGTCGCGCAGGACCCGGCCGAGCAGCAGCGCCAGGCGGCTGACCGGGGTCACCCGCATGCGCTCGACCACGCCGTAGCGGATCTCGGCGATGAGGCCGAAGCCGACGAACATGCTGCCGAAGATGCCGAGCTGGATGAGCAGGCCGGGCACGAACACCTGCCAGGCGTCACCGGGCGGGAAGCCGCGCAGCTCCTTCAGCGGGTGGAGCAGCGGGCCGAACAGCGGTGGAGCAGCGGGCCGAACAGCGCCAGGTAGAACAGCGGCTGGATGAGGCCGATGAAGAACCAGACCGGCGAGCGCACCATGAGCCGGAGCTGGTAGCGGAAGATGAGGAAGGCGTCGCGGAGGACGATCACGGGGGCTCCTCGGTCGAGTGGATCAGGCGCGCGGATCGGCGGCCGCGGCGCCTTCGCCGGCGTCGCGCAGCGAGCGACCGGTCAGGGTCAGGAACACGTCGTCGAGCGACGGGTGGGCCATGCGCAGCGCCGACACCGTCACGCCGGCGGCGTCGAGCGCGCGCATGAGCGGCAGCGCCTGGGCGTCGCCGCGGTCGACGGTGACGCGGATCTCGCGCCCGGCCGCGGCGGCGTCGCGCACGCCGCCGTGCCCGGCCAGGAGCGCCCGCCCGCGCTCGGCCGCCTCTGCGCCCTCCACCTCGAAGGTGGCGCCCTCCACCTCGAAGGTGACCACGTCGCCGCCGATCCGCCGCTTGAGCTCGGCCGGCGTGCCGGTCGCCGCGATGCGGCCGTGATCGATGATGAGGATGCGGTCGCACAGCGCGTCGGCCTCGTCGAGGTAGTGCGTGGTCAGGAAGACGGTCGACCGGTCGCGGTCGCGCAGCGCGCGGATGTGGTCCCACAGGTTGGCCCGGCTGTGCGGGTCGAGCCCGGTGGATGGCTCGTCGAGGAACAGGAGCGGCGGCTCGTGCACCATGCCGAGCGCGATGTCGAGGCGGCGGCGCTGGCCGCCCGACAGCGTCTTGACCTGGCGATCGCCGAGGTCGGCCAGATCGAGGTGGTCGCGCAGCGCGGCGGCGCGGCGAGCGGCCTCGGCGGCGCCGATCCCGTACAGGCGCGCTTGCAGCACGATCTCCTCGTCGACCTCGGCCAGCGGGTTGGTGCAGCCGCCCTGGCCGACGTAGCCGATCCGTCGCCGGACCCCGCGCGGGTCGCGCCGCAGATCGAACCCTGCCACCGTCGCGTCTCCTGCGGTCGGGGCGAGCAGCGTGGCGAGCATGCGCAGCGTCGTGGTCTTGCCCGCCCCGTTGGGGCCGAGGAAGCCGACGATCTCGCCGGCCGCGACCTCGAAGTCCACGCCGCGCACCGCCTCGACCGGGCCGCGCTTGCTCTTGAACGTGCGGGCCAGGCCACGTGCTTCGATCATGATCGCGCAGCCTGTTCAAGATCGGCCGCGGGTGCAAGGGCGCGTCATGCACCGCGCCGCAGGCCAGCGACCGCATCCGGGAGCGAGGGAGACAATGTGGCGGGGGCGCACACCCTACAAGGTCGCCTCAAGCTGCGTACATCGGAATGACGCTTCCTCTACCCCAACCCGGCGTACTCCTCGGGATGCGACGGCCAGGCCGATTGCTGTCCCATGGCACATGACTCGCAATACAGGCTTCCCGTGTCCAGCCAACGGCCCCGGGTGAGGCAGCTCTGTCACGCTATCTGGGTCGTATGCCTGGGGATGTCCCTGTCTTGCACACGTACGCTGGATGGCGACAAGTTCCGCAACAAGGGATCGACCGACGACGCCGGGGCCGGCGCCATCGACCCGGCCGACGCGGGCGCGACCGGCGGCGATGCCGACGCCGCGCCCGACGCTCGCTGCGGCGATGACGTGTGCGGCGGCGGCGAGAGCGTCTGCACCTGCGCCGAGGACTGCGGCGCGCCGACCTGCGGTGACGAGATCTGCTGCCCGGACCTCGAGGATCCGGGCTCGTGCAGCCAGGACTGCCCCGGCGGCTGCGGCGCCGGACGAGATCTGCTGCCCGGACCTCGAGGATCCGGGCTCGTGCAGCCAGGACTGCACCGGCGGCTGCGGCGACGGCCTGTGCGTGGAGACCGAGAACGCGTGCTCGTGCCCGGGTGACTGCGGCGAGCCGACCTGCGGCGACGGGGTCTGCTGCGCCGGCGCCGGCGAGGACCGCTGTTCGTGCCCGTCCGACTGCGGCGAGGGCACCTGCGGCGACGCGATCTGCTGCCCCGGCGCGGGTGAGGACGCCTGCGGCTGCGCGGTCGACTGCGGCGACTCGCGCTGCGGCGACGACATCTGCTGCCCGAGCGCCGGCGAGAACGACTGCTCGTGCGCCGACGACTGCGGGGTCGGATCGTGCGGCGACGGGCTGTGCTGCCGGCGCGACGGCGAGACCGCCGGCACCTGCCAGCCGGACTGCGACGCGACCTGCGGCGACGGCGTGTGCAGCGGCGGCGAGGACCTGTGCAGCTGCCCGGCCGACTGCGACGGCGCGGTGTGCGGCGACGGCCAGTGCTGCGCGGCGGCCGGCGAGGACCCCTGCTCGTGCCCGTCCGACTGCGGAGCCAGCACCTGCGGCGACGACGTCTGCTGCGCCGGCTCGGGCGAGAACGCCTGCTCGTGCGAGGGCGACTGCGGCGCGACCACCTGCGGCGACGGGGTCTGCTGCGGCGGCGAGGACGCCTGCTCGTGCGCGGCCGACTGCGGCGCGTCCACCTGCGGCGACGGGGTCTGCTGCGCCGGCTCGGGTGAGACCACCTGCACCTGCGCGTCGGACTGCGGCGGCGCCGAGTGCGGCGACGGCTGCTGCAACGGGACCGAGACGACCGGCACCTGCCCGGGCGACTGCGGCAGCTCGTGCGGCGACAACGTGTGTAACGGGGCCGAGACGACCGCGACCTGCCCGGGCGACTGCGGCACCGCGTGCGGCGACGGGACCTGCAACGGCGACGAGACCAGCGCGAGCTGCCCGTCCGACTGCGGCAGCATGTGCGGCGACGCCGCCTGCAACGGAGCCGAGGACGCGTGCACCTGCGCCTCCGACTGCACGGCCAGCTGCGACCCGGAGCACGTCTGCTGCGGCGACGGCATGTGCTGCCCCGGCGAAGAGACAACCTGCGCGACCGACTGCGGGGGAGGCGCCGATGCGTGACCGGTTGCTGGCTCCGCTCGCCGTGGCCGCCTCGCTCGCGGCGCTGGTCGCCGGCGCGGACGCGGCCAGCGCTGGCCCGACCCGGGTCGGCCTGGTCGTCGCCACCCGGGTGAACCTGGCCGACTCCGAGGCCGACACCCTGGCCACCCGCCTGGGCGAGGCGCTGCGCGACCAGCTGGTGGTGGACGTCATCGCCGGGGCCGAGGCGCGCCGCCGGCTGCCGCCCGCCGGGCTCCCGGAGGACTGCGTGGCCAAGGCGGACTGCGTGCGCGACGTGGCGACCCGGCTCGACCGCGACGAGCTCCTGTTCCTGTTCCTGGTCCGGATCGGGCCGCGCCTGCAGATCGACGTCACCTGGGCCGACCGCCGCGGCGCGCTGACCAGCCGCCCCGCCCTGGTCATCGACGGCGGGGCCACCGACGCGGCCGCCGTGGACCTCGCGTTTCGCGCGGCGCCGCGCTCGCTCCTGCCCGGCGCGGCGCGGCGACCTCGCGCTCGCCGGCCCCCGGCCCCGGCGCCCGCGCCGGTCGCGCCCGCCGCGGTCGAGACCGCCCCGGCCCCGGCGGAGAGCGTCGCCAGCCCGGCGGTCGAGCCGACCACGCCGTCGGAGCCGATGGCCACCGACATGCCCGTGCCCGAGGACGATCTCATCGGTCACGGCCACGGGCGCCGCTTCACGACACCCGTGCTGGTGCTCGGCGCCGTCTCCGCCGCCGCGCTTGCCACCGGGGTTGGCTTCGCGGTTGCCGCGCGCCAGGATTACAACTCGCTCGAGGACGACGGCTGCGCCCGCATGGCCTGCCCGGGCGCCGATGCTCGCGTCGATCGCCTCGAGCGACGCGCGCTGGTGGCCGACATCATGTTTGCCGGGGCCGGCGCGCGACCACGCCGTCGGAGCCGATGGCCACCGACATGCCCGTGCCCGAGGACGATCTCATCGGTCACGGCCACGGGCGCCGCTTCACCGCACCCGTGGTGGTGCTCGGTGCCGTCTCCGCCGCCGCGCTTGCCACCGGGGTAGGCTTCGCGGTTGCCGCGCGCCAGGACTACAACTCGCTCGAGGACGACGGCTGCGCCCGCATGGCCTGCCCGGGCGCCGATGCTCGTGTCGATCGCCTCGAGCGGCGCGCGCTGGTGGCCGACATCATGTTTGCCGGGGCCGGCGCGGTCGCCATCACCGGCCTCATCCTCTATTTCACCTCCGACGAACCGGACACCCGCCTCCGGGTCGGAGCCAGCGCAGGAGGCGATTCCGCGGCCCTCTCGGTCGCGGGGCAGTTCTAGCATCACGTCACAGGTGGCTCATGATCCCGAATAGCAGCATAGATTCCAGACTTCGCTGTCCGACGTGTCTTGCGGTGTTCCGCACCGGCTTCGATTGCTGCCCGGCCGACGGGGCCGCGCTCCGCCCGTGCAGCGAGGGTGTGGATCCGCTGATCGGCGCCGAGATCGCCGACCGCTACCTCATCGAGGATCTGGTCGGCGAGGGCTCGATGGGGATGATCTACCGCGCCCGCCACCTGCGGCTGCCGTGCAAGTTCGCCATCAAGGTCCTGTTCGGTGATCTGGTCGCCGATCCGCGCATGCGGATCCGCTTCGCGCAGGAGGCCGCGCTGGCCAGCCGGCTCAGCCACCCGAACGTGGTGTCGGTGGTCGACTTCGGGCGCAGCGACGCCGGCCTGCTGTACCTGGTCATGAGCTACGTGGAGGGGGAGCCGCTCAGCGACCTCATCGCGCGAGAGGCGCCGCTCGACACCGCGCAGGCGATCCGCCTGACCCGCGAGCTGGCCCAGGGGCTGGCCCACGCGCACTCGCAGGGGCTGGTTCACCGCGACTTCAAGCCGGGCAACGTCGTGCTCGAGCGCAACGAGGGCGGGACGCCGGTGCCGCGCATCCTCGACTTCGGGCTCGCCATCTCGATGCGCGACCGCGAGGGAGTGGGCGAAGAGGTCGCCGGGCGGCTGACCGAGTGCGGGCTCATCGTGGGCACGCCGATCTACATCGCGCCGGAGCAGGCGCTCGACCACGCGGTCGATCATCGCGCCGACCTGTTCGCGCTCGGCGTGACGATGTACGAGATGCTGACCGGCAGGCCGCCGTTCGACGGCAGCCCGGTCGAGATTGCCCACAAGAACGTGACCGAGCGCGTCCCGCCGATGTCGGTGCGCCGCCCGGGGCTCGAGGTCCAGCCGGAGCTGGAGCGGGTGGTGCGCCGGCTCCTGGCCAAGGCACCGGAGAACCGGTTCGCCTCGGCCGAGGACCTGTGCGCCGCGCTCGACTCGGTGGAGTGGGCGGTGGCGCGGGCCGACACCCAGGGCATGCGCGCCGCGATCTACCAGCCGGACGCCGATCCGCGCGCCAGCTACCCGGGCTTCGACGACCCGACCTGGATGGTGAACCGCGGCCGCAGCCGGCTGGCCAGGATCGGCCTGCCGGCCCTGGTCGCCGGGGTGGCCGCCTGCGCGCTGTCGCTGTCGCAGGGGTGGATCGACGTCGGCATGTTCGACTCGCGGGTCCCGGTCGCGGCGGCCGCCTCCGACGAGGAGGTGGCGCCGACCGGCCCGGCCGCGATGGCGACGCCGGCCCCGATGACCGAGCGAGCGGCGGACCGGGTGGATCGATCGCGGACGGAGCGCCAGGCGGGCGCCGCGACGCCGACCCAGGCGCGCGCGGGCAAGCCGGCCCGGCGCGCGGCGGCCTCGCACCCGGAGGAGCGCGAGCGCAGCGCCGAGCCGCGCGAGCGGATCGCGTCGCGAGAGGCCGAGCCCGCCGGGGCGACCGACCCGGTGCCCGTGAGCGCGGCGGCCGTGCCGCCGCAGGCGGATCCGGGCGCGCTGGCGCCGGTCGCCGACGGGGCGGCGCTGATCGGCAGCGAGCCGGACGGGGCCGATCTGCAGCAGACGCCGCTGTCGATCGACTCGTCTGCCTCGGTGGACCGTCTCATCCGCGACTACAAGGATGTGGGGCAAGCGATCGCCCACCTCCAGGCGCGCGGCGGCGACCAGGTGGCCCGAGTGTTCCGCGATCGCTACTTCCGCCTGCCGTACGGCGACGCGCTGCGCATCCCGGCGGTCCGCCGCGACGCGCTGGCCGAGCTGGCCGGCCTCCGCCACGAGGTCGAGGACGCGATCGAGAGCCTGCCGGCGGCGCCCGAGGTCGAGCAGCCCAGCAGCTGAGAGGGCTGCCACCGGCCGGGCGCGCCCTGCCGATCCGTGCCGTCGCGCGGCGGCCGAAACCTGCGACAATCGGGTGCGGTGCCGACCAGACGCATCCCTCTCGGGCTCGTGCGGTTGCGCGGCCGGTGGCTCCTCGTCCACCGGGCCATCCAGACCAGCGGCGCGCTGTTCGCCCTGGTCGCCCTGGTCACCTTCTTCCTGCCGTGGCACGAGGTGTGGGAGAGCAACTTCGGCGCGGCGCTGGGCTGCGCGTTCATGCCCGACTGCCACGCGTCGCCGTCTCCGCCGCTCGCGGAGATCATGGCGAGCCCGCCGGACCTGGTCCACACCGGGCTGGCTCACTTCGGGATCCTGCCCGCGCTGGTGCTGCTGTTCCTGCTCGCCGCCCGTGTCCACTCGTTCGCGCGGCCTCGCATCTGGGTCGGGCTCGGCACCGCGGCGGTCGGGCTGGCCGCGCTGGGCCTGCTCGTGGTGCTCCTGTTCGACCTCGGCCACATGTTCGACCACGAGCGCACCCTGCGGGCCGCGGAGCTCCACCAGACCGCCACGCTCGGGCTGGCCGGCGCGGCGCTGATCGATGTCCTCATCCAGCCGTTCCTCTACGTCGGCGCGCGCATCGCGAGCCGCTCGGTCGATCGCGAGCTGCCCGGCGCGCGGATCCTGCCTCCTCGCTGACTCCGGCGTCATCCAAGGGAGATGGCTGGCGCAGCGCTCGACGTGGCGGTGATCGGCTGCGGGACCGCGGGGGCCGCCGCCGCGCTGTTCCTGGCCCGCGCCGGCCACCGCGTCTCGGTGTTCGAGCGAGTGGCGCGGCCGGGTCCGGTCGGCGCCGGCATCCTGCTCCAGCCGACCGGCCAGGCGGTCCTCGCCCGGCTCGGGTTGCTCGACCAGGTGCGCGCGAGGGCGGCGCCGGTCGACCGGCTGCTGTGCGTGCGGCGCGACGGCGGCGCGGTGGTCGACCTCGACTACGGCGAGCTCGGCGGCGGCGCGATCGCCCTCGGCACCCACCGCGGCCTCCTGTTCGAGGTGCTCGGCGCGGCGCTCGCGGCCGAGGCGCGCGCCACGCTGCGGGTCGACTGCGCGGTCGAGCGGATCGCCGCCCCGGTGCGCGGGCGCCGGGCGCTGGTCGGCCCGGGCGGCGCCGACCTGGGCGACTTCGACCTGGTCGCGGTGGGCGGAGGCGCGGACGGCGCGGCGCTCCTGCGCGGGCACGTCGGCGCGCGCGTCTCGCACTACCCGTGGGGTGCGCTGTGGTTCGTGGCGCGCGACCCGGAGCGGGCCTTTCGCGATCGCCTGCATCAGGTGGTCGACGGCGCCCGCCGCATGGTCGGCCTCTTGCCGACCGGCCTCGCCCCCGGCGCCGACACGCCGGTGGTGAGCCTGTTCTGGAGCGCGCGGGTCGACCGCATGGACCAGCTGCGCCGCGCCGGTCTGGCCCGCTGGAAGGAGGCGGTCCTCGCGCTGGAGCCGCGCGCCGCGCCGGTCCTGGCCCAGATCGGCGATCTCGATCAGCTCCTGCTCGCCCGCTACTCGGATGTCCGCCTGCGCCGGTGGCACGGCGACGGGATCGCCGCGCTGGGCGATGCCGCCCACGCGACCAGCCCGCAGCTGGGGCAGGGCGCCAACCTCGCCCTGTGGGACGCGATGGTGCTGGCCGACTCGCTCGCCGCCGCCGCGACGCTGGAGGCCGGGCTGGCCGCCTACAGCCGGTCGCGCCGGGCTCACCTGCGCTACTACCAGCTGGCCACGCGCTGGCTGACCCCGCTGTTCCAGTCCGACTCGCGCGCCGGCGGCTGGCTGCGTGACCGGCTGCTGCCGCTGGCCTGCCGGTTCGGCCCGACCCGCCGCCTCATGCTGGAGACGATGGCGGGGGTGCGCCGGGGCCTCCTGCGCCGCTCGCTCGCGCCCGGCGATTCGCCGCCCTGAGGCCGGCCAGCGCCAGCGCGGTGAGCCCGATCGGCTGGGCGACGAGCGCGACGAGCGCCGCCGCGGTGCCGTGGTGATCGGCCACCCAGCCGAGCAGCCACGGCAACCCCATCGCGAACGGGGTGAACAGGTGGCCGGCGGCCTGCACCGTGCCCGACCGGCCCGGCAGCGCCGCGTATGCCTGCGCCATGGTGATCGGATAGAGCGGCGCGGAGGTGAAGCCGACCGCGACGATGAGCGGGGTCGACACCCACAGGGTCGGTGAGGCGATCCAGGCCAGGTAGAGCACCGCGCACGCCACGCCGCTGGCGGCGAGCAGGCGGAGCGGCGCCACCCGGCGGAGCAAGCGCTCGCTGACCGCGAGCCCGAGCGCGGAGCCGGCCACGAAGCCGCCCATCATCGCGGAGCGGGCCAGCGGGCCGGCCCCGAGCGCATCGCGCAGGTGGAGCGACCCGAACAGGACCAGGATCTCGTCGAGGAGGTCGCACAGCGCCGCGCCGAACAGCCAGGCGACCAGGCGGCGGTCGTGCAGGGCCAGCCACAGCGAGGCGAACAGCGGGGCGTCCTCGGTGTCGTCGGTGCCCGCGGCGTCGTCGGTGCCAGCAGCGTCGTCGGTGCCGCCGGCGGCGGGGGCCGCGCCGGCCTTCCCGGCGACCGGGAAGCGCGCGGTGATGAGGCCGGCTACCCACACCCCGATCGCCGCGCCGATCATCAGATAAGCGCCACGCCAGCTGATCGACACCGCCGCCAGCCCGGCGAACAGCGCGGGCGCCGCGAGGTCGCCGGCCAGGCCGAGCATCGCCCAGCGGGTCAGCACCCGCTCGCGCTCACCCGGGTGGGCGTCGACCAGCGTCGCCTGCGCCGTGGCCACCGCGCAGCCGCTCGACACCGCGGCCAGCGCCTCGGCGCACGCCAGGCGCCTCGGCGCACGCCAGCCAGCCCGCCGTCGGCGCCGCCGCGCCCAGCACCGCCGATACCGCCATCCCGATCGCACCACCCCGCACGAACCAGGCGCGCGGATGACGGTCGGCCAGCAGGAACAGGACCGGCTCGACCACGAGGGCCAGCAGCGCCGGCACCAGCAGCAGCGCCGCGGCGGTCACCTGGTACGACGCACCCAGCTCGCGCTGGATCGCCGGCGCGGCGATGACCGGCACACCCGAGAAGAGCTCGTCGAAGAGCTCCATTCCGAGCAGAAGGACGGTCAGCGAAAGAACCCACCGCCGCCCACCTACAGCCGTGGATCAGATGGGCTCGGTCATTCGCCTGGGCATGAGATCGATCCTAGCAGCCGATTCAGGATCGGCCAGCCGGGACTTCAGCCGGCCGAGGTCCGGGATGTGGGACCGGTAGGGGCGCGGCATCACTCGATGTTGCTGAGGGTGGGTCGCTCTCCGCCGTCAAGCAGTGGGCTGGATGGCCGATTGAGGTGTGACGGTGACCCTCAAGGAGACGAGATCTGGCGGCCAGCGGCGGAGGCGCCTGCCCGTCCGCGAGATCGTTGTCTTTGCCCCGCTGCTGCTGGTGGTCGGCCTGTTCGTCACGGTCGTCCCGACCCGCATGAACGGGCAGATCGAGCTCGATGCTCACACCCGGGTGCTCGGCCTCGCCCACGTCCTGGCCGACGCGCTGGCCGCGCCGCTCGAGTTCGAGGACACCGACTCGGCCCAGCGCGCCCTGGCCCTGCTCTCCTCGCAGAAGGACGCCGAGGTGGCGGTCGTCCTCGAGGCCAGCGGTCGCGAGTTCTCCCGCTGGCAGGCGCCGGGCTCGGCGCGACTGGAGCTGTACAAGGGGGTGGAGGCGACCGTCCGTCGCGGCCAGCACCTGTTCGCCGCCGTGCCGGTGCACGCCGCGGGGGGGACCCTCGGCCGCCTGGTGGTCAGCTTCGACGCCGCCCACGTCGACGCCGAGAAGCGCTCCAACTGGATCGGCGCGATCGCGCTGGTCCTGGTCGGCGGCGGCGCGCTCGCCGCCATGGTGGCGCGGATGTTCACTCGCCGGCGCCGCGCCGAGCGGGCGCTGGCCGCCCAGGAGGCGAAGTTCTCGGTCCTGGTCGAGGGCATGCCGGACGGCCTGGTCATCTACACGCGCGGGGAGCTCGATTACGCCAACTCGGCTGCCCGCCGGCTGTTCGCCCTCGACGCGGGCGCGGCTCCGCGCCACACGACCGAGCTCGCCGCGCTGGTGAGCGCGACTCGCGCCGGCGAGCAGAGCCCCGTCGTCCAGGTCGATTGCGAGGGCGGCGCGGTCTCGCTCGAGGGGCGGGTCTTCTCGCTGACCGTCGACAACGACCCGGTCACCATCCTGCTCGCCCGCGACGTCACCGAGGAGAAGCGCCTGCGCGATCGCCTCGCCCTGTCGGATCGCCTGGCCTCGATCGGCACCCTGGCCACCGGGGTGGCCCACGAGATCAACAACCCGCTCAGCTACGTCCTGGCCAACCTCGAGTTCATCGAGATCGAGCTGGGCAACATGGCCGCCCCCGCCGAGGAGCGGACCCCGCTCACCCCGGAGGTGGTCGCCGAGCTGGGCGTCGCGGTGCGCGATGCCCACGGCGGCGCCGTGCGGGTGCAGAACATCGTCCAGGACATGCGCAAGATGGCGCGCAAGGACTTCGGCGAGCGCACCCCGGTCGACGTCCGCAAGGTCGCCACCGCCGCGGTCGACCTGGCCATGGTCACCGCCGGCCAGCGCGCCACCATCCTGAGCGACCTGGCCGAGGTGCCCCTGGTGATGGCCAGCGAGTCGCAGCTCGCCCAGGTGATCGTGAACCTGGTGGTCAACGCGGCCGACGCGATCCCGACCGACGCGCCGCCCGACCGCCGCAAGGTCCGCGTCTCCACCCGCGTCACCGAGCAGGGCACCGTCGAGATCGCGGTGTCCGACACCGGCACCGGCATCCCGCCGGAGGTGCGCGACAAGATCTTCGACCCGTTCTTCACCACCAAGCCGGTCGGCGTCGGCACCGGCCTGGGCCTGGCGATCTGTCACGGCATCGTGCGCGCGCACGGCGGCAGCCTCGCGGTCGACACCGAGGTGGGCGTGGGCACCACCATGCGGGTGCGGCTGCCCGCGTCGGCGATCGCCAAGCAGGTCGCCGCTCTCCCGGTCCGCTCCACCCCCATGACCAAGCGCGGCCGCATCCTGGTGGTGGACGACGAGGCGCCGGTCGCCAGCGCGACCGCGCGCCTGCTCGAGCGCGGCATGGCCGAGATCGAGACCAGCGCGCGCCGCGTGCTCGAGCGGCTCACCTCCGGCGAGCGCTTCGACCTGGTGCTGTGCGATGTGCGCATGCCGGGCATGAACGGGCCGGAGCTGCTCGATGCCCTGCGCATCCGCGCCCCCGAGCAGGCGCGCGCGTTCGCCTTCATGACCGGGGCGCTCGACGACCGCTCGGAGGCGGATGTCGGCCGGCTCGGGGTCCCCGTCCTCGAGAAGCCGTTCGACCGCGAGACTCTCCGCCACTTCGTGTCGACTCAGCTCGAGCGTCTGGCGAGGGATCCGTGATCCGCCGGCTGGCGCTCTCGGCGCTCATCCTGCTGCTCGTCCTCGGCCACGCGGCCGAGGCGGCGGCGGATGCGGCGACCGACAACAAGCAGGCGCTGGTCCTGGTCCGCGTCCTGGCCTACGACCGGAACGTGACCAAGCGGGCCGGCCGCCAGGTCGTCATCGGCGTGGTGCGCGACGACAGCGATCCGGTGTCGCGGCGCGCGGCCAGCGCGATGGCGTACGCCCTGCGCGCGGTGTCCAAGGAGCTGACCGTGGCCGGCAGGCCGATCGCCGTGGTCGAGCTCGCCGCCGGCGAGCTCCTGGGCGACCGTCTGCGCGACCTCGAGGTCACCGCGATCTACCTCGCCATCGGGCTCGAGGGCGAGCTCGACCAGATCACCGCCGCGGCCCGCGCGCGGCCCTGCCTCACCTTCAGTGACCGCCCGGCCTACCTGCGGCACGGCCTGGCGGTCGTCCTGGGAACCGATGTGCAGAAGAAGCGCATCACCATCCAGATCGACCTCACCGCGGCGACGGCGCAGGGGGCCAAGCTCGCCGCCGAGCTCCTGCGTGTCGCGGAGATTGTGAAACGATGATGCTACGATTGCTCCGTCGAAAGCGCTCGCGAACCCTCGCCTTCTCCTTTCTGGCCGTCACCGCCGCGATCTCGCAAGAGCCGATCGCGGCGCTGGCCGGCGAGCCAGGGGAGGTGGAGGCGGAGGAAGAGGGCAAGGTCGCGGTCGAGTCGCTGACCCTGGACAGCCTGCTCGACCTGGAGAGCTCGGTGGCCACAAAGGAGAAGCGCCCGATCGAGCGGACGCCCGCGACGGTGTCGGTGATGACCGACCAGCAGATCCGCGAGTACGGCTGGATCACGATCAACGACGTCCTGGCCCAGGTGCCCGGCTACGCGCGCGGGCAGGACTTCGAGCGGCGGGTGATGACCAACCGCGGCAACCCGGAGACCTGGAACGCCGATCGCAACCTGATCCTGGTCGACGGCACGCCGTTCAACGACGTCGAGGTGGACGGGGCATACACCTGGGAGGCGACCTCGCTCGCTTTCTTCAAGAAGGTCGACATCCTGCGCGGGCCGGCCTCGGCGGTGTACGGCACCAACGCGCTGAACGGCGTGGTCGGGCTGGAGACGCTCTCGGTCGAGGATCTCGGCGGCGCCGGCGTGCGCGCGTCGGTCAAGCTGGCCACCGACGCCACCGCCATGTCGGTGGTGGGCGGGCAGCGCACCGAGCTGGTCGACTTCGTGGTCGGCGCGGCCAGCTTCAACCGGACGCCGGATCCGTACCGGGACTACGACGGGTCGGAGCGCACCGGCAGCGACGGCGAGCTGGGCCGGTTCCTGGTCCACGACTCGCGCCGGCAGTACCACCTCATGGCCAAGCTGGACGGCCGCGAGTTCCTCGACGGCATGACCTTCAGCATCCACCTGCAGGACGGCAGCTTCGAGACCGGCCACGGCTGGTTCGAGCACATTCCGGACGCCGGCGAGAACTACAACGAGAGCCGCGTGGTGTCGTCGCTGCGCTACCGCCACAAGGTCGGGCGGCTGTCGTTCGACCACATCGCCCAGCTCCAGCGCCAGCAGTACGACTCCAAGATCCGCTTCTACGAGAACGACGCGCTCGACGGTTTCTACCCGGACGGCGTCACCGAGCAGCTCGTCACCGACCTCGAGCGCCTGTTCATGCGCAGCCAGGTGTCGCTCGATCTCGGCCGCAAGGCCAGCTTCCTGGCCGGCGCCGAGTACGCGGTCACCTTCTACAACGGCGACGACGTGCACTCGTCCAACGCCAACCTGGGCCACGGCGACGAGCCGTTCGGCGAGTTCCGCGAGCTCGGCGCCATGTACCAGCCGATCGTGGATCGGCCGGTCACGCGGGTGGCCGCGTTCGGCCAGCTGGTCAGCGGCTCGTGGCTGGGCGAGAAGCTCGAGCTGACCGCCGGCGCCCGCTACGACGGCCTCATCTACGACTACGTGCCGATGACGGCCCCGGACGGGCCGGCGGTGTCGGACGGCTTCCACGAGGTGTCGCCGCGCATCGGCCTGGTCGCGACCCCGACCGACTGGCTCGCGCTCAAGGCGATGGCCGGCCGCGCGTTCCGCACCCCGGCCATCATCGAGCTGTTCGCGTCCAACACCTGGAGCGCCGGCGCCAACCCGACCACGCTGCAGCCGGAGCGCGACACCACCTACGAGGTGGCGATGGACCTCAGCCCGCGCGACTGGCTGCGCTGGCGCTCGAACGGCTTCTACAGCCACCGCGAGAACCACATCTCCTACGCCGACGGTGTCTCGGACATCCTCACCAACCTGTACTCGAACGAGCGCGTCGGCGTGGAGTCGGAGCTGCTCGGCGAGGTCGAGGTCGGCAAGAACCGGGTCGGCGCCCACGCCAGCGTGTCCTACGTGAAGCTGGTCGACGAGGAGACCCTCAACCCGCAGGTCGCGGCCAGCAAGGAGCTGGTCAACGCGCCGGCGCTGCTGGTCAAGGCCGGCGCGCGATTCTCGCGCGGGCGGGTCACGCTGTCGGGCGAGGCGTACGCGCAGGGCCCGACCCGCCGCCGGGCCAGCGCGCTGGTCACCCCCGCGTTCCGGGAGGTGCGTCCCGACGAGGTGCCCAGCTTCATCAACTTCGACGCGGCCGCGTTCGTCCAGGTGGCCGGCGGCCTGCGCCTGGGCGCGACCGCGACCAACCTGCTCGACCGACGCTCGCGGGTGATCGCGCCGTTCGACACCGGCTTCGACTTCCGGGTCGACCCGCGCCGGATCTTCGTGGTGCTCGAGCTCCAGCAGTAGCGCGCGGGTCCGGGCGGCGGCAGGCGCGTGCTACGGTGAATCGTGGCTGAAGAGTCGCTCGCCGAGCACCTGGCCGGCCGCCCGTTCGCCATCGCGCTGTCGTCCGGCTTCTTTGGCTTTTACGCCCACGCGGGCCTCATGGCCGCGCTCGAGGAGGCGGGGCTGTCGCCGGCCCGGCTGGCCGGATCGAGCGCCGGCGCGCTGGTGGCGGGCATGTGGGCCGCGGGGCTGCCGGCCGCGGCGCTGACCGAGGAGCTGCTCGCGCTCGAGCGGGCCGACTTCTGGGATCCGTGGCCGGGGCTCGGGCTCCTGCGCGGGCAGCTGTTTCGCCGCCGGCTCGAGCGGCTCTTGCCCGCGGCCAGCTTCGCCGGGTGCCGCGCGCCGCTCTCGGTGTCGGCCTTCGACCTCGGCGCGCGGCGCACGGTGGTGCTCGACGACGGCGACCTGGCCAGCGCGCTGGTCGCGTCGTGCGCGTTCCCCGGGCTGCTCCACCCGGTCCGGCGCGCGGGGCGCCTGCTCAGCGACGGCGGCATCCTCGACCGACCCGGGCTGGCCGGCCTGCGCGCTCAGCCGGCCGGCGAGGTCACCTTCTATCACTGCCTGGCCAGTCGCTCGCCGTGGCGGCGGCGAAGCAGCCCCGTGTTCAGCGCGCCGGCCCGGCGGGACACGATCACCCTGCGCATCCTCGGCCTGCCGAGAGTCAACCCGTTCCGCCTGGGCGCCGGCCGGGCCGCGCTATCCGCCGCTCGCGAAGCCACCCACCGCGCCCTGGCCGCTCCGTACGCCGCCCTGATCGACGTGGGAGCCCTGTCCCCGTCGACGTGAAGACGCCGTCGACCTCGACCTCGAAGACGCCGCGCCCTCAAGCCTGCCGCTGCCCCCGCCGCATCCGCCGCGCGATGGCCTGACAGGCCGACACCATCGCCGCCAGCTCGTCCCCCTCCACCTCGATCCGGTGCAGCAGCGAGACCAGCGCGCGCATCTCCCCGGTCCGCATCCGGCAGAGCGCGCGAAACTCGTCCGGCCTCACCAGGCACGGCGACCCTCCGTCGCCCTCCGCGGGCACCGGCCGCTCGGCCCAGGCGTTGACCAGGAGCGTGATGCGCGGCGTCTCCAGCGCCGGCTCCGCGAGCGGCGCGACGAAGTGCGGCCGCGCCCCGTCGAACACGACCAGGCGCCCGGCCCGGCGCGGCACCGGCAGCCAGCTGCGCGCCAGCGACCACACCTCGGCCAGCTCGAGCCGGGTCTTGTCGCGCGCGATCAGCGCATCGGACGGCGGGTCATCCATGGCGAACACGGTGTCGCCGCCGGCGAGCGGACGGTCGGGGCCGACGTGGAGGATGGTCGCCGCGAGCGGACGCGCGGGGGCGCCCTCGGGCTTGGGCCCGCTGTGCGTGTCGCGGTGGAGAAAGACGCGGTCGGCGACCTCGTCGACCCGCTTGGTCCATAGCTCGAGCGCGCCGCCCCCGCGGCACGCGGCCGGCAAGAGGTCGACCAGGCCGACCAGGATGTCGAGCAGCGGGCCGGCCAGCTCGCCGACATGAGGCGCCAGCCAGGCAGCTGGCGAGGGGTCGCCGGCGGCGTGGCGCTCCACCCGCGCGACGTCGATCCAGAACAGGCCGTGCGGGATCTCCGGCCAGGCGCGCAGCGCGCCGTACAGGCGGGCCAGGCGGTCCGCCGCGACGAAGTCGTCCACCACGCGCACCTCGGCGGGCACGTTCGCCTCCTCGGTAGCCGGGCAGGCCCGGCCCGCGGGCCGGGCCCCCCGTACGGGTCAGATCGCGATGATGGTGTCGCTGTTGTCGGCCGTGTTGGCCCACTCGAGGTCGAGCTTCACCTCGGCCGGCGCCGGGTCGAGGTCATCGAGGGCCACGTTGTCTTCGGTCTGATCGCTTCGCATCGGTTCTCCTTTTGTTCGTCTCGTCAGGTGCGCCCGGTCCGGGCGCGAGGACCGAGCTAGCAAGGGTCGAGCCCGCGCGCGCCGGCGGCGAGTTGCGCGCGCTTGGCCGCGCGCCGGCGTCGGTTGTCCCCGGACCGGCAGCCGGATTTCTGGCCAGGTGATCGATCCCGGACACCACGAAACCGCTCGCGATCGGGCTGACCCTGCGCTTCGGGCTGGCTCGCGCCGGTGGCGCCGTTCTTGAACAGGGTCAGGCTCGTGATCGATCGCGAGCCGCTTGAACCGCCGGGCCCGGATGCTCGCGTCGAGCCCGGCCTGACCAGCCTGCTCGGCGCCGACGCGGCCCGCGCGCTGGTCGACGACGCGTGGCCTGACCGCGCGCTGTCGCTGGCGCCGGCCGCTGCCCGGCTCGCGGCGGCGGTGGCGCTGGTGCCGCCGGCCGCGCTGCCGCTGCTCCAGGCGGCCGCGTGGAAGGAGATCCGGATCTTCCTGCCCGATGACCGCGGCGCGATCGCCAGCTGCCTGGTCTCGCCGCAGCAGGCGTGGAAGCTGCTTCGCCGCGGCGTGACCCTCGAGCTTTATCACATGGAGCGCGATCAGCCGGGGCTCGGCCGGCTCGCCGGCGCGGTCGAGCACGAGCTCGGCCTGCCCGCCGGGGCCTGCGAGGTGCAGGCGTTCGTGTCGCGGGCCGGGCGCGGGTTCCCGCTCCACTTCGACAAGACCGAGGTCCTGACCGTGCAGCTGGCCGGCCGCAAGCGCTGGCGGATCGGCGAGCCGGACGTCGCGTACCCGACGGTCGGCTCCGAGGCCGGCTGCTCGATCAAGGGAGAGATGCGCGACTACTGGCCGGCCGACCTGGTCGTCGACCAGGAGCACCGTCCGCGCGGCGAGCGCGAGCTGGTCCTCGAGCCGGGCGCGGCGCTGTTCCTGCCGCGCGGCCACTGGCACCGCACCGAGACGGTCGACGACGAGTCGATCTCGCTCGCGCTGGTCCTGTCCACCCCGACCCGGGCCGACCTGCTCCTGGCCGAGCTGCGCCGGCGGATCCTGCGCCAGCCGGCCTGGCGGGCCACCTGCGCCCCAGGCCGGGCAGCGCCGTCCGCGCACCGGCGCGCGTCGGCCTCGGCGATCGCCGAGCTGATCGCCGCGCTGCCCGCCGAGATCGATCGCATCGAGGCCGGCTCGCTCGCCGGCGCCGACACCCCGGAGGAGTGAGGAGCCTATGAGGATCTTCGACCGCGACCTGACCCAGCCCAAGCGCTACCGCGACGGGACCCACCGCGCCCGCCCGCCGGCCGAGACCGTGGCCGACTACGCGCGGCTCATGCCGCGGCTCGGCATCACCCGCCTGGCCAGCATCACCGGGCTCGACGCGATCGGGTTGCCGGTCTACATGGCCATCCGCCCCAACGGGCGGGCGCTGTCCGCCGCCCAGGGCAAGGGATTCGACCGCGACACGGCGCGCGCCTCGGCGCTCATGGAGGCGATCGAGAGCTGGCACGGCGAGCGGATCGAGGCGCCGCTCCGCCACGACTCGTACCAGGGCCTGCGCCGGCACGCCGACGTGGTCGACATCGAGCGCATGGCGCTCCGCGCCCACCGCGTGCTCCGGTACGACCGCCCGCTCCTGTGGATCGAGGGCTGGGATCTGGTGGCCGGGCGGCCGGTCTGGCTGCCGTTCGCCGCGGTCACGACGAACTTCGTGCAGGACCCGGACGAGGCCACCGCGTTCGTGACCAGCTCGAACGGGCTGGCGTCCGGCAACCACCTGCTCGAGGCGATCGTGCACGGCCTGTGCGAGGTGATCGAGCGCGACGCCACCACGCTTGCCGCCCTGGCCCCGGAGGGCGAGCGGGCGGCGCGGCGCCTCGACCTCGCGCCCGGCGCGACCGGGCCGCTGTGCGAGCGGGCCCTCGCCCTCATCCGCGCGGCCGGCGCCGAGGTGATCGCCTACGACACCACCAGCGACGTCGGGGTGCCGGCCTACGAGTGCAAGGTGTTCGACCGACCGGACGTGCCGCGCTGGCACATCAAGGGCTTCTCGGGCGGCTTCGGCTGTCACCCGAGCGCGGAGATCGCGCTCCTCCGCGCCATCACCGAGGCGATCCAGTCGCGCCTGACGCTGATCGCCGGCAGCCGCGACGACAACTTCACCGCCACCTACGAGTCGTTCGGCGATCCCGCGCTGCTGCGGGCCCAGCTCGAGCGCCTGGCCGCGTCGCCGCCGCGCCGGCGGTTCGAGGCGGTCTCGCTCGCCACCGACACGTTCGAGGGCGACCTCGCGGTCCTGCTCGAGCGGCTGCGCGCGGTCGGGGTCGACAGCGCGGTGGTGGTCGACCTGACCCGCGCCGAGCTGGGCGTGCCGGTGGTGAAGGTGGTCGTGCCCGGCCTCGAGGGCCACGACAAGGGCGCCTACTACACGCCGGGCGCGCGGGCCCGGGCCGGCGCGGAGGCGCGCTCGTGAGGGAGGACGTGGTGGTCTTCCTCGGGCCCAGCCTCGAGGTGGAGCGAGCCCGCGCGGTGCTCGACGCGCGCTACCTGCCGCCCGCCCGCATGGGCGACGTCTACGACGCGGTGGTGCGCGGAGGCGCCCGGGCGGTGGCGATCATCGACGGGCTGTTCGACCGGGTCCCGTCGGTGTGGCACAAGGAGATCCTGTTCGCGCTGTCGCGCGGGGTGCGCGTGTTCGGCGGGTCGAGCATGGGGGCGCTGCGCGCGGCCGAGCTGGCCGCCTATGGCATGGAGGGGGTGGGGGCCGTGTTCGAGGCGTTCGCCAGCGGCGCGCTCGAGGACGACGACGAGGTGGCGGTCACCCACGGCGCGGCCGAGCACGGGTTCGTGCAGACCTCGGAGGCGATGGTCAATCTGCGCCACGGCCTCGGCCTGGCGGTCGCTGCCGGTGCGCTGGCCGCGGACGCCGCGGCCCGGCTGGAGGAGGCGGCCCGCCGCCGCTTCTACCCGGACCGGTCGTGGCCCCAGCTCCTGGCCGACGGCCGCGCGATGGGAATCGAGCCGGAGCAGATCGACGGTCTGGCCAGATTTCTGGCCCAGGAGCGCCCCAACCTCAAGCGCGACGACGCGCTCGCCGTCCTCGCCGCGCTGGCCGGCGAGCTGGAGCGCGGCCTCGCCCCCCACGCGCCGACCTTCGACTTCGAGCCGACCGTGTTCTGGGAGAAGCTGGTCGCGACCATGACCCGGCCGGGCGGCGGCGGCGCCCGCCAGGAGGAGGTCCGCGCCGCCGTCCAGCTCTCGCCAGGCCGCGACGAGCTGGTCCGCGGCGCGCTCCTGCTCCACCTGGTCGAGGGGGAAGCTCGCCGCCTCGGCCTCGCGGTCGGCGATCCAGAGGTCGCCGCCGCGGCCGAGCGCTTCCGCCGCGCGCGCGGGCTGGAGTCGTCGGCCGACGCCGCGGCCTACCTGGCTCGGAACGGGCTGGGCCGGGCCGAGCTCCGCCGCCTGGCCCGCCTCGAGGCGCTGGTCGAGGCGCTGTGCCGCTACCACGCCGGAGCGGTCGACGCCGAGCTGGTCACCGAGCTGCAGCGAGTCGATCGCCACGGCGCGGTCGTCGCCGAGCTGGCCCGCCGCGAGCAGGTCCTCGCCGCCGCCGGCGTGACCCGGCCGACCGTCGAGGACACCGGCCTCGAGCTGCGCGACCTGGTCGACTGGTACCAGCGCACGGTCCGCCGCATCGACGAGGACATCACCGCCCACGCCCACCGCCTGCGCTTCCACGACGCCAAGGAGCTGCTGTGCCAGCTCGCCGCCCTCTACCTGGTCCAGACCGGCGAGGCGGCCGGCCCATGACCGCCGCCGCCGACCTGTCCATCGCCGCCGTCCACGCCGCCGCCTCGGCCGCGACCGGCGGGCTCACCGACTTCGGGCCTGTCGACTACAAGGCGCCGCTCGCCGCGCTCCTCGACCCGGCCGACGTCGACCGGCTCGATGGGCCCGGCCGCGCGCTCCTCCGCCACATCGTCACCAGCGCGCTGGTCGCACGCCTGTGGATCGCTCTCGCCCACGCCGAGCGGCCGGGCGCCGCGGCGATCTCGATCGAGCGCCCGCTGTTCATCGTCGGGCTGCCGCGGACCGGCTCCAGCCTGCTCCACCAGCTCCTGGCCCTGGCCCCGGACGCGCGCGCGCCGCTCCTCTGGGAGACGATGTCGCCCGGGGCCGCGCTGGTCGCCCCGGACGAGGCGCGCGCCGCGGCGGCCGGCCTGTGCGCCGCGCGCCCTGCCGAGCTGCACGCGGTCCACCCGCTTCGCCCCGACGGGCCGGCCGAGTGCTACTGGCTCCTCCGCAACAGCCTGCGCAGCTCGACCTTCTGCCACCAGGCCGATCGACCGATCTACCGGGCGTGGCTGGCCGCCTCCGACATGGAGGTCGCCTACCGCGATCACCGCCGCCAGCTGCAGCTCCTCCTGCACGCCCGCCCGGCGGCGCGGCTGGTCCTCAAGATGCCGGGCCACGTCGATCACCTGGAGCCGCTCCTCGCCGTCTTCCCCGGCGCGTGCATCGTCCACCTCCACCGCGACCCGGTCGCCGCGCTCGCCTCGAGCTGCAACCTGTGGCGGCTGATCGCGCGCTCGAACCACCAGCCGGTCGACCCGCACCGGATCGGCGCGCGCCTCCACCGCCGCTTCGCTCGATCGATCGAGCGCGGGATGGCCGCGCGCCGCGCCGTCGATCCGGCCCGCGTGATCGACGTCCATCACGCCGAGCTCGCGCGCGACCCGGCCGCCGCGGTCGACCGCATCCACCGCCACTTCGATCTGCCGCGCCCGCCCGAGCTGGCCGGGCGGATCGCGCGCGCGGTGACCGGACCGCCACCGCCGCGCCACCCCGCGCTCGCCGACTACGGCCTCGATCCGGCGGCGGTGCGGCGAGGCTTCGCCGGGTACTGCCGCGCCTTCGCGGTCGCCCCCGAGAGCAACGCCGAGAGCGCCGCCGACGACGCTGCCGGGGAGGGACCATGACGGACGCCGACCGCCGCCTGGTCGTGATCGGCGACCTCAACGGCGCGGCCGACGCGCTGCGCGGGATCCTGCACGGCACCGGGCTCACCGATCAGAACGGGCGCTGGACCGGCGGGGCGACCGAGCTCGTCCAGATGGGCGACGTGGTCAACCGGGGCGGCGGCGCGCGCCGCGCCATCGAGCTCCTGGTCCGCCTCCGCCGGGAGGCGCGCGCCGCCGGCGGCGACGTGACCGTCCTGCTCGGCAACCACGAGGTCATGATCGCGCTCGGCAACGAGAGCTACTGCACCGAGGCGGAGTACCTGTCGTTCGCCACCGCCCGCGAGCGCGCCACCTGGCCGGCCCGGGTGCGGCGCGCCACCCTCCGCCTGGCCCGCCAGCACCCGCCGGGCGGGCCGATCGCGCCGATCGCGCCGCGGGTCGAGGCCTGGAAGCTCGATCACGTGCCGGGCCGCGCCGCCCTGCGCCGCTCGGTGTCGCCGGACGGGCGCATCGGCCGCTGGATCCGCGCGCTGCCGGTCGTCATCCGCCGCGGCGACACCGTCCTGGTCCACGCCGGCCTCACGCGCGACTGGGCCGCGCCCGGCCTCGACGCGCTCGCCGCCCGCGCCCGCGCCGAGTGGGGCCGCCGGCCCGGCTTCATCCGCGACCTGCCGCGCCGCGCCCTCCTGCGCGCCGCCGATGGCCCGCTCTGCGATCGCTCGCTCGCGCGCGGGGTCGGCCCCGACGCCGAGCGCCACCTGGCCGAGGTGCTCGCCCTGGTCGGCGCGCGCCGCCTGGTCGTCGGCCACAGCGAGACCCGGACCCTGCCGGGCGGCGCGCCGGGCCGGGTCCTCTCGCGCTTCGGCGGGCGCCTGCTCTGCGTCGATGTCGGCCTGTCCGAGGCGACCGCGCACCGCGCCGCGCTGGTCCTCGCCGGCGGGTGCGCCTGGCAGTGGACCCCGGCCGGCGTGGATCGGCTCGACCCACCCGAGCAGCCGGCGAGCGCGCCCGACGCCGGCCCCGGTCCAGCACCCGGCCCCGGTCCGTGAGCGCCGCGCGTCGAGGCGAGCCGCCGCGGCCGGTCAGTCCGGGCGCGAGCCGATGCGGAGCGACCAGCGGTCGACCGTGCCGCTGGTCCCGCTGACCTCGTCGGTGACCTTCAGCGTCCACACGCCGTTCACTTCCTCGTCGCCGCTGAACCCGATCACCGGCTCGTCGAGGATGAGCTCCGGCCCGCTGCGGTCGCGGTCGGCGATGACGACCTCGGTGCCGGCCGGGTTGGTGAGCGTCACCTTCAGCTGGCTGGCGTCGCCGTGGAAGATGAACGCCTGGATCTCGACGTCGGTGTCGACGGTGGCGAGGCCGGACGCGACCAGCGAGGTCGTCACTCCGTCGCCCGAGCCGTCCGGGATGTCGATCGACTGGCTGACCTGGAAGGAGCGGCGCATCCAGGCCGGCAGGCACACGCCCTGGTCGGCGCGCGACAGCCCGGCGCAGGACAGCCCGGAGTCGAGCGCGCAGTCGTCCGCGGCGCTGCACGACGAGCCCTGGTCGGGGCTCTGGTCGGCGGCGGTGTTCACGCACATGCCGCGGCCGGTCTGCGCGGCGATGCCGACGCACTGGAGACCCTCGGCGCACTGGCCGTCGTCCTGGCAGGTGCGGCCCTCGGGACCGTGGGTGGTCGCGCACTCGCGGATGTCGCCGTCGCCGATGAGAGCGGCGGTGTCAGTAGTGCCGAACCCGAACAGGCGGCCGTACGAGTTGTCGCCGGCCCCGTACTCGTAGACGGTGAACGAGCGCCGGTTGGTCCCGTCCCACACCTCGAGCTGGTTGACCTCGTTCTGGTCGACCCGCTCGAGCGCCTCCTCGACGGTGTCGACGTCGGTGTTGG
>Ga0193753_10000632_pt1 | contig 33549 bp, 26 predicted proteins | sample H1c2metaG_FD_144925 | JGI IMG/M metagenome (GOLD analysis project Ga0193753, IMG submission 144925) | Soil microbial communities from a riparian zone of the East river system, Colorado, United States - H1c2 | ecosystem: Environmental > Terrestrial > Soil > Riparian zone | place: USA: East...
GGGATTGACGTTTGATGTGCCCAAACGGTCTTCGACGTGGATCATAGGTTCATTGACCTCCCGAGCGGAGCGCACATCCATTACGTTGACGAAGGACAAGAGCCCGTAATTCTCTTCCTTCACGGCAACCCTTCTTGGTATTTTCAATGGCGCGACCTCATACACGGACTTCGAGGGTCTTATCGCTGTATTTCATTGCATTATCTGGGGTTCGGTTTATCGAATGCTTCCCCAGGCTTCGGCTTTACGCATCGCGAGGAAAATCTCGTCGTGGAAGAGTTCGTAAACAACTTGGCCTGCACGATATAACCCTTGTCATGCAAGACTGGGGAGGCCCGATTGGTCTAGGTTTTGCAGAACACAATCCCAGCTTAGTGCGAGGTGTCATCTTTGGAAGCACGTGGGCTTGGCCTACAGATACATCCACGGCACGTGGCAAGTTTTCCCTTATCGCGGGCGGACCGATTGGGGAGTTTATTCAATGGTTTTGCCAAGTTTGGCATAACGCAGGGTGTGTCACACATAAGCTGCCTAACGATATTTTTGACGTCTTACTTGTCCTTCTCGGCCGATCGAACGCCACGGTATAGAGGCGTTTTACCCTGGTCAGATCAATGCTGCCACGGACTATTTTAATGAACCTAATGCAGGACTTTCTCTTTTAGCAGGCAAGAAGGCTCTCATATTTTGGGCACTACAAGACGAAGGCTTTACTCTAGATGACCTAGCTCGGTTTCAACAAGTTTTCCCCAACAACAAGACCATCAAATTTCCGCTCGCAAACCACTTTTTCTTTGAGGATGAAGGAGACATAATGCTTCCCGAGATCCGAACGTTCATGTCAACCGAACGAACGCCGTAAAGGTAGTGTCCCGGCCTAGAAGAAGGAGCGATCACATTCTTCGAAACGGCCATATTGGCGAGCATCTCGTTACCCGGAGAAGCGTCCGTGGTGGTAGCGGTACGTGAGTACCGCAGAACACCCTGCACATCCTTCACCGTTCCCTTCTTTGAGCCAGCGTCGCGATGGTTCTGCGTATGACCTTGGTCTGCCTACGCTCGCCTCTTTCGGTCAAGAACTCAGGTACATGGGATTTTTACAAGTCCGAAGCCTTAGAGCTGCGAACTCCCGTCTAGTTAAGTTCACAGCAAAATCTCTCTTTTAATAATCAGACAGTGGCTGCGCGGATTGCACCTTACACTTCGAGTGCAACCACCTCGTAGATACCGACGGAAGGAACAGTCAGTTCTACCGCACGCCCGGTCTGCTTGAACTCAAGCTTTGTTTCGGCATGAAGAAGCATTGCGGTCTTGATCTTCACATCACGCGGAAGTTGAAAACGTACAGTCTGCTCACCAATGCTCGCGGGCTTGCGCATGCGTCCGCGGAATGCGTTTGGACTGTTGTAGTTCAGTAAGTGGATGGCGAAGCCGGGCTCTGTCTCCCAGGCGATGACCTCGATAAGCCCTTCGCCCTTGACCTGTATGGGACTGTTATCGCCCATCAGCCAGCGGACGGCATTAGCGAGCTGCCGTTCCAGGTCAGTGTTATCGAGCCTCCAGTAAGAGGCATCCATATCTCCTGCAAAGTACACGAGCCGCGACTTGCCGACCTTCCGCAGCACTACCGAAGGCTTGTCCGTTGCGGCGTGACGAGGGTAGACAGCCTCGGGCGGATAGACGGGATAGGGATCGATAAATGTCACGGCTGGATTGGAAACAGGCGCAAGCGGGATGCTCCAGATAGGGCCAGCGATCCAGTCGGTATCTTCGAAACCCTCGGTGAGAGCGTTGCGCTGCTTGATAGATTGCAGGTGTACAGAGGTGATTGGATCCGTCGCTTTAGCTTCGGCGCGATGCCGGTCGCCGGTCTTTGAAATACCGAAGAGCTTTCCGAGAACGAAGTCCGGCCGAGGGTTACCGGTTTCGTCATAAAGGCCGGTCTCGGACGTTGCCAGAAGAGATCCGCCACGTTCGACATAGCTTTCGAGTGCCTTCGCCTGCTGGTCGCTTAGAAGTGCAACGTTGGGAAGAATCAGAACGCTGTACTGCGCCAAACGGGTTTCGTTGAGGTCCTCTTCATGAACAAAATCGAACGGAATGCGGGCTTCATTTAGAAGTGCATACATGCCTTCGATGTGGTCGGTTTTGTCTTGAGGAGTTGGTGCGTTATAGAGCGTGACTGATCTGGACGATGCAACGATTGCGACAGTCGAAAGCGAACGCTTATTGTGAAAATGCTTATCGTGTTTTGCATGCCAGCTCAGAAACTCACGTCCGGGATTCTGCCAGCGACGGTCTTCCTGAAAACCCTGCTCGAGGCCGAGCCAGTGATACCAGACAATGCCTCCTGCGGCTGCAGTCTGCGCCATGCGGCATACGGGCTCAGAAGATGTGTCGGCGACCTGACGCCACATGATATTTCCGCAACGCGAGTAGCTAGCAGTTACAGCGGCCACTGCGCGGTCGCCCATGAGTGCCCGAGCAAATTTGACCTGTTGGGAGTCTTGCCAGATAGGCGCTACTAGTCCCGATCGCGACTGATTGTCCGCCGTGTACCAGAGCGCCTCGCGGGTCAGTTTCCACTCGTTTAGTCCCGACTCCTTGATGCCGCCGCCGAGGTTGCAGCTATAGAAGTTATTCGGACTCTTTTCTAGGACGACCTTCTTGTAGAGATCGACTAATTCAGCGGCGCTGGCCAACAGGGCCGCGTGGTATTGAAAAGAGTGTGGATCGCCGATTTTCTCGCAGTTATCGCAGTAGCAGACCTGCATATTTGGCCAGCCGTTCATGTAAATACCATCAATGTCGTAGCGCTGGTTGAGTTCGCGGACAATGGCTGGCTGTTGTTCGGAGTAGTGGCCGCTGAACTGGCAGGTGAACGCAATATCCGGTGCAGAGGATTGCAAGCTACCATCCTGGTTGCGGCGGAACCAGAGTGGATGAGCTTCAAGAAGTTTCGGGTCCGTCCACTGAATGTCAGGGCTCATGCGTCCGTAGACGCGGATTCCGCGCGCCTTTGCGGCTTTGACGCACTCTCCGAAGAGGTCGCGACCTTTAAGGAATGAGCTGCGATGAAAGAACGGGACATCGGTTGGATAAAACGCGACAGGTCCGGATACGGAGAGAGCGACTGCTTCGACCTTGGCAGAGGCCCAATAGTTTGCCCACTTCTCCACATCGCCGTGCTCCGGATCTCTTTCGTTGAAGTTCGTCTGGCCCACACGCCTGACCGTGCGGTACCAGGGAAGCTCTGCAGTTTCCTGCGCATCGGCTTCCGCGGGAGAGTCTATTGCGAGCGCCGAAAGTGGGGAGGAAGTCGAAAGTGCAGTTACAACGCTGGCTGCCCCCAGCAAGGAGAATTCGCGCCGATTCGGTTTCATAGAATGCTCAGCTCCAGAGATGGGAATATCTATTTGAGGTCGTCTGGCGAAGATTACGTAAGGCGTCCTCGGCATGTCAATCGGCCGAAAGTCGGATCAAGGTGTCTGCGCATGCACTTCGTCACCGTTGTGCTATATAGGTCAGCGCGTGTCAAATTTGCATTGGGCCGCCACGCAAGAGCCAGAGGGGCTTCCGAGATGAAAGATAAGTCCGCCAGCAACAGAGGGTTCGAAGACGAAGATAACGTCCGGTGGCGGCGTACGATGTGGCGTGCCTAACCGGCGTGTCACAATCCGCCGTGTTACGGGAATTCACTCCTGGTACCAGCATCTCGTCGCGCATACGGCTACATTCACCTTCAGAACTTAACTAACCACTCCCTTCGAAAGGCCAGACACCATGGATCGCAGGAAATTTCTTCAAAGCGCCGCAGGCGCAGCCATCGCAGCAACTACAAGCGGAGCCAGCACCTTTCCCGGCAAGCCACCCTCCAAAAAGATGGTCGGCATCCAGATAGGCGCAGTTTCCTGCCTCGACGAAGGCGTCGAACAGGTACTTGACCACTGCGAGGAGAGGGCAGGCGTGAACACGCTCTTTGTCGCTACCTTCACCTATGGCCGCGGTATCGCTGGGCGTCAGGTGCCGGGCCAGCCCCTGCCCGACCACGGCAAGCAACAATACGACACCGACACATTTTTCGGCGGTTCTTATACCAAGGTCAATCCGAAGTATTACAAAAATACGGTCTTCAAAAAATTCCGCGCGCCTGACCTCGGCGACTACGATGTGCTCGAACAAGTAATCCCCGCTGCAAAAAAACGAGGCATGAAAACAATCTGCTGGTACGAAGACGTCTTCCGCAGAGACCTGCCCGGCGTCGACAGCATGCAAGAGGTTGAGCTCTCTGGAAAAAAGGCAGTGACGCTCTGTTTCAACAATCCCAACTACCATAACTGGCTGCTCGACATTGCCGAGGACTGGTCTCGCTCCTACGACATCGACGGCATCATGTGGGGATCGGAGCGCCAGGGTGCATTTTCAAATGCTTTAGGCACCAGCCACGCGCATCCACAGCCATCACAGGCCACCTGCTTCTGCCAGTTCTGTTATGCGAAGGCGCGAACGCGTGGAATCAATCCCGAGCGAGCGAAAGCAGGTTTTCTGGACCTGGAGAAATTTGTTCTTGCCGCCCGCAACGGCACGCGGCCGGTCGACGGCTACTACGTCGAGCTCTGGAGGCTAATGCTCAAGTATCCCGAACTCCTGGCATGGGAGTCGCTGTGGACCTCCAGCCTGCGTGAGACGCAGAAGGATATCTACGACAGGGTCAAGTCGGTAAAGTCTTCGCTCGGTGTCGGCTGGCATATCTGGCACAATAATTCGTTCAATCCTATCTATCGTGCAGAACAGGATCTCGAAGAGATGGCGCCTTACTCTGATTTCCAGAAGGTAGTGATCTACCAGAACTGTGCTGGTGAGCGCATGGCCGACTACATTCAAAGCGTCGGAACGTCATATTTCGCAGATGTTCCCAAACAGGAGCTGCTCGACTTTCACTATCGCGTACTGAACTACGACCATGAGCGGAGTCTGAAGGAGATTCCAGTCACTGGCTTCTCCTCCGAATACGTGTACAGCGAAACGAAACGCGCTCGCGGCGCGCTAAAGGGTCTCTCCACCAAACTCTGGCCCGGTATAGATATCGACATTCCCACGGCTGCCGGACACAGTAAGTGCACGCCCGCGGGCACGAAGGGAGCAGTGATGGCCGCCTTTCGTGGTGGCGCTGATGGCGTAATTCTCTCGCGCAAATATTCCGAAATGAAACTGGAAAATTTGCGTAGCGCCGGTGATGCACTTAAAGAAATGAAGTTAGCATAGACGTTAGCATCGGTTGGATGTCCTCTTGAGGATCCTAAAGAGTGTGCCGAACTGCCGGCAGAGATACCTCGTGCTTCGGGGAATCGGCGATCTGGTTGAAGAATGCAGACGACATCTGAGAACGTCCGGCATTGTGAATACAAGCAAAGATGAAAGTGCGCATACGATCAAAATCATTTGACGGCGTCAGCTGTTCTGGGCTGAGTTCAGGCAAATGGCTACTGGTGACCGATACTGTCGAGTTCCTTTTGAATGGCAAATGTATCGAAAGTCGCCAGTGGAAGGCATAGGAACATGCTGATTCTGCGATCCAGGAACGCGAATGCCTGCTTGTACGCTCGATCAATTTCTTCGGGAGTGCCCTGGACCGCTGCCGGATCGGGTATTCCCCAGTACGAGGTCATAAGCTGTCCAGGCCAATGAGGGCAGACTTCCTCGGGAACGCGGGTACCTTCTTGGAGTTGTCATCCCTCTGTCACACCACCGCAACAATCCGGGGCTAGGCTCACCTCGCAGCCACATTTCCAATTCCAGTGAGGCTTTATCCATGGCAATTGATCGTCGCGCATTTCTGCAGCTTTTAAGCACCGGCGCCCTTGGCGCATCCTTCCCCTCCAGCATCGCGCGCGCCCTCAGCATCCCCGCCAACAATCGCACCGGCTCGATCAACGACGTCGAGCACATCGTCGTCATGATGCAGGAGAACCGCTCCTTCGATCACTACTTCGGCACCCTCCGCGGCGTCCGCGGCTTCGGCGACCCGCGAGCGGTCACCCTCCCCTCAGGAAACCCTGTCTGGTATCAGCCCAACGGCGGCAACAACTACGTCCTCCCGTTCTACCCCGGTGCGCCCAACCTCGGCCTTCAATTTCTCGAGGACTTAGCCCACGACTGGACCACCACGCACGCCGCCTGGAACGAGGGCAATAACGACCAGTGGGTACCGCAGAAGGGCCCCACCACCATGGCCCACCTTACCCGCAGCGACATTCCCTATCACTACGCGCTCGCCGATGCATTCACCGTCTGCGACGCCTACCACTGCTCTCTCCTCGGCCCTACCGATTCCAACCGGTATCATATGTGGACCGGCTGGGTTGGCAACGACGGCAAAAACGGCGGCCCCGTCATCGACAACGCCGAAGCCGGCTACGACTGGTCCACCTACCCCGAACTTCTCGAGAAAGCCGGCGTCTCCTGGAAGATCTATCAGGACATCGGCGAAGGCCTCGACGCCAGCGACTTTTGGGGTTGGACCGGCGACAACCCTTACATCGGCAACTACGGCGACAATTCGCTCCTGTACTTCCACCAGTACCAGAACGCTCCGCAGGGCTCGCCCCTCGCTGAGAAGGCGCGCACCGGCACCAACATCCTCAAAGGCGGCACGCTCTTCGACATATTCAAACGGGACGTAAGCTCAGGCAAGCTTCCCCAGGTCTCCTGGGTAGTCGCCCCAGAAGCCTTCACCGAACATCCCAACTGGCCCGCAAACTACGGGGCCTGGTACATCTCGCAGATCCTCGATCTCCTCACCGAAAATCCCGAGGTCTGGAGTAAAACCGCTTTCTTTCTCATGTACGACGAGAACGACGGATTCTTCGACCACGTGGTGCCACCTACTGCCCCAGTATCGCGCGCGCAGGGCATCTCCACCGTCGACACCACCAACGAGATCTTCCCCGGCAACTCCGAGTATCACGCCGGTCCCTACGGACTCGGCATCCGCGTCCCCATGGTTGTCATCTCGCCCTGGAGCAAAGGTGGCTGGGTCAACTCCGAGGTCTTCGATCACACCTCGCTCATCCGCTTCATCGAAACTCGCTTTGGCAAGCAATACCCCGGCATCAAGGAGCAGAACATCACCCCTTGGCGCCGCGCCGTCGCCGGCGATCTAACCTCCGCGTTCAACTTCGAATCCCCTAACGACGCAAAGGTGCCCCTACCCAGCACTGTCGCTTACCTGCCGCCCGACAATGCGCGCCATCCCGACTACAAGCCCACACCGCCTGCCGACCAGGCCCTGCCCACCCAAGAGCCCGGAGTTCGCCCCGCTCGCGCCGTACCCTATGATCTCCACGTTCAGGGCCACGCCGACCTCCACAACCAGACGCTCAAGCTCGACTTCAGCAACACTGGAGAAGCTGCTGCGGTCTACCACGTCCGTTCCGGCAACACCAAGACCGGTCCCTTGACCTACACCGTCACGCCAGGCGCAGAGGTCTCCGACGTCTGGCCTCTCTCTGCCAACCCAGGCGGCGCCTACGATCTCTCCGTCTATGGCCCGAACGGCTTCCTTCGCTTGTTCAAAGGCAACACCGCCACCCAAAACGCAGCCAATCTCCACGTCTCGGTTCGCTACAGGGAAGCCAACAGGGACGACCGCAGCAAGGACGACCGTCGCGACGAGAACAGTCAGAGCATCAAGCTCGACATCGTCAATCGGGGCTCAACCACCCAAGTCACCGTTCTTAACGTCTACACGGGCGCCAAGACCACTCACACTCTCGAGTCCGGCGAAGAGCTCACCAGGCGTTGGTCTCTAGAGAAGTTCCATGGCTGGTATGACCTTGTCGTAGGGGTCAACTCTGACTCCAGCTTCCAGCGCCGCATCGCAGGCCACATCGAAACGGGAGAAGACAGCATGACCGATCCCGCAATGGGAGCCCCAACCCAACAATCACAGATCCTCCCTGCCACAAACTCACCAACCCCCGTGTTTAGCTAAACACTTGCCCATCGCGCTCTCAACATTTTTAGAGAACTCTACAAAGAGGATAATTAGCTGAAAATCCATAAATCTGCGTCGCTAGGTCTTTCCGCCTCTCTGCTCGCGGCTACCACCCTTGCTCAACAGGGTCCAGTCCCTAGGGGTGTCCGCATCTCGATCATGTATTCGTCATCATGATGGAAAATCACGGCTAATGTCGCGACCAATTACTTCGCCATTGCTCACCCTAGCTTGGACGAACTACCTGGCGGTGGTCGGAGGATCGAACTTCGGGGTTCACACCGACAACTATCCGGATTGGCATAGTCCGTTTGCACTACCAATCTTGCTTCCGGGATTGTCGCAACCGATAATCCACCTAGTTCCGCATCTGGTCGGTGGTCGGCATAAAACCCGCTGTAGCGTCAAATTCGAGAGCAGACCGAATTGCTTGAGTGCGCTGTTGATGGAAGCAAGCATAGCTGGCCGCAGATCATTGGCGTCCTCTCCACGTGCAAGCTCTTGTTCGGCAGCGATGTAGTAGAACGTTTTTGTCCCGCTGGATGGGACCGCCGAGGGCAACGTCGGCGCGAAGGCGGCTTTCGTCCGGCTTATAAGGAGAAAGCCCCAAGGGCGGCGTTCCGTTTAGGGCGCCGGTCTCGAGAAAGAGAAATGCGTCGCCATGAAGATGGTTGAGTCCGGCCCTGGTCTGAACGTCGATCGAACCTCCCGCTCCGCCGCCCGACTCGGCGGAAAATCCGTGATTGACGATCTGGAAGTTACTGATGGCTTCCGGCAAGAGTTGCGTCCGGCTGCCGCCACTGTACTCATCATCATCATTTGACTGCATCTAGATAGACTGCGTTGCTGCCTGGCGAAAACCTCCGGAGCTGAAAGCTCCGCTGCTTTGCGAAAGGCTCTGCTGCAATAAGGCGGGGTTCGCGGCGGCTATCCGGCGGCTTCGGATAGAGATTGCGACCCATCGGCGTGTCTCCGCTTCCATTGTTCGCATGGCACGGTGCGCAGTGGTCTGCAAAATGGCGCGCGCGCCTCTTCATAGACCTCATTCGATGCATGAACCGGATTGGTCATCCGCTTTGCCTTGGCAGAAATGGCCCAACTGCGTGCTGTTTCCGCTAGAAACGTTCGAGCGCCGAAGGTCTGTCGCGGGGCGAGAAGTCACGCCCAATCATCCCGAAGCCACAGGCAAAAGACTATTTCAGCTAGGACGAGAAGGATGGCTACAGACCATTTCGTAAACGGTTTCATCATAATCTCCCTACTGAAGTGATCCAGTCACCGGACCGGAACTGATTGTTGATGAACCGCCACCCAGCGTCGGTGGTGCAGCTAAACCATCCGACAACCCATAACCCTGTATTTGAAGTGCATTCATCCAGATCGTTTCGAGTGCATGGATGTAGTCCACCTGAAGCTGAAAGAGAGTGCGTTGCGCAATCAGTACCTGCGGATACGCTGCGGCCATGTTCTGATAGTTGGCTTTGTAAAGCTCATAGGCTTTCTGCGCACGCGGCAACATGCTGTCGCGGTAGCAGTCAGCAGTGATACGGGCTGTGGTATAGTTTCGAAACAGTGTGCTCACCTGGCGTCGCAAGTCGAGTTGGACACGCTGAATCTCTGCCTGGCTCCGTTCAAGGTCAGCCTTAGCCTTCTCAACGCTGCCCTGATTGCGGTTGAAGATCGGTAGTTGAACACCGACCTGAGCGCCACCTACGATGCCGGTTCTCTTGAACAATGGCTCAAGCGGTTCGTTGTCCTGTGAGACGTTGGCGCTGATCTGAAGATCTGGGATGGGCACTTTCTTCGCCTCCCTCAGTACAGCCTTCGCACGATCGACATCTTCCTGCGCATACTTAACTTGAGGACTACTGTTCAGCATCTTCGTCAGCCATTCCTGCAGATCGAGTTGAGGAACATCCTCAAGGTTCCCGTCCAGGCGGCTGAGCGGTAGCTCTGGATTTCCCGCCATTGCCGCCATCGTTTGCCAGAGAGACTGATAGTTCTGCTTTGCGGAAGCCAGGGCTAGTCCCTCTTGCTCTGCTTCCACTTCAGCCTGCAAGACATCGGGCCGGTCTGCCTGCCCTACGTTACCAAGCTGATGCGAAGTCTCGACAGCATCGCTTGCAAGTGAAAGAAGTTGACGGCGGACTTGCACAAGCCTCTGTGCCGCCAGCACTTCGTAGTAGAGGCTTTGTACACTGCTCAGAACTCTGTAGCGTTGAGCTTCGACGTTCGTCACTGCTTGCAGCTGTTGCTGTTCTGCTGTTCGACGCGCGGCTCCCAGTTTGCCTCCAAGAACAATCGTCTGGTTGATGAACGCTCCTTCTTTGCCAGAGCGAAAAGCGCCACCACGAATTTCATCGCCGTAGTAGCCGACTGTGGGATTTGGATAGAGACCGGCTTGCTTCTTCATTCCTGCGGCAGCACGAACATTTGCGTTCACCAGAGAGAACGTAGGATTGCGGCTGAGAGCCATCTGCTCCAGATCGTCCAACTTCAACGCTGGGCCTGCCGGTAGATCCTGAATATCTTCTTTCATGCCCGGTTTGTCGGGGGACTTTTGCATGCCCTTCATGTCGTGTTCATGCTGACCGTAGTCCATCGGCATCTTCATGCCCGGCATATTTTGCATTTGCGGTTCAGGCGCAGCGGGTGGCGTACTCTGGTTAGCAGGCATCTGCATTCCGGGGATGTTTTGCATATTTTGCTGTTGTGCATTCGCCTGCATCATCAAAGCTGCGAGAAGAAGCATGACGCCAGCCAGTTGCGTGAGTAGATATTTATTACTCGCCATGATTGCCTCCCATGCCGGGCATATTCTGCATGTCATGTGGAAATTGCTTCTTTTTCAGTTCGAGATATTCCTCGTACTGATTGGGCGGTAGCACGCGGACCAGCGTCATCATGCCTCCAACATATCCGCTCCACCCCTCGGGCAAGCCGAAGGTCTCCGGCTTCTCGACCATCTCGTCCATCGCCATCATGGTGCCTTCCATAAAGGCATCCTGCGGAAAGCCGGGGACTTTGTTGGCGTCCTTCGCTATGTCGGCCATGCCTGCCATCTGGCCGCCGCTCATGTCCATGCCCGCCGTGTCGTGCATCGCCTTATCTCGAGAGATTGGTCCATTAAGTGTCGCGTTTTCTGACGTGGAGCCGACGCCCATTCCGCGGCCCAGACTCGGGCCCCGATTGTCCGAGGTGGCATTGCCCGAGCCGGTGAGCATTCCCATGCCGGATACCATGTCTTCGCCTGCACTCATGCCGATTCCGGGACGGGTCATCTTGCCCACGTTCGAGGACATCTGGTTCATCATGTGGTGGGGTAGGTGACAGTGCAGCATCCAGGACCCCGGATAGATCGCGTTGAGTTCGATGTCCTGCGCTTGCGCGACGCCTACCAGAACCGTGTTGCGTCGCATCCACTGAGCTTCTGGCAGTCGCGCTCCTTCATTCCCTGTAATCCAGAAGGTGAATCCGTGCAGATGGATGGGGTGGTGATCCATGCCGAGGTTGATAAGGCGAATGCGGACCCGATCGCCCTGGCGCACCACGATGGGCGTGGCAGCGGGTCCGACTTTGCCGTTGAAGGTCAGCCAGTTGTACTCCATGTTCATGGTGTTCGGGACAGTGTTGTTCGGGAGTACGGCGTACTCCTGCAACATGATGATGTGATCGCTCGCAACCGCTGGTATATAGGCCTGCTTCGGATGCATTATGAATGCGCCCAGCATGCCGAGCATCTCCTGCATCGCCATGTGGGAGTGATAGAAGTAGGTGCCTTCCTGGTGGAGTGTGAATTCATAGATGAAGCGGCCACCGGGTGCGACAGGTTTTTGACCGATGCCGGGGACGCCGTCCATCGCCTCCGGGATCTCAAAGCCATGCCAATGGATAGAAGTCGGTTCAGGCAGGTGGTTGTCGAAGACAATCCGAACCCGGTCCCCCTGGTTGACCTGGATGGTCGGACCCGGAGCGCTGCCGTTGTATCCCCAGAGATCGATGACCTTGCCTGGAAGAATCTCCTGTTTCACCGGTTCGGCGATCAGATTGAAGACCTTCACTTCACCGTCCATCTTGAACGGCAGGTTGGGCACATCCGGGGTGTTGACGGGAACGGAAGCGCTCGGCTCCATTCCCGCCATGTGGGACATTTTGCTCCCAGGTTCCGCGCCGAATAGCTTGGGAACGGCTGCGAGTGTTGCACCGAAGGCAAGGGTGCTCTGAAGAAAACTACGCCTGTTACTCATGAAAACCTCGTGAAATCAAAAGACGCTGGAATACTAGACGAGAGGACAGGCTTTGTCTTACACGCAAATGCGCAGCACAAAGACCTGCAACACATCAGGTCAATCTTTGATAGGAGGAGGTTTGAGGATCAGATGCGAAGGACGGCGAGGGGTCGATAGATGGAAAGCGGCAAAGGTCGCTGGGAAGAACGCGATGGAGTCGTCGTAGAGAGGCGAAATTGCAGAAAGCACTAGTTGTTTACTCGACGACTTCTGCCCGGCAAGCCAACTCGCATCAGACACACAATGCTCCTGGCTGCACGCTTGACTCGTCAGTTCACAGGAGGCCACTGCCTGCGATGAATCGACGCGGCGCCTATGCTGCATCGAGTGGCAGTGCATAGATGGCATATTCATCATCGCCGATGCATTCGGGTTCCCGGAATGAGCATTGGACACATTACAGTGATCGACCGCTATCCCTTCAAGCCCGCATCGGACGTCGCACGCAAGGCCGAACGCGCTCACAGGAATGAGCACCAGCAACAAGACGGTCGAGATGAGCAGCTTCCAATTCATGCCCGATTCAATTCTAACGCCAGGGCTCCTGTGTATGACAAACCGTCGATCATTACGACTTTGCTGCCGAGATGGAATCGACTGTCACGGTAGTGCCGGAGACCTTGCCTTTTACCATCACATTTTGTCCGGCGAACTTACCGATCTGGGCTTTGTCGCCCTTCAGGGTGTACACCTTACTGTCCGACTCTCCAGGGCGAGATTGTCCTCCAGGTCATCATCTCCTTCGTTGCCCAATCGGTGGATCTGCCCGTATGGCATGTCGTGCAGGCATTCGGCATCTTGTATTTGTCCGTCATCGCCGGCGTGATGAACTTGAAGGTATGAGAGCTGACAAAGGAGCCGGGTACCCCTTCGGTGGCGATCTTCGGCATATGGCAAGCCACGCACTGGCTCCCTGGGCTGCCATCCTTATGGTGTGTATGTGCTTCCAGGGTCGCAGTGTGTGGGCCGTTCGGAGATGTTGGGCCATGGCAGTCTAGGCAAAGCTTGTCCGCTGGCTTGCGCAGTTGTGCGTAATTCTCGGTGCCATGTACGTCATGGCAAGACGCGCAGGTCACTCCGTGCTGGTACATTACGCTCTGCACAAAGTCATTACCCTGCATTCGATTCTTGTGTGCTGTTCCATCTGCAAAATGAGTAAAGGTCGTCTGGCCAAGCGTGTAGTCTTCGAGCTTCCAGTAGTCGGCGAGATGGAGTCCGACACGGTATCCGACCGGCCAGTCATAAGCCTTGCCTTCGATCTGCTTGGTCAAAGGTTGCCCTTGGGAATGACAAGCGATACAGGTGTCGTTTGCCGCGACATCATCCATCTGCGACGGATTCAGGATGTTGGCGCGAGTGGGATGGGCCACATGTTCGCTGCCGAGGCCATGGCAACGCTCGCATCCGACATTCCATTCGGTGACCTGTTTGGTGTAGATGTCGTAACTGACCGAATGGCAACCATCGCAGGTAGGGCCGGTTGGGCGCTGCATATTGTCTGACGGGTAATAGGCCGTCCACCAATCTGCCCCCGCATCGGCTACATGGTATTTCAGCCACTTCTTACTGCCGACATCCCACTGTGCGCCGAGTGGATAGTAGTCATCACCAATCTTCGTGAAGTAGCGCTGCTTCCACTTGCTGCCATAGACGAAGGCAACTTGATCCTTCGTAAACTTTGCAACCGTGTTGGTGTTGAGATCGGGAATGATCGCGGCCGGATGCTCTCGCGGGTCGCGAATGACGTTCGCCATCGGCGTCTTCTTCCAATGTTCGTAAATGTCTGAGTGGCACTTCCGGCAGGATTGCGAGCCAGTATAGTGTGCTGAAGTTGGCGTGTTAGCTGCGACGACCCTTTCGCCGGAGGTAAGCGGCCGGAAGCTCCGGATGTAGGAGACTAGCTTCCAACTCTCCTCAACGGACTCATTATGGGTGCTTGAGAACGCGGGCATGCCCGTAAGCTGGATGCCGTTCTCGATGATGTAACGAATCTCGCCATCAGAGAGATTTTGGGTTGTGTCCGAGTGCAGATCGGGAACGCGGGGATATTCGTTTGCTCCGATAGGTGTTCGCCCGCGCGCATCGACTCCGTGACAAGTAGCGCAACGGGCCAGAAAGTCTTCACGGCCTTGCTGAATCGCCAACGAGTCGCCCGCATCTGGATTTCTCTTGTGGCGTTCTGCTCCTGGGATAGCGAAGTCGCGGATCGATCGGGCGGCGGCGGTTTCGAACGCTGTCGGCGTAGAAGCGGCTCGGAAGCCCCTCCATTTGATGAAGCCGGCGCAAGCTGCTCCGACAAAGAGTAAAGCCAAGGACGCGATAAGGAAGGGTTTACGGAATTTCATGTCTACGTCTCTCGTTCTAGCTAAGTCCTGAATGGAGTTGTTCTCGGAAGCTCATTGAATGGCTTCATAGAGGCCAGCGATGAGATCAATACCTCTGCGGAGCAAATCTTTATCGGGGATGTTCTGTTTGGCCCAGCCCTTAAGAATCTGGTTCATAGTGTGGCCTTCGGAACGTCCGTACTTGTCGTCTTCGATATCGGCATCATGAATCGCCTGCGCGATGAGGCGCACTTTTGGATCGCTCAATTCGAACGCGATACAGAGCGTCTCGAAGGTGCACTGTTCTCCTTCGTGCCCGAATCCAACACCTTGAAACATGTCGAAGGGAACTGCCTTCGGATGAGCGACTGGATCGGTGCCGAAGATAAATCTCGCTTTCGGATCGATGAAGCGCTCAATGAGCCAGGCGGAGGAGGCGCGGTCAATCCCCGGTCGTGGGCGAGTGATCCAGACACGTTTTTTGTATGCGGCCTTGTTGGCTCTTTTTGTTTTCTGCTGCTTCGCCGGTTGATCAGGCTGCTCAAGTCTTTTGAGAGCCTCATCTGCCTGACGCCGGAGAGGACTTTCAAAAAAGTCGATCGCCGCGATCTCTTCGTAGCGTCGCCTGAGACGGACAACCGGCACAGACTTTCCCTTGGCTGAAGATTTAAGCTTGCCAGCGTCTTCAATGAGGGCTTCGTAGTCGACGGCGCGAGCCTGTCGGAACTGCTCCTGAAGGACTCGGATCGGGGTGTCGTCGATGCTTTGCACCTGCAAGATGGAAGCCTCTCCTTCACTGCTGCGAACGCTGGCGGCTAGCCATTCGAAGCGTTCCTGACTGATCGCCTCATTGGGAAGGACATACCCCGCGTTTCGAAACGGAATAGAGCCGAATTTCTGCAGCTTTCTCCATACCCCGACGCGTTCACTCGCCTTGCTCGATGGAAGCGTAAAGACGAGCAGCAGCCATGGTGTGGTCTCGTAATTTACGGTTATATTCATAACATAAACATGTTACGGTAGCAACCTTCAGGTTGCCAACAGGTTTGGTTGAATTGATGATGTGTCCGCGTTGAAGGTACGGTTGATCGCTTCCAACTCGCCTCCCTGGCGGTAGGCGTAGACGTGTACATCTTGAACGTTCGATGCATATTGAGCGTCGCGTACAGCCTGACCGCTTCCCGGCCGTCACCGTGACCGCCTTCGTGAACGGTGCGAAACCGCATAGGGTGCCGTGGTAAAGGGAAAGTCAACATGCAATTACATTCACGTACACACGCCAGCTATATCATGTAGGGTGAATGAGTTGCGGGAGACGTCGCACGTTCGAACTAGGTACTTTAGGGATAAGTGCATTCAGCAAACGGCCAGAACACTATATTTCTTTCATCGAAGCCTTGTTACAAAAAACCTTATCTGGCTGTCACGAGATCCGCCCTTCATGAGATGTAAACGTGCCGAGGTCGCCACTGCTTATTCGGGTTAGCCAAACGATGATGCCTGGAGGTTGAGCTCCGGGCATCATCGTTATCGGTTCGAATTTGGTTTTCATTTAGAGGAGTGCACGGAGTGAGAGCTGGATCTGCCGGTTTGCTCCGATTCCAACCTGGTTTCCTACTGTTGAAGTCAACAGACCGAAGGAGCCTGCGGTGGAGAGGGTAAACGGTGTTCCTGGCTGAACCCCGTTTCCGGGAGCTGTTGCAAGGGTCTGGTTGAGACGTACCGTCCCGGGGTTGGGGTGGTTGAGTGGGATAAACCTTACCTGAGGTGAACGTGCGCGAGACACGATCGTTTGCTTCCGGCTGGATCTGATCTTCTGTCTGTCCGGGACCATAAAAGACACCACCGCCAAGACGAACGACGGTCGCTCCGTTCGAGAAGGCAGGTGACCAGGTTAGTGCCAGCCGAGGGCCAAAGTTTGCTTTCGAACTCCCTGTGAACTTGGGGATAATAGTGCCCGCGGTCATGTCGAAAAGACGTTTCTTATTGCGGACCTCGTGTAGGGGCGAGTAATACTCGTATCGCAGCCCATAGCTAAAAGTGAGGTTTGGCTTTATCTTCCACTCGTCCTGAGCGTAGCCAATGTAATAATTTTGCTTGACGTGTGCGTTGCCATTAAGACCGGTGAAAGGGCTCAGATCGCTAAGGTCACCGAAAAATTGGATCTGGTTTGGAGTGTTTGCAATGAAGGCGTTGACGGTGTTGTAGGTATAAGTAGTCCCGCCAAGCTGATCGCTGTAAGTGAGACAGGGCGGATCTCTACACCGAACTTCATGGTGTGATTGCCTTGTACGAACGAAAGATTGTCGATGTAGGAGAAAGTTTGTCCAGTATAAGGAGCGCCGCGGCCGTTGAAGGAGTTGGAGAGCTTGATAAGACCGGTGGGGTTAGTGAGGCCAGTGATAGCGATGGAAGCGCGTGAGAGGTCGACGTTTGGGCTGGGGCCGGCTATACCCTGAACGCGATAGTAACGTGCATACATCTGAAAGCAGTCGTCGATATGGTAGTCAAAGCGGATCGCGCCGAAGTCTTCGCTGATTTTGTTGTTACCTACTACGGTTACATTCCGCTGCAGGACGCCTGCAGCCAGAAGAAATGGATCAGATGGAAACGCAGCAAGCAAAGGGTAAACGGAAGATGTGGCGGGAATAAGCGACTTGGTGTAGTTGCTTAGCGTAGCTTCGGCATAGGGAGCAGCATATACCTGTCTAAGACCTTCGTAGTTAGCGAAGCCAAAGAGCTTGTCTTTGAAGATGCGTCCACCGATGGACCCACTGAACTGGTTGAGTCTGAATTTTGCTGTGTTGTTCGCGGTGTTGCAGCGATTGAATGTGTTGCGGGCGTCGAGAAAGTCGTTGCGGAGATACTCGAAGACGGAACCATGGACGTAGTTACTGCCTGACTTGGTAATGAAGCTGACCTGACCACCCGTTCCGGTCCCCATCTCTGCGGGATAGCTGGAGGAGTCGACGCGGAACTCCTGGATTGCCTCGAGGGACTGCTGGAGACGGAAGGTAGAGGTTAGCTCCCCATTGAGGTTGCCCGGAGAGGTGTCGATGATGGAGGTCGCTTCGATGCCATCGAGGCGAATTATGTTCTGTTCCACCGCCCGGCCGGAGAAGCGGATGTTGTCGAAGGTTCCGGAGCCAGCATTGGTAGCGCCTGGAACGAGCAGGTACAGCTGCGAGATCTGACGGCCATTAATGGGCAGGTTCTCGATCTCGCAACTGGCAACGTTGGCACCGATTTTTGCGGATGAGGTATCGAGAGAGACAGTAGAGCCTGAGTCAATCGTGATCTCAGAATGGGTTCCTGCAGGGCTAACGGCGAAGTCGTGAGTTACCTCTTGGCCTACGGAAAAAGAGACGTGCTTGATCTCAGCTCCACTGAACCCGGAGGCAACGACGTGAATGTCGTACTCTGAAGGTGGAAGGATACGGCGACATAGAGGCCGTCACCGTTGGTGCGGACGGTGCGTTGAGCTCCCGTGTGCTCATTCGTAATTGTGATTTCAGCATTCTCAATGACGCTGCCGGAGGGATCCTTAACAACACCGGCAAGGCGAGCCGTCGTGATCTGCGCATTGGCGGATGCGACAAGCACGCCTATAAGAACAAGCTTGTAAAGAGATCTGAATAGTTCATTCCTTCATCTTGGTTTGGCGAAATCGAAGAATGATGACAGGAAAGTGAAACCCAAGGTAATTTATTAATGCTGTGCAAATTATAAGAAAACAGCAGAAACTTAATTAAACTTGTGGGTAAATTGCTTTTCTTCCTTTATCCGCCTGAATAAAGGAAGTTGCATTCCCTACCGCAGCGTAGTTGTAGCGAACGCAAGCGGATCGATTCATGAGAGAACGTTACGTTCCTTGAAGCAAAGAACTCTATGAAAAGGGACGTCCGGGCGGTCTCGCCTGAATGATGGATATACGAAGTTTTATGGGTGAGGCAATCGCAAAGATTGAAGAAACCGGCTACGCGAGATTCGCGCCGCCTCATTTTTTATGATTTTAGCAGGGAAGTGTCTTTGACACGCTTGGACGGCGCCTCTTTCCGCAGATGTCGATTTGATCCACTCACAATACATTGCTGACCCAAAGATGAGGTGTTCAAAAACTTTTCCCTAAGAATGGATTGACAAAGGAGTTGAGAGATCGATAAAACTGGGAAAAGTAAACGATTTCTCGATTTGGTTGCTTGAGTTAGAACCGTAGAAACTGACCGACTGTTCATGATCTTCATGTTTGTTGAAGGAGTAGCTTGTGGCAATTGTTGCAGGAGTTGATTTCGGAACTCTAAGCGTCCGGGTTACCCTACTGGATAGTGAACGCGGACGTCTTGGGACAGCGTCAGCGGAGTACCCACTAGCGCGCCGGCGGGAGGATCCTGACTTCGCCACGCAATCACATGCAGAGCAGATGCAGGCTCTGGTTCGTGCGACACTTGATGTGCTCACGGAGAACCACGTCAAAGGCGAGGATATCGCCTCCATCGCACTCGACACCACCGGCTCGAGCGTTATTCCAGTGGATGCTGCGATGCAGCCTCTCGATGATTACTATCTATGGTGTGATCACCGCGCGCATGAGGAGGCACGCCAGATTACAGAGCTGGCGCTGGCCGAGAGCTTGGAGGCGATTCATTGGTGCGGAGATGTGTATTCGCACGAGTGGGGATTTGCCAAGCTGCTGCATTGGTTGCGGCACAATCCAGAGAAACGGGGGCGCTTTGCAACAGCGCTAGAGCATTGCGATATGGTTGCGGCCACGCTGACTGATGTAACTGATCCGGCTAAGGTAAAGCGCAGCATCTGCGCCATGGGACACAAGTGGATGTGGAATCCCAAGTGGGATGGGCTGCCTCCACAAGCGTTTTTATCGAAGGTTGATCCTCTGTTCGATGGGATACGGGAGAAACTTCGGGGTGAGTATTTGACCTCTGACTCCATCGCCGGGACGCTGTCGGAGAAGTGGGCAGGGCAGATGGGATTGAAGGCGGGTATCCCGATTCCAGTGGGTGCGTTCGATGCCCATTGGGATGCAATCGGTGCGGGTTGTCGCGAGGGTGATGTGGTCAACGTTGTTGGCACCTCCACCTGCATTATCGCCATGGCGAAGAAGACCGAACTGGTGCCAGGTGTGTGCGGTATCGTTCCGGGAAGCGTGCATCCCGCTTATACCGGGATTGAAGCAGGCCTGTCCGCAACAGGGGATATCTTCGAAGCGATTGCGCGTCGTGCCGGTACAAAGGTGCATCAGCTGGCGAAGGGACTGGAAGGGTACCGTGCCGGACAGACCGGCCTGCTGCGGTTAAGCTGGGATAACGGCGATAGAACGGTGTTGGTGAACCCAGAGCTTGGCGGAGTGACCTTTGGCTGGAATCTAATGCACACCGCGCAGGATGAACTGTACGCGGCGATTGAGGGGACTGCGTTCCACACGCGCATCATCTTAGAGCGCATGGCGGAACATGGCGTTCCTGTAGAGCGTGTGATCAACGCCGGCGGTATTCCGCAGAACAACGCCGTGCTGAACCAAATCTATGCGGATGTTCTGAATAAGCCGGTACTGGTGCCAAATGGTACGCCGACGAGCCTTGGTTCGGGAATCTTTGCGCTGCTGGCCGGTGGTGCCTTCGAGACGATTGAAGAGGCGCAAAAAGCCGTCTGCCTTCCCTATCGCAGCTATATCCCACACCCCACAGCCGTGACGATCTACAACGAACTTTATGCACTGTACCGCAAGGTCTATTTTGTATTGGGCAAACCGAACGCGGATGCCCTTGCGCTGGGCACGCTTCTGCCGGAGTTACGGAGGCTTGCGACCGCAGCACGTTCGTGATCCCCAATGTTGAAATGGGGTTTCATTGCGGTTTCCCGGATTAGGAAAGTAGTACTTCGCGCGATGAAGTTGCTGGATTATGCTTCTGTAAACTAATTCTCAGGAACGAGCTTAATGGCCAATAAGAAAGCGCAAAGCCAGACTTCCGCAAATGAGCTAACGGAACGTATGGATATCCGCACGATTGCACGTCTAGCAAATGTTTCGATTGCAACAGTTTCGCGCACCATGAATCATGTCGCCACGGTAAATCCCAAGATCGCGAAGCGGGTGTGGGAGGTGATCGACGAGCTGGATTACTTTCCGAATACGCAAGCCCGAGCGCTGGTATCGGGACGCAGTCGGCTGTTTGGGCTGATTGTGTCCGAGATCACAAATCCGTTTTTCCCAGAATTGATTCAAGGATTTGAGGATATCGCCGTCGAACATGGGTACGAAATCCTGGTAAGTTCGACCAACTATGACCCCGTACGCATGGCGCATTGCATCCGCCGGATGCTGGAGCGCAAGGTGGATGGGGTGGCGGTGATGACCTTCGGGATTGAAGAACCTCTACTGGAACAACTGGCGAAGCGAAAGATTCCGCTAGTGTTTATCGACGTGGGTCCCGAACGCCCGGGTATCAGCCTGTTGAAGGTGGATTACCACCATGGGATTCGCCAGGGAGTTCAACATCTGGCGGCGTTGGGCCATCGCGATATTGCATTTGTGACAGGGCCGATGCGGCTACGGTCGGCACAATCGCGCCTGACTGCCTTTACATCATCGCTGAAGGAGTGCGGAATCACGCCGAATTCCTTATGGATTATTGAAGGGGACCATACGTTAGAGGGAGGGATTATAGCCACAGAGAAATTGCTGGCCAGCAAGCCTATGCCTACGGCAGTGATGTGCTCCAATGATATGACGGCTATCGGGGTGCTGCATAAAGCGTATCGATTGGGACTGAGGGTTCCGGACGATCTGTCTGTGATCGGCTTCGACGACATTCATATTGCGCAGGTGACGATTCCTCCACTAACTACGATTCAAATGTCTCGATTCGAACTGGCGAGAGCGGCGGTGAATGCTCTGCGGGCAGAGGTGGAGAGACCTGAAGAAACAGGACGGAAGAAGGACTACAAAATAGACACGTGCTTGATTGTCAGGGAGTCGACTGGCTTTCCGCGGGGTACGATGTCTCATCTGCGCAAAGGCAAAGCCGTTCGCGCTTAGCCCTACTTCCTGCTGATTGCTTTTCTTTCTTCGCCGACTCGTGCACACTCTTGGGATGGTTCGAGTTGGCGTTGACGAGAGACTCTCAGAACAGTTGCTGATGGACTTTCCGCATGAGGCGGAGATTGTGCGAATACCGCAAATTCCAGCAGGGACGATCGATGTTGACATCTGGCTGCTGCCGTTTGCCCGAAAGGATGCGAGAGAAGCGTTTTCGCATCTGCGAGGCGTAAAGGTAGTTCAGTCGATGATGGCTGGCGTTGACTGGATTGCGCCGTGGCTCCCTAAAGATGTGGTGCTGTGCGACGGGCGCGGCATCCACGATATTTCTACGTCAGAGTGGGTTTTAGGGGCGATCCTGGCGTCCTTGAAGCGGTTTCCCCTGTATCGAGATATGCAATTTCGGCAGGAATGGAGGACCATCCCATCTATTCCTTATCCGTTTGTGGAAGAAGAGGGACCTCAGATCGGCCAGTATCAGGTAATGGGGGAGGATCTGGCAGGAAAAACAGTATTTATCGTCGGGTATGGGTCGATTGGGGCGGCGATTGAAGCTCGATTATCGCCTTTTGACGTGAAAGTTTTAAGACTGGCCCGGAGCGCGAAGGATAATCCAAAAGTATTTTCTGTGAGCGAGTTGAAGCGCCTTCTGCCAGAAGCGGATGTAATTGTGGCGATTGTCCCGCTGACGACAGAGACCAAGGGATTGATTGGCGCGGAAGAGATTGGTTTGATGAAACGGGGAGCACTGCTGATCAATGCGGCTCGGGGGCCAGTAGTTATAACCGACGCTCTGATAGATGCACTGGAGCAAAAGAAGATTCGGGCAGCGCTCGACGTGACCGATCCTGAGCCACTTCCGCCTGGGCATCCACTGTGGTCTGCGCCGAATTGCCTGATCACACCACATATTGCGGGATCCACGCCGGAGTTTATCCATCGGGCGTTCCGGTTTGGCGCGGCGCAAGTGCGGCGCTTTCTGGCAGGCGAGCCTTTGGAAAATGTCGTTTCCGATTCTGGATATTAAGATTGACTCGAATGGCGATTGAAGACTGTCAATTTTTACAGAGCAAATCATGCAAAAGATTCGCCGCTTCTACAAAAAACGCTCATGTGACCTTTTGAGTGAGAGGACGAACTACTGTCGTCCGATTATTCTCGGCTCGTCGTCGTCCTCCTCGTCCTTCTCATCACCCTCATCATCGTCGTAGTAGCCCCCGTCTTCATCCTCGTCTTCCTCATCCTCGTCTTCCTCATCTTCGTCTTCCTCCTCACCCTCATCTTCTTCATCTTCGAGGTCTTCATCCTCGTCTTCGTCTTCGATTTCAGGGGTGACGCTCAGGTTTTCATCGGAGATGAATTCGATGGGATTCAGGGCAAGTGCGGGGTCCAGCCTCAAGCAGAGTAGGATGTCGTTGAAGTCGATGGGCTGGATCTCGGTGGCGTTGGTGACCATTAGGATGTCTCCTGTTCGAAATAGGTATTGGGATAGGATGCAGCAGATGCAAAAAGGTGAGTGTGAAATTTCTGATTTTGTTCTTGATTTGGTTTTTTTAGCATGGAGAATAGGGTTTAGAAATGCCCGAAACCTGACGTTTTTGTTGATACATGCGCTGGTCGGCGAGGCGTCGTAGGAGGGTTTCGTCGGTGCTATCGTCGGGAAAGATGGCTATGCCGACGCTGCCGGTCACGGTTAGAGCGTTACCGGCGACAAAAACGGGCTTTGCGAGGGCCTGAAGGATCCGCTGGAGGCTGCGCTCTGCGATGACGGCGACGGGCTGGTCGGTGGGCAGATCAGTTGCAATGAGGATGAACTCGTCACCACCCAAACGGGCAAGGGTGTCGGAGGCGCGGACGACGTTCCGCAAATTGATGGAGATGTGGCGGAGAAGCTGATCACCGGTTTCGTGACCAAGGGAGTCGTTAATGAGCTTGAAGCCGTTGAGGTCGAGCAGGAGGAGAGCGGTGCGGGTGTTGTTAATCTGTGCCTGATGGATAGCCTGGGTGAGGCGTTGCTCAAAGAGGCGTCGGTTAGGGAGTCCGGTGAGTTGGTCGTGGAAGGCGTGCCACTCGTTGCTGGCAACCTGCCGCTCCAGCATAACGAGCATGAGACCGATGGTGACGAGGAATTTCTGCATGTCCCAGATTTGACCGGCTATGTCGATGAACCTGGGGTGATTGGTGACCCAGGAGTGAAGGAGAAAGACAAACGACCAGACAGTGAGGCCAAGGACAATTGCCACTTTGCCCATGCTTTTGGCGGGAAGGCTGATCTGGAAAACGACGCCGGTGATGAAATAGATGGCGAAGAGAAGGTAATAAGCAGCGTCACGGTAGAGACTAGCGGAGACGAAGGCCAAGGCGGGGAGCCAGATGCAGAGCTGAATGAAGATGAGCCACCATGCACGACCAAGCTTCCATGTACGGGCGAGAACAAAGGGGCTGACGATACCTAAGACCAGACCAATGGTAATGAAAACGAGATAGGCACCGGGAGTGCGTATGTCGAGGCCGTACGTTGTAAGAAGGGCAAGAAGTGCTGGTGTATTGAACGCGAAGTAGCGAAGAGTGGGAGAACGGGGGAGAAGAGGTTTGACTGCAGCCCAGAGGAAGATGCCGCCGGCGGCAAGGTAAGAGTCGAGGGCGATAACGTGTGAGGTCAGGTGCCAGCGGCCCCGGGGAGTATAGAAAGCGTGCGCCGTAGCTTCGAGAAAGATGAAGAGAAGTCCGGTGAACCAAAGGTCTACACTTTCCTGTGGGTGACGTCTGCGCAGGAAGAACAAAATTACCAAAAGAATAGCCATCGCGGCGAGGTCTGGAGTTAATTGGTAGTTCATCGACTTCTCACGCGTTTTTATCCGATGAATCAAAAATGGCTAGCTAAGATGAAGTGTTCATTATTGAACACTTTTGTTACAAAAACGAGAACGAATGGGTGGTGGAGTTTATATCGTCAACCCCACCAGCCCCGTGACCTATGGTCAGGCTTCCCCAAATGGTTCGAGTTGCTGGGGGCTGGGAGAAGTGGTGAAAAGACTCACCGCAAATAGGCAAAGCAGGGATGTAAGCAATGCCGGAATGATTGCATCACGGTCGCTGATCACGGCAGGCAGGTTGTGGTGGATGAAGGGGGTATCCCAGAAGATCGTGATGATGGTACCAGCGGCTATGCTGGCTACCGCCGCCGTCGCTGTCGCACGCTTCCAGAAGAAGGCCGCGAGGATAACAGGCGTGAGGGCGGCAGCATAGATCGTGTATGCGTAGAGGGATTTTTTGAGGACGGATTCTATATGCATGGACTGATAGAGAGCCCAGAGGCCGAGGAAAACAACCATAAGACGGCTGACAGCGAGGATCTTTTTGTTGGAGGCCTGGGGAGTGATGTAACGAAGATAGATGTCGTTGACCAGGTTGGTAGCGGGCGAAAAAAGCCAGTTGTTGGCGGTTGAGATGATCTTGGCGAAGATGGCGCCCATAAGAAGGGCACCAAGCAGTCGAAGGGGCGCTGAGCCACTAAAGCCATGGAGCCCGGTATATGCGAGGATTTCGCGGGGGCGGTCATGGACTTCGCCTGATGGGAAGAGGACGGAACCAGTAACGGCGATGGCAACAATGACGGTCTCAAGGATGACTGTGCCGATAATCCAGCCGATCACGGCACGCGTAGCGTCTTTTTCGGATTTAGCAGCGAAAAACTTCTGGTACATGGACTGGTTGCCGAGGAGGAGCAGGCAGGTGGGGAGGAAAAGTTCAAGGCACTGGATAGGGGACAGTTCGCCGAAGACCTGGAAGTGCGAGTGAGGCAGTGCCGCATGGATTTCTGGCCATCCGCCTGCGTGGCGAGTGAGGATGGGCAGCGCAATTAGCAAAGTGAAGGTTGCAAGAAGGCCGATGGCGACATCCATATACGCGACCGACGCCATGCCAGCGATAGAGGTGAAGACGATGACGAAGGCGGCGATGATGTATTTTCCGAGGTCGGCAGTGATGACGTCCGGGAAGATAAGATGCAGGATGTCCCCGCCACCGACGAACTGGTAGCTGGTGATGGCGGTATAGGTAAATAAAATGGCGATGACGCCGAGCACACGGGCGGTCTGGTTGTAGCGCGCTTCGAGCAGGTCGGGGATGGTGAACTGTGCGAACTTACGGGCACGGGGGGCGATGAAATAAATCAGCAGGAGGCCGGCCCATCCGCCGCCACCTTGCCAGAGAGCCGCGAAGCCGTGTTTATAGGCGTTTTCGGCTCCTCCGAGGAGGGAGCCGGAACCTATCCAGGAGGACAGCAGGGTGAAAACAAGCACGAAGGCAGGTAGCGAGCGACCAGCTACGAGGTAATCGGCTTTGGTTTTGACCTTGCCGAGACGGCCAAGGGAGACGGTGAGGAGCGTTAGAACAATGAGGGCCAGAACGATGGCATAAAGATTCATAGCGTGGGGAGATTGTAGCTTGTGAGGCCGGTGTGTAGTTTTGTGGGTGTGGAGGTAGCTGGATGCGGGGTTCGATTTGGCGTTGTGGACGGGTGTTGGCAGGGATTGTGCTGATGGTTGGAGTGGTGGGCGGCGGGTTGCTCGGAGCCCAGGCTCCTTCGGCAGCCGAAAGAGCGCAGGCCGGAGTGGGAGCCGAGGTCAAACCGGAGATTCCGGGGAAGACATTGAGCCCTAAGCAACGAACAGCCCGGCTTGACCAGTGGCGACAGGAGATCAGGAAACAGTTGTATATTCCGGCCACGTTGCCGAAGCTGGAAGCTAAGACATGGTCCACTTTTTCGCCGATGCCGGGAGTATTAGCCGACCGTGTGACCTATGCCACAACCGACGGAATGCTAGTACCCGCGATTGTCTATCGTCCCGATCCGAAGGCTGGTACTGTGCGCGGTAAACTGCCGGGCATCGTGGTGGTGAACGGACACGGTGGGGACAAGTTTAGCTGGTATGCCTTCTACAGCGGAATGCTCTTCGCAAAGGCGGGGGCGATGGTCGTAACGTACGACCCGATTGGCGAGGGGGAGAGGAACGGCGAGAAAAAGTCGAGCGCGGGCTCGCATGACAAGTGGGTTGATCCTCCGGCAGGGCTGCCCCGGATAGACTGGGGCCAGAGGCTGGCAGGATTGATGCAGATAGACGTGATGCAGGCGGTGAGCTATCTGGCCTCGAGGCCAGAGGTCGATGCGAAACGAATCGCCACCGTGGGGTACTCCATGGGAGCCTTTATAACAGGAATCACCGGAGCCTTCGATACCCGCATTCACGCAGTGCTTGTGAGCGGCGGCGGAACCTATGACGGCCCCGGTGGGTATTTCGATTCGAATTCCCTGCCCTGCCAGTCACCTCCTTATCGTTCACTGCAGGTGCTGGGAGATCGTGGGGCCGTGCTGTTTGCGCTCAATGCAGCACGGGGACCGATGTATGTGATGAATGGGGCCAATGACAAAGTGATGGACATTCCACACCATGGACCGGAATGGTTCGCGTCAGTTCGGCAGAGGTCAATCGCGGTGCTCGGGACGGATAAAAATATGTTTACGACCGTCTTTTATCCCGGAGTTGATCATCGAACGTCGTGGGTGGACCGCGACGGAGTGGAGTGGCTGGGGGCACAGCTTCATTTTACAAATTGGAACGCAAAGAAGACCGCGGCTGCTCCGGTGACTCATATAAGCGACTGGGCCAGAGCGAATAATGTAGACATTTCAAAGAGCTACATGCGCGAAGATCGTGAAGGTGGACTGGATGCCTTGGGCAGCGACTTTCCTGGAATCAAGCGTGAGGATCTGATGGTATTGCCTGAGGGAGAGTGGGTGTTACAAAAGAACCGTCTGACCTATGAGGCCTGGGCCAAGAAGACTACGTTGTCAGAGCAGGCAGCACGGTAAGGATTAAAGGGGGGTGTCGGAGGAGGGCGGTAGAGCGATAGGGCTCGCCAGGCGTCTTTCGACGACTGCAGCCTCTATTTCGCTGTTTATCTCGGCTCCAAGCAATAGCATGAGCCCAGTGATATAGAACCACATAAGAAGAATAATGACCGCGCCGAGCGAACCGTAGGTGACAGAGTAGGTGTTGAAAAAGTGCAGGTAAATCCGAAGGCCCAGCGAAGCAACCAGCCAGCCGACAATACCTACGGCTCCGCCGGGCGTGAGCCAATGCCAGCAGCGCGTCTTGACGTCAGGAGCCCAGTAATAGACCACCGCGAAGGATAGGGCCAGCAGAGCAGTGGACAGGCTCCAGCCGATAAGCCTCGCACAGACAACAGCTGCTACCGCGAGATAGTGATGATAGATTCGGTGGCGCGCGAGGGCCGCGAAGAAGTCTCCGCCCAGCAGGGACGCAAGGCTCAGCGTGATGATGACGGTGAGCAGCACGGTAAGACCGATCGCATGGATACGGGCTTTCCAGTAAGGGCGAGTATCCTTGACCTTGTACACGCTGTTCAACGTGTCCTGAATCGCGGAAATGCCGACGGAGGCCGACCAGATCGCCGCAACCAGCCCGAATGTCAGCTTGCCCGAGGTGGCGGTGGCAGTGGTTTCGTTGAACGTATCGAGTACGGTTCTCAAGGCGGCCGTGGGGATAACCAACGCGAGGTAGTGAAGGAGCTTGAAGTAGATCTCCGACGCGGACCGGGCGGCGAGGCCGAGAATGGAACTGGCGCTGAAGAGTGTCGGAAAGAGGGCGAATAGAAAGTAAAACGCCAGCTCGGCCGCGCGGCCGAGGAGATTGTCCGTAAGAGACGACTTCCAAGTGCGGCTGGCGACAACGCGAACTGGAATGCCCTGAAGGTTCCAGAGAGAATGGAGTGGCCAGCGGGAGACACAGTCCCAAATCTGCTGTTGCTGCGGGGCAGAAGACTTATTGGCCACATGGTCAGCGAAATGAGAACCGGAAGTAGGTTTGGCGGAGCTAATAGCGGAATCCTCTATAGAAATCGCGCACCCATACAGCAGTCCTTCTCTTGAGATAGATGCCGGTTAAGGTGGATCAGTGACTGGGGATGTCCCCCTTTTATGCAGAAGAGAGGCAATAGGCATCTACTTTATTGGTGGTACGAATGTTTGATTGGTGGAGACAGCAACCGTTTTTGGTAACGAAGGTAAGACAGCTCTGGCGACTGGCGAAAGAGAGCCATGAGCAACCTATTACGGGCACCGTTCGGCCAGTAGAGCTGGTTGCGTCGCATCAACTGGGAGTGACGTTTATTGGTCACTCATCGTTTCTCTTGCAAGTGGGTGGACGCAAGGCACTGGTTGATCCCGTATTTGCAAAACGGTTGGTTCTATTGCGGCGGCAGCGACATCCGGGACTTCGCCTGGGAGAACTCCCTGCGATCGACGTGGTACTGCTGACCCATGCACACATGGACCATCTGAATATTTCATCTTTGCGACGTGTCGTACGCTCCACACGACGACTCACGGGGCAAGCTCCAGAAGTCGTAGTGCCAAAGGGAGTAGGGGATCTCGTGAAGCGATTGGGCTTCGCCCGCGTACACGAGATGGAGTGGTGGCAGGAGCTTGATGTTCAAGGACTGCGTGTGACGATGACTCCCTGCAAGCATTGGGGTGCGCGCATGTTCAACGACACTCACCGAGGCTACGGGGGGTACGTAATCAAATCAATGAATCAGGCCATCTTGCACTCTGTGTATCACTCCGGCGATACGGCATATTTTTCCGGATTCACGGAGATCGGCAGGCGTCTGCATCCGCAGATTGCGCTCCTGCCGATCGGTGCTTATTTCCCTGACAGTTATCGTGCAGTGCACACCAGTCCCGAGGAAGCTATCTGCGGATTTGTCGAAGTAGGCGCGCAGTGGATGGTACCCATGCACTACGGAACCTTCCGATTGGGGCGGGAACCCATGGACGAGCCCGTTACCCGTTTGGAGGCTGAAGCAGAGCGGCTCTACATCAAAGATCGAGTAAAAGTTCTGGAAGAAGGCGAAACCATGCGACTTTAGAGAGAAATCCCGCATCGGATATTTATGGCAACTACAGTTAATGCAAAGGCGAGTGGGACGTTTGTGATTGGCGGAGATTTTACCGTCAACCGGCTTGGCTACGGGGCAATGCGGATTACCGGAAAAGGTATCTGGGGTGAACCTGCAGATGTTGCAGGCGCAAAGAAGGTACTGCAGCGGGCGGTTGAGTTGGGGGTGAACTTCATCGATACCGCAGACTCCTACGGGCCGGAGGTGAGCGAGCGTTTGATTGGTGAGGCGCTTTCCCCCTACGCCAAAGGTGTAGTGATTGCTACAAAGGCTGGATTTACGCGCCAGGGACCTGACCAATGGTTACCAGTGGGGCGTCCCGAGTACCTTCAACAGCAGGTGGAGATGAGTTTGCGCAGATTGAAGGTCGAGCGAATAGATCTGTGGCAGTTGCACCGGATCGACGCCAAGGTTCCGGTTGAGGAGTCCCTCGGCGTTATCAAGAAGCTCCAGGAGCAAGGCAAGATCAAACATGTGGGCTTGAGCGAGGTAAAGCCACACGAGATCGATCAGGCCCGCAAGGTGATGGATATCGTCAGTGTGCAGAATCAATACAACATCGGCGATAGAACGCACGAGGACGTCGTGGACTACTGCACGAAGCATGGGCTCGCATTCATTCCGTGGTTTCCGGTAGCCTCTGGAAAGCTGGCTCAGCCGGGCGGCAAGTTAGATGCCGCCGCCAAAAAGCATGGCGCTACAGTGTCCCAACTTTCGCTGGCGTGGTTACTGCAGCGTTCGCCGGTGATGTTACCCATTCCGGGCACGACATCGGTCGAACATTTAGAGGAAAACATTGCTGCTGGAGATGTAACGCTGACTTCCGTGGAGTGGAAAGAGATTGAGGATTCTGCAAAGTAATTAGATTTCCAGCCACTGAGGAAAGGGCCGCGACGTCGCGGCTCTTTCCATTTTGCGGAATAGTTGCTTTGCGCGTTCGTCTGTTTAGCTGAATTTGGGGACAGGGTGTTGCTACACTTCCCTCACGATGAATCGACGGGACATGTTGAAGCTCACCTCCGCGACTGCGCTGAGCGCAATGGCCGCTGGAACCGCCGCTGCCGAGGATAAAACGGAACAAAAGTCAGTGCGAAGGTACGATCTTTTTGAGGTTTCGCTGAAGGGGCCGAAAGATGGGAACCCTTTTGTTGAAATTCAACTGGCGGCCACCTTCTCTCTGGAGCATCGCAGTGTGACTGTGGATGGATTCTACGATGGGGACGGCACCTATAAGGTCCGGTTTATGCCGGACACGTTGGGTGAGTGGACCTATACGACCAGCAGCAATGCGGCTGCACTGAACCATCAGACCGGCAGGCTGGTCTGCGTCGCGGCGAAGGCAGGCGATCATGGGCCGGTTGGGGTGCGGGCGATGCACCACTTTGCCTATGCGGATGGGACACCGTACTTCCCTTTCGGCACAACCTGTTATGCGTGGGCGCACCAAGGCGACGCGCTCGAAGAACAGACGATCGCCACACTGCGTCAGTCTCCGTTCAACAAGGTTCGGATGTGCGTCTTTCCCAAGTCATATGAATACAACCACAACGAGCCGGAGTTTTACCTGTTCCCGCGAACTGCGGCCTCGAGCAAGGAGAACCCGCTCGGAGGGAATGACTATACGCGGTTCAATCCTGCCTTTTTTGCTCATTTCGAAAAAAGGCTTGGACAGCTGCGCGAGTTGAATATCGAGGCGGACCTGATCCTGTTTCATCCGTACGACCGGTGGGGGTATGCTTCGATGCCGGCGGAGGTGGATGAGCGCTATCTGCGATATGTGGTGGCCCGGTTTGGGGCTTATCGGAACGTGTGGTGGTCGTTGGCAAACGAGTTCGACCTGATGAAGGCGAAGACACGGCAGGACTTCGACCGCCTGCTTCATTTCGTTCAGCAGAGCGATCCGTATCAACACCTGCGGTCGATTCACTACTCCAAGGTGATGTATGACTATGCCAGCCCGGCTGTGACCCATGCCAGCCTGCAGACGTATGACTTCAACGCGGCGCCCGGGTGGTTGAAGCTGTGGAACAAGCCGGTGGTGTATGACGAGGCGATGTACGAGGGTGACCTGCCGAGCCGGTGGGGGAACCTCTCGGGCGAAGAGATGACGCGGCGCTTCTGGCTGGGAGTCGTCTCGGGCTGCTATGTGACTCATGGCGAGACGTACCTCGACCGGAGTCTGAGCCCGGACCAGAGTGCCACGCAGAAGATCTGGTGGGCGAGCGGCGGAAGACTCTCCGGGTCGAGCCCGTCGCGAATCGCGTTTCTGCGCAGGCTGCTGGAGGAGACGACGCCGGATGGACTGGAGGCTCTCCCGGAGCCCTACTACCTGAATGCCGCCTCTCCCGCGCGCGGCCCGCAGGGGGTGGACAGGAAGGCCTCGCCGGCGGCAATCCTCTATTACCTCGACTTTCACCAGCCGGTGGAGTACGCGTTCCCGCTGGGTGAAGGTGAGTATTCCGCAGAGCTTATCGATCCCTGGCAGATGACCGTCACCCCGGTGGCTGGCAGGTTTACGGGCAAGGCTACGATGACGCTGACGGGGAAAGCGTTTCAGGCGGTGCGGTTTCGTCGGGTCTGAGGGGGTACCCCCCCCGGGGGTATTTGGGCGCAAGGTTGTTTTGTTTGTTTAACTTGCGAGGGATCTTCGCCTGCAAATTATTCATAACAAAGGGGTTGCGTCCAAATTATTGTCCCAGAACGAGTTAGGGGTATAAGAAAGAGCCCTGGGGGCTTTTCCTATACCTCTGTATCTAGTATAGCGAATTGGGGTGGCTGATCGGCACGGAGATTCTGTTTGTTTTGTTTGGGTTAGGTGGGTTGGGGGCTTGACAATGGTTTTTGTTGGGGTTTTGGGTGGTTCGACGCAAATGCAATCGAGGCCGTCCAGCAGTATCGCTTTAAGCCGGCACAACGTTCAGGGCAGCCGGTAGCCGTCGCGTTGAACGTTGAAGCTCTAAGCATTGGTTATGCGGCGCTGCAAAGCAATCCATGCAGGGCCCGCGAGTATTCCGCGTGCCCTCAGGCCATTTTTGCGGGGGCAGGAGAACAGTCAGCGGCAATTGCGAGGTAAGGATGCGCTGCTAGGTCTTTGGTGAGGCTATGTCGAGAGGTTTTTTGTTTGGGTTGGACTGGAGGTCCATCTGCTGGGCCCAGCCGGGCAGCTCCTGGGAGCCAGTGATGAGGCGGGCGCCGTCGTTGAAGGTGAGATAGGTCCAGGCCCATTGGCGGAAGACGGCGAGGCGGTTGCGGAAGCCGATGAGGAAGAAGATGTGGACGACGAGCCAGGTCATCCAGGCGGGGAAGCCGCTCCAATGGGCCTTGAAGGGCCAGACGATATTCGCGACCGCGGCCTTGCGTCCGATGGTGGCCATGTCGCCCTTGTCGAAGTAGTGGAAGGGCTGGTTCTGGCCGGTGCCATCGCTGCCGAAGTCCTTGGCGACCAGGCGGGAGATGCGCCTGGCGGCGTAGGTTCCCATCTGCATGGCCGGCTGGGCGACGCCGGGAAGCTGCCTGCCGTTCTCTTCCACGTGGGCGAGGTCGCCGCAGATGAAGATCTCCGGGTGGCCGGGAGGGTTGAGGTATTGGTCGACGAGGACGGCGCCTCTGCGGTCGGTCTCGAAGCCCAGCAGCTTGCCGAGGGGGGAGGCCTGGACGCCGGCGGCCCAGAGGGTGACGACGGCATCGATACGCTCGTCGCCGACCATGACGTAGCCGGGCTGGACGTCGGAGACATGGGCGCCCGTGCGGTAGGTGATGCCAAGCGAGGTGAGCTGCTCGCGGGCCTTCTGCTGAAGGTCGGGGGGGTAGGCGCCGAGGATGTAGGGAGAGCCCTCGAGGATGAGGACCTGGGCCATGGAGGGGTCGATGTGGCGAAAATCTTTGGTCATGTAGAGC
>Ga0193753_10000633_pt1 | contig 33488 bp, 36 predicted proteins | sample H1c2metaG_FD_144925 | JGI IMG/M metagenome (GOLD analysis project Ga0193753, IMG submission 144925) | Soil microbial communities from a riparian zone of the East river system, Colorado, United States - H1c2 | ecosystem: Environmental > Terrestrial > Soil > Riparian zone | place: USA: East...
AAAACGCAAACCACCAAAACAAACCCACAGATCTCGACCAGTTGACACGGTCACTCCATATCAGGCCAATGCGCTCATCGAACTATTTAGATCGGTATACGTCTTCGCCAAGTGGCCGAAAAACCGGATTTCCTCCAACATCGCTCGCCAATTGGCAAGTGGACGATTTGCCGACTACTCGGCCAAGTGGACACTTTCGAGGGTTCGATGAGTGACTCGGCGATCATGCACCCACCGAGATCCGTCGATTTCAGATGGCCGAGAAGCCGCCGTCGACAGCCAACTCCACCCCGTTCACGAAGCTCGAATCGTCTGAAGCAAGAAACAGCGCGACCATCGCGATTTCCTCAGGTTGACCCATCTTTCCCCGCGGAATTAGGGACTCAAACATCTCCTTCGCCTCCTTGGTGAGAACTTCTTCCTGCATCGGTGTGGCAATCGGCCCCGGGCCCAGCACGTTCACCCGGATATTCCTGCCCTTCAGTTCGTTGAGCCATGTGCGTGCGAAGGAGCGCAATGCCGCCTTGCTCGCCGCATACACGCCGAAACCAGGAAAACCCTTCACCGAAGCAACTGATCCGGTCATAATGATCGATCCGCCATCGTTGAACAGCGGCAACGCCTTCTGAACCGTAAACAGCGTTCCGCGCGTATTCAGGCCGAAGGCCGCATCGAAGTGCTGCTCGGTAATCTCGCCCAGGGGCACGGCCTCGCCCTTGCCGGCGCTCGCGAACAAGACGTCGATCTTGCCCTTTTCTCGCTTGACCGTATCGAACAGACGGTCGAGGTCGTCGAGATTGGCCGCGTCACCGCGCACGCAGGTCACGTTCCGGCCAATCAGCTTGACGGCCTCATCGAGCTGCTCCTGCCTCCTACCCGTGATGAAAACGTAGGCGCCTTCTTCAACGAACCGTTTGGCACTGGCCAGTGCCAGGCCGCTCGATCCACCCGTGATGACTGCAACTTTACCTTCAAGTTTTCCCATAATTACTTCCTTTCGGTAGATGTGTAACATTCCGTACAGGAGAGTAGAGTTCTTTGACGATGGACGAGAACTGCTTGCAAGTCCTAATATTTTGTCCATTCGTCCAAAACTGGGAGGCTAAGCTGGATCCGATAACAGACATCTTTAGAACGATGCACGTAACCGCTTTCGGTCTGCACAGGCTCGAAGCCACAGCCCCGTGGGGCGTGAAACAGGAAAATCAGGCCGAAGAAAAAGTCACGCCTTCCGACAAAAAGATTTCACCCACAGATTTGGCGCACTTCGCCATGCTTTCGCGCGGCAACTGCTGGCTGAGTGTGGAAGGGATTGCGGAGCCGATTCCCCTCACCGGTGGCGATTGCTTTTTACTGGCTAAGGGGACTTCGATTGTTTTGCGCGACAGCCCGCGGACACGTCCGAAGTGGAGTTTCAGCGAGATCGGGGCCAGGGCCAACGGCAATGTCGCTCTTTATGGAGGTGGTGGCGCACCGACGACAATGGTCTGTGGTTCCTTGAGTTTTGATCACGCCAGCTTGAAGCCGATCACTCAGTTATTGCCGGGCTTCATTTTGATGAAGGCCGAGGAGGCACGCACGCTTGCTCTTCACAACACAGTGCAGGCGCTTGCTTCGGAAATGGCAGAACAGGCGCCGGGATCTGAAGTCGTCGTGACTCGACTGGCCGAGGTTCTCTTTATCCAAGTGCTCCGGGCGCATATCGCGTCGGGAGCAGAACGTAACAAAGGATGGCTTCGTGCGATTTTCGATCCTCAAATGGGCACTGCCCTGAGTGCCATTCACGACAGTGTGAAGACACCCTGGACGGTGGAATCCCTGGCCGAAGCGGCGGGCATGTCTCGCTCCGCATTCGCAGCACGTTTCAAAGAGCTACTCGGACAAACGCCACTGGAGTATGTAACCGAGTGGCGGATGCAAAAGGCGATGCAGCTACTACAACAGCGTGACAAAAAGCTCATAGACGTCGCTCGGTCGGTCGGTTACGAGTCCGACGCTGCGTTCAGTAAAGCGTTCAAGCGAGTTGTCGGGGCCAACCCTGGTGAATACCTCAAACGTGGTTTTGAAGGCCACGGTAATGCCGGAATGGCGGAAGATTTTTGAAGCGGAGGATTCTGACTTTGGCGGCGGGACCTAGGTACCATTGAAGTGTGTTCTTCCGCTGAAATGGGTGCCCCAGGTGCATCGCATTTGGGAACGGGAGATCACGGACCCAAAACCGACCGAAGCAGACCACGATCAGTCCCGGTAAACGAGCTAGGTTGCGATAAACGGGCTTGTGAACAGGATGATGCTCTTTGCCAGGCGAATGGAGGCCGTTCCGGTGGCAAAAAGCAAGGGAAAGCGAAAGCGGATACCGAAGCATGTCTTGAGGCTTCCGGACCTTGAGCAATCGAAGTCAGCAGTATTGAACAGCCTGACGTCTCGAAGCTCACAACGAACCTAAGATCACGCAATCAGAGAATTCATCGAGTGGTACTGTTCAGAGCCCAGGCTCGCTTTCAACAAGACCGTGGTTACACGGTACACCGAAGCTACGGAACAGAGCCACAACGCGCTCGCAGGCATCCGGCGCATAGAACATCTCCGTGTTCACCATTGTGTCCGCCGTCATGGATCGCATGCGGGAGAACATCTCCGCCTCGTACGCGGCAATTGCATCACCAGGCGTGTCTTCGCTGAGAAGAAACTTTGACAGGACCAGAGCGTCGAGCATCGCCATGTTCACGCCTTCGCCTGCATAGGGCGGCACTACGTGCGCTGCATCCCCAATCAGCGGAACGTTTGGCTTGGGCGTCCAATGCTGATCCGTGGGGCAAACAAGTAGCGGACGCCAGACCATCGAGACGGCCTTCCTGAAGAGCGGCTCCCATAGGTCACTCCACCCTTTGAAGTTGGCGTGGAACCATCTCACTCGCTCGTCCGGACCGCTTACCTCTTCAAGGCTCTGTCTGGCCGCGGGATCATCGGTCTTCAATCCCGCATACAGAAGCACACTCCCGTCTGGCTTCGTTCCCATGCCGATAGTCCGTTCACCTCCTAAAGCGATCAACGCCGAGCCTTCTAGAAGGTCCCACAACTCAGGTATTGCGTGCTTTGCCGCAGGAACGAGGCCCTCAACGAGCGAAACTCCGACATACTGCGGCTGAATAGGAGTGACCAGCTGGCGCATGCGAGAGTTTGCGCCGTCGCTACCAATGGCGATATCAGCCACTGAGGTCTGTCCGTTCGCAAAATGTAATAAGACCTGCTCGCCCTGAAACTCTGAAGACTCCAGCTTGCAGTCCCACTGAACGGTGCCGGGCAGAAGCGAGTCGAGCAGAAGGTCCCGCAACGGACCGCGTTCGATCTCAGGACGTTTCCCCGGACCGGACATCCGGCGGACATGCTCATGAAGAACCGTCCCATTGCTATCCGTAAGACGAAGGCTATCGAGATCCGGTCGATGGTTGGTCCAGAACGCTTCCATCAGGCCGGCGGCTTCCAGCGCCGCCAGTCCAGAGTCTTCGTGGAGATCCAATGCGCTGCCCTGGACCCGCGCATTGCGGTTTTGGTCACGCTCGTACACTGACACCTGCGCACCGCTTTGCTGTAGCAGTCGTGCCAGCGTGAGTCCACCTGGTCCTCCGCCCGCGATGGCGATCTTCCTTCCGTCAATGGCCTTCATACTTGACTTCCGGATTATCCTTCACCTGAATTCACGAGCCGCAGCTGCTAGCTGCACGTTATAAGCGAGCTCATGACAAGGCTCCAAATCTTCTCGGGTATTTGCTTGGTTTGTGGACAAGTGCGTTCAGACGACCTGTCGTTGAGGTATCGTGTTGAGCACGAGACGCTCGATCAACAGACATCAACATATTTATGGGTAGGAGCATCCAGCCATGACGAAGAAAAACGGATTATTAAGAGAAAAACGCAAGGCCGAATCAACTATCGGCATCATCGGCACAGGAGCTATCGGCGGCTTTTACGGGTCGATGCTGAGCGGTTCCGCATTTTAGGGTCCATTTTTTGCTGCGGAGCGACTACGAGCACGTCGCCATGAACGGACTGACGGTGCGCAGCAAAATCAAGGGCGATCTGCATTTGCCGAATGTCCACGTCCACCAGAGCGCCTCCACTATGCCGAAGTGCAATTGGTTGCTGATCGGCACCAAAGCGACCGGCAATGCCGGCCTTGTGTCGACGATCATCCAGGCCGCTTCCGTCGGCGCTAAGATCATCGTCTTACAGAACGGCCTGCGTATCGAAGATGAACTGCGCGCACTATTGCCGGATCACCTCCATCTGATCGGCGGTTTATGTTATGTATGCCTGCAGCGCACCACGGCCCGGCGTGATCGAACACATCGGTGCTGGGCTCGTGCGCCTCAGTATGGCGCGAGACTCCATCGCCCAAACGGCTAAAGAGTCGATCGATGTACCTCCCCATTCCAGACTTCTGCTACGGGCCATGGCGAGTGGAGATCAAGTTTACGGCTGCGTCAATGGTCGTTGGGCATTGAAGGCTCCGGATGCCAAGCTCCTCAATCAGGCGGGGGCCGTCCTACGTGGCAACTCAATGATGGTAGTTGGGTAAAAGGAAGGGCTGTCGCCAAACAGGTTGCTCCCGATGCGACCGCAGTGCCATCCCATCCAACGCCCGCATTGTCTCGTTCCTCCCCTACGCGCTGATCATGCCGGAGATCGACCTGCTCATCACCAATGGAGGCTACGGTACCGTCAACATGGCGATCTCCCACGGCATTCCGATCATCTCCGCCGGTCTTACCGAAGATAAGGAAGAGGTCTCTGCTCACGTCCAGTGGTCAGGCGCAGGGATCGACCTGCGCGCCAACCAGGCGACCCCTGAGGCGATCAAGCATGCTCTCGACGAGATCTTCACGCACCCTGGTTACCGTGAGCGCGCCCAGCAACTCTCGCTCGAGTTCGCGACCCACGACGTCGAATCCGAACTGCTTAGCCTCATCGAGGAGTGCGTCCGCGACACCGTCTGCGCATAGCTCCACGCCAGACGTGCCCCGTCGCTGTATACCTCCCCGTGCAGCGGCGAGGTCGCACCCCTCGCCTCAAACCTAGAAAATGAAAGCATTATGTCTTCGACCTCCTTGAACTCCGCAAAGTCTGGGCAATCTGACTCAATTTCCAAACCTCGCCAGATTAAGCCGCTCCGTCTCGCGAGAATGCAGTATATCTATGAAACTAAAGGATGCGGGCCGTTATGGTATGGAGCCCGCAGAGTGACGTCCTCGTGCCGTAGGACATTGCGGACTATTTCCAACGTGGAGAGCAAATATGCGAGTGCTCGTTTGGGCTTTTGAGAAGCGCCTGCACGTAAGCGTGTCCCAGCCGGAGTCGGCGGACACGCACGCTGGCCAGGGCGGGATGACACGTCCGACGCGGAGCGCTAACGAGAGATTAGCGTCTCGACACACGCGGACGCTCCCGGAACTTTTCTCGCTTTGCGATTCCGAGCGGATCAGGGTGCGCGCTTGAACGGCATGGACGATCTTACGAGCCACTCTGAAGTAGTACACTGCGCGTTGTGCCGCCATTGGAACGGAGCTACGGTAAAAATCAGGACGGAAACCATCGTAGCGTTGATCTAAGGGTGAGAGAAGGGCTGAACCATGGCTGATTCAGCTACAGCAAAAAAGTTGACGCGCCCAGGTGCGTCATTCGCGCGCCGCTATGGATTGGCTTTCGCGTCGGTCGCCGGCGCTCTGTTGCTGGATCTTCTGTTTCACCATTTCAATCTGCCTCATCCGTTTGCTGCATTTGCGCTGTCCGCAATCGCCATCACGTTTTGGTACGGTGGCACGAAGCCCGGTATTGTGGCAGTCTTGCTTTCGTCGCTGATCCGCGGCTCCATCTTCGAGGGCGAACCCAACAGCCTCTCTCGCGTTCTTTATCAGCTGGTGTTCCTGACCTTTGCAATACTCATGATCTGGGTGAGACGGAGAAAGGAGGCTCTAGAGGTCGCGATCGTGGACCGAACTGCAAAGCTGACGGCAGCGAATGAGGACCTGCACAGGCAGAAAGAGCAACTCGATGGATTGTTTGAGCTATCACCCGACGCGGTAATCCTGACCGACGATGACTTTCACGTGTTGCGGGTCAACAAGGAATTCACACGAATCTTCGGGTACACAGCAGAAGAAGTTGCGGGACAGTGGCTTCCGGAATTAATAATGCCCGAGGAGTTGCGCGCTGAGGCTCTCAAGAACAGGGATGCGCTGATTTCGGGGAACAAAGTTGACCTGGAGGCCATTCGGCAACGCAAAGGTGGTGTTCGCTTTGACGTTTCCGTCGTCGCGAGGGCCATTTCGCTTGGCTTCGAGCAGGTTGCCGTCTGCCTCATTTATCGAGACATTACCGAGCGCAAGAAAGCAGAAAGAGAACTCCGGCGGAGTGAGGGTTATTTGGCTGAAGCACAGAAGTTGACTCACACAGGCAGTTGGGCCTGGAATGTGCGTACCGGCGTTCTCTTCTGGTCGCGAGAGATTTTTAGCATTTATGACTATGAATACCAGGAAATGGGGCCAACTTGGCCGCAGTTCCTCGAAAGAATTCACCCTGACGATCGACCACAGATCGAGCAGAGAGCAAGAATGGAGGCCTCTGGAAAAGAGTGGCTAGATTCTCAGAATGATTTTCGAATTATTCTCCCGGATGGCACCATAAAGCACCTCCATTCTGTCGCTCATCCTGTCAGGGATGACTCGGGTGAAATCGCTGAGGTCGTCGGCACCATCATGGATGTCACCGAACAGTGGAAGGCCAGAACCGAGTTGGAGAAAGCTTTCGAGGAAATTAAGCAGCGGACGGAAGCTGCCCGCCGGAGCGAGAGAGAGCTTCGCGACGTGGTCAATACGGTTCCGGCGCATGTCTGGAGCACTTCGCCCGAGGGTCAGGTTGATTTCGTTAATGATCGTTGGTTGCAGTTCACAGGTTTAGCTTGGGACGAGGCATCGGGGTGGAAGTGGGAAGCGGTTCTTCATCCCGATGACCGAACGAGGGTCGTCGCCGATTGGCACACAGCCATTAAGAACGGGCAAGCCATGGAGAGTGAAGCGCGGGTTCGGCGTGCAGACGGAGAATATTGCTGGTGGTTTATTCGCAATGTACCGCTATGCGATGAAACCGGAAAGCTCGTCAGATGGTATGGAACCGCTATCGACATCGAAGATCGCAAGCGGGCTGAGCAAGCCCTTCGGAAAAGCGAGGAGCGATGGAGATCCGTCTTTGAGAACTCGGCCATCGGCGTTGCGCTGACCGACCTGAACGGCCGCTTTCTAGCCACCAATTACGTCTACCAGACAATCGTGGGTTACACGGAAGAGGAACTGCGTGCACTTTATTTTCTGGACGTAACGCATGAGGACTACCGCGAAGCCAACTGGGCCCTCATCACCGAGTTGCTGGAGGGAAAACGACGACAGTTTCAGATTGAGAAAAAGTACCTGCGCAAGGACGGCAGTTCGATTTGGGTAAGGAACAACGTTTCTCTTGTGCCTGGCACCGAGAGGGTACCGCGATTCATAATGGCGCTGGCCGAGGACATCACACAGCGCAAACGTGCCGAAGAAGCTCTAGGGCGGAGTGAGGCTTATTTGGCGGAAGCACAAAAAATGACCCACACAGGCAGTTGGGCGGTGCAGGTCCCTCAGATGGAAAACGCGCAGTGTGAGGCCGGTCAGGGGCTTGCCGTGCTCCCAAGGTTCGGCCGGAACGCTTCCTATTGGTCAAAAGAGATGTACCGGATCTTCGGCCTCGATCCTGATCCCACGCCACCATCTCACGTGGAGGTAGTCCGGAGGCTGCACCCGGAGGACGCGCGTTATTACACACCTGTGGTCGAGCAGGCCATTCGGGACCGGACCGACTTTGAGACCGACTATCGGCTTCTTCTGCCAAACGGCGCGGCCAAGTACATTCATGTGGTAGGACACCCGGTAGTGAATGCTTCCGGTGATGTCATTGAATTAGTCGGTACGGCGATGGATGTCACCGAGCAGCACGAAGCGAGAGCGGCCCTGCAGACTGCGTTTGAGCAAATCAAGGCGGACGAAACAGAGCTTCGGCGAATGACCGACGCCATCGCCAGTTATATTTGCGTATTACGCCCGGATGGGACAGCTCTTTATGCAAATCAGACAGTGCTCGATTTCCTGGGTCTCACTTTGGAGGACGTGCAGAGAGAAGACGTTCGCGCACGGATCTTCCATCCGGAGGAAGTGGAAAGGCTGCGCGAGGAGCGCCATGAGGCGCTCGCGCGCGGTAAGCCTTTTGAATTTGAGCAACGAGAGCTTGGAAAAGACGGTAAATATCGCTGGTTTCTTGTCCGCTACAATCCCCTTCGCGACGACCAGGGGCACATTATTCGCTGGTACGCCACTGGGACGGATATTGAGGATCGCAAGCGAGCCGAGGAGAGGATGCGTGATGAAAACCTTGCGCTGAGGGAGCAAATCGATCAGACATTCATGTTTGAGGAGATTGTGGGATCGTCTCCAGCCCTGCAAGCCGTGCTCTCGAGCATTGTGAAAGTGGCGCCCACCGATTCCACGGTGCTGATCACTGGCGAAACCGGCACAGGAAAAGAGCTAATTGCTCGCGCCGTACACAAGCACTCGCAACGTTCCGGCCAGGCGTTCATCAGCGTAAACTGTGCGTCGATTCCTTCCTCCTTGATCGCTTCGGAGCTGTTTGGCCACGAGAAGGGCGCCTTCACTGGCGCCATCCAGCGCCGCCAAGGTCGCTTTGAGCTGGCACATTCCGGTACGATTTTTCTAGACGAGGTGGGCGATCTTCCCGCAGAGACCCAGATCACGTTGCTCCGTGTACTTCAGGAGCGGCAGTTCGAACGAGTGGGCGGTAACCGAATTCTTACCACCGACGTTCGCGTCATAGCCGCAACCAACCGTGATTTAACGGCAGCCATTGCCGCGGGAACGTTTCGATCTGACTTGTTTTACCGGCTCAACGTTTTTCCGATTGAGGTACCTCCTCTGCGCAAGCGCAAGGAGGATATTCCGATGCTGGTTGAGTACTTCGTTAAGCGATACGCGGAGAAAGCCGGCAAGCAGATTCGCAAAATCGACATGAAGACGCTTGAACTGTGCCAAACATATCCTTGGCCGGGAAATATCCGTGAGCTCCAAAACATTGTTGAGAGATCGGTGATCCTGAGTAGCGGCGATACCTTTTGGATCGAAAAGGCTTGGCTGGCCAGCCCGGAGCCAGCCCGGCAAGAATTGCCAAGCCCTTTGCCAGACGCTCTCCAGAATCAGGAGAGAGAAATTATTGAAACGGCCCTAGCTGAAAGCAAAGGTAGAGTCGCCGGCCCAGAAGGTGCGGCAGCGAAACTCGGAATTCCCCGATCGACGCTGGACTCGAAAATCAAGCAGTTGAAGATCAAGAAACACAAGTTTATCTCCGATTAGTAGTAATACCTTCTTTTCAATTCCCGAAAATTCGGCACATGCCGAAATCTCGTCATCCGATCGATGCCTCTAGTCTTCTGTTTTGAATACATTGCATGTGGCCTCTAGATTGCACTTCTACTTACGTCAGTGGCCGGAATGGCAGCGGCAAGGCAGAGCATCTGACGACAATCGATGACCTTGAGAATCGAGAGATCGGCGCGGCAGAGATTCACCGTATTTACCCTAAGTGGGCGTATGGAGGCGGAGCAGGTCGCGGAGCTGAAGAAGCTTTTTGATCGCGACTACCGAAACATTATTCTGGATTTGTGGGACGTGAGGCTGGCGGATCGCGAGGCAGTGAGGTTTCTACGAGGTTGCGAGGCGGATGGCGTGAAGCTTGAGAATTGTCCGGCTTACGTCCGCGAGTGGATGGACAGAGAACAAGACTGAGAGAACGACGAACTGGCACTGCTGTAGGACACGCCTGCGTGGCGAGGCAAACCAAGTTGGATGTTGGTGGCAGCAAAAGACAGAATCATCAACCCTGACCTTGAACGATGGTACGCCAAGCGAGCCCATAGTCACACGGTCGAAGCCCAGGCGCCAGCCACTCAGTCTACATCTCGCATCCCAAGGAAGTCGCGGATCTAAATGAGAGTGCAGCACGTGCGGTCTCGAAGTAGCTAGGACGCCGCAAGGAGTCCCCATCCCGAGTCCAAAAATGGGGTCTTTATCTTAACAAAGACGCGTTTCGCCAGCTGCTTCACCACCAGTAATTAACTTCGAGGCAACTTGCCATAAGCAACAGGAACGGGAACGCAGGGGGAACAGTGAGAACACACCTTAGGAAACCAAAGATTTCAGACCGCGGCAATATTCTCATCTTTGATAAGGGCGTTGGTCTGGATCTGCGAAACGAACCGCAGCGGCGTGCACCAAGCCAACTGATAGAGGCAGAGAGGATGTCGGCAATCGGCAGGATGACATGCTCAATATCCCACGATATGCGCCACTCGCTCACGGCGATCTATGCGAACGCCGAGTTCCTCGAGCGCCACGATATATGTCCGAGCGTGAGGGCTGATCTGCTGCTCGAAATTCAAGAAGCAGTGCTCGCGATGACGGAGCGTATTGAATCATTACTGCAATTCGGTAGTAGCGGACGGAAAAGCCCGCTTGTCCATGAGCGCGTTTCCTTGATTGTTGAGAAAGCCGTTGCGGCAGTGAAGTTTCATCCAGACGGGCAGAACGTGTCCATCACAGTCGGCAAGTTCCCGCCGGCGGAAGCAGACATCGATGCGAGGAATCTTGAAAGTGCCATCTATAACTTGCTACTCAATGCCTGCCAAGCTGCGACACGCTCAACTCACGTGCCTGAAGTGAAGGTCCACCTTACGGAAGCCGATGAACGGATCTACGTCACAATCTTGGACAATGGTCCCGGTATACCTGCCTCTGTCCGGAGGACGTTGTTCGATCCGTTCGTGACCGCAGGAAAACCCAATGGAACAGGCCTGGGGCTCACCCTGGCTCGTCGAATAGCTGAAGAGCACGGTGGCGGCGTCTGCCTCGAGGAATCGAATCGAGAGGCGACGGTATTCACGCTGAGTCTGACGAAGAACAGATCATTACCTTTAGAAGAGCTGAAGAGTGGCAGAGCGGCTTCGAAGCCTGCAGCAATGGATCTGCGAACTGCTCTTAAAGAATCAACAAACTGAGATGGGCACTCATGGAAATGAAGGAGCTTGAACCGAGGGAAAATGAAGGCCTCAATGTTTAAGGCATGAGAGGCAACCCCTGGATGACAGCCTCACCAGCAGTGACGGTTCTTGGTTTTTGAAACGCGCCGCAGAATACAAAGCTAGGAGTGACAATCATGGCAACTTCATTCGCATCCTTATCACTTACCCCATCGCAGAAGAGCGCATCATGGTGCTTTTTGCTGCTCGAGCACCTGGATGAGTTCGCGAAGCTGGCATGGTATCTCTTAGCAGATGGCAAGCTCGTCGAAGATACATTCGCGCGCACGGTCGCGAAACTCGATATGACTGCGTTTGAATCTTCTATTCCAGCGCTCGCTTACAGTCAGGCTCGAAATGTTCTCATCACCCAGGCGATTACTGTACTGTCGGACGCGCGCAGAGAGGAAGATGAGAACCGGTTTCTTGAACCAACTTCAGCTGGCAGATTGCCCGATCACCCCCGTCTGGCATTCATGCTGAGACTGATAATCCGTTCGTCTGAAGCAGAGGTTGCGAAGTTTCTCGGCGTATCACCATCTGAGGTGCAAGGACTTGTCAAGCATGCGATCGATCGTCTTAGTTCAGTTCCACCTCTCCGTATTGACGGGTTGTTATGACGCATAGGTACATCTAGTTCCACCCACACTCTCTAAGTGCCACAAGTAGGCTGAGCGATAGCTAAAGGAGCATTCATGACGTTTATAGCGGAAACAAGTACTGATCGCCTCCACTCTTCCGTGCAGCGCCATGTGATTAACGCTTTGATCAGGCTCACCCTTGGCGGAATTGCTTCGCTTGCAGGGGCACAGGTTGCGACTCCGCCAGAGCCGTCAACCTCTCCCACAGCAGCGGTGACCCAGGATCAGGGCATTCGGAATATTGTGTTGGTCCACGGTGCCTGGGCGGACGGTTCGGGCTGGAGGGGCGTTTACGACAACCTTGTTAGGGATGGCTTCAACGCCAGCATCGTACAAGAACCGGAGACGTCCTTCCACGATGATGTGACCGCCGTCAAGCGTATCCTCGCACTGCAAGACGGACCGAGCATCCTTGTCGCGCACAGCTATGGGGGAGCCGTAATTACGGAAGCGGGCACGGATCCATCGGTTGCCGGATTGGTGTACGTTGCAGCGCACATGCCAGACGCGGGAGAGAACGAAGTAGACGACGGAAAGCGCTTCCCGAGTGACCTCAGCAAGTCTGGTGCAATAAAGAAGACCGCAGATGGTTTCACGTACCTCGATCCCACCCAGTTTCATGAGTACTTTGCGGCCGATTTGTCTGCGGAGCAGGCCGCTTTCATGGCGCGATCGCAGGTACTCAACGCAGCGGACAATTTCAAGGCAGTCATCACCACGTCTGCGTGGCGAAGCAAACCAAGCTGGGTGTTGGTAGCGGCAAAAGACAGAACCATCAATCCTGACCTTGAACGTTGGTACGCCACGCGAGCTCATAGCCACATGGTCGAAGTCGCAGGCGCCAGCCACTCAGTCTACATGTCGCACCCCAAGGAAGTCGCTGATCTAATTGAAAGCGCAGCTCGTGCGGTCTCGAAGTAGCGGACTCCGCAAGAAGTCCCCATCCCCGGAGGGGCCTACCTTACAAGCTCAAACAATTGATTGAGCTCGTAGCGCGACGAAGTTATCTGTTCGCCTACGAAGGCAAACAGTACGGCCGGCTCTTGAACGTGGAAAAGACAATCCTCTATACACATATACACGCGGTTTCACGTTTGCTCGGGGGGTACTCCTATACCGCCTTCGCGATTCGATCATCCATTTTTCTGTTTCTGGAATATTTCCGAGATTCGTTCTTGTAGAGGTAGTGCAATATGTCCTTGACTCCCAACGACTCACCTGTCGAAGCTGCTGGTATCGAACATATCGACGGGTTGTACAGCTATGCGCTTGTACTCACTCGTAATCGGAGTGAAGCAGAAGATCTGATACAAGAGACTTATGTTCGCGCCTTAGGGGCGATGGGAAGGCTACGCACTGCCAGCAACGTGAAGAGCTGGTTATTTACCATCCTGCGGAACATCTGGTTCAATCAGTTGCGGCAACAGCGCGCGCCGCAAGACTCGTTGTAATGGATGGAGAGGAGAGCGCTATAGATATTGCAGAGACTGGAAAAGATCCTTATGAGTTCTACGTGAGCAGGATGGAACACGAGCAAGTCTGCGAAGCAATTCAACAATTACCTTTGAATTTTCGGGAAGTAATCCTGTTGCGCGAGTTAGAAGAACTGTCTTATCAAGAGATAGCCACGATTTTGGACTGCCCCGCAGGGACGGTAATATCGCGCCTGGCGAGGGCCCGAGCCAAGCTGCGGACGTTGCTTTCGGGTCAACCTACGATTTTGTCAGAAAGTAGGCGAGTGAATGAACGCGTGCGATGAACATATCCAGCCGACCCTTCTCGCTGGAAACGCGTTCAAAGGTCGACTTGATCTGTGCGTCGTAAGAATGACCACAAGCTACAGCGAAACCGCGGCCGCAACGAAGCTTGCTACCCCTTTGATGACGAAGAGGCCACGGGTGACAGGCGTCAGGATGCCACTCTTGATAAGCCCCGGCGCAACGTATCCGGAGTACAACAGGTCATAAAGCTCGAAGAAAAGCCAAGGCTCAGCAGGACGACGAACTTCCATATCGTCCGTGTAGCCGGAAGCCGGTCAAGCCTCGCGGAGATTGTGCCCACGGAGACTGGAAGAACTGCCTTGAGATTTCAATCAATTTGTCTCCTGTATATGGGCCGCTTGTGCTGCCACTGTTTGTTTTCTACCCGTATCCCGTTTTCTGGCAAAGGAACCGAACATCTCATGCAACGGCTCTCTCGCTGCCCTGATACCAATCCAGGTCAGCCAGCGACATGCGTAACACACGATCTGACGATACAGGCGTGGTAATCCCTAATTAGATGGCACCCAGCCGATGACTTTAGCGCTGTTAAAATCAGCAGCGGCATTGCACTTCCTGAACATGTCCGCGACCTCGGCATGAGATAAGTGCGCAGCAAAAGGCTGGGGCGCATCTGCTATCGCGTACGCCGTCGAGCCTGTAACCGCGACAGTCTGGTCCAGGTCACTCCTAACGACAGAGTCGAAGGTATCGGAGGCCTGATGAACCAAAGTCTCATACCGATCCATGCTATTCCAAAGCATCAGGGTGGGGACGCCAAGAACATTGAAGCCGGCATGGTCGCTCCGAAATAGAAAGTCTGTATCGGAGGACGTCTGATCAGCACCCAGACCAGTCAGGAGAGGCTCTATTGCGGCGAGCGCATCCTTTTCGTCCTCTCGGCCCATGACGTACCAGCCCGTTGCTCGTTGACTGCCCGTATCAGAGATGAGAACGGCATCAAGTGAAGGCATCTCCGCTTTATGTCGCTCCACATAGGCATGGGATCCCATCAGACCTTCCTCCTCACCGCCGAAGAGAACAAAGCGAAGACTGCGACGAGGTGGACGCCCCAGCGATTGGACCGCACGAGCTATCTCGAGGATAGAAGCAACGCCGGTTCCGTTGTCCTGTGCTCCTGTGCCGGGATGCCATGAATCAAGATGAGCACCGACGACCACGACTGAACTGGGCGAGCCGGGCGACACATCGCGACCAGGTATCTCAGCTACGACATTCTGAACCTCGACATTGCGCCGGATGCGGTTCTTAAAAGAAAACTGTACAGTCACAGGCCCTTTGTCGAGCATACGTTTGATGAGTAGGTCATCCTCAAGACCCAGTTGGGCCACCGGCATATCGGAGATCTGACCACCCGTGGTCAACAACAAAGCATTTTGCGTGCCGTTACCGTTGAGGCCAAACGTAAAGATAACAGCTCGGGGGTGTAATGCATGAACCCGTAACGTTGCCTGGACGATAGCGTCAAACGTGGGCGGGCCTCCAAAGCTCTGGTTGTCGAAGAGTACGATGCTGTCGGCAATTTTGTCTTTCTCTGCATCGAGTTCACTTGTAGGAAAGATCCGTGGCAGATAAACCACGTTACCCTCGACGCCTCCATCCGGAGTGGACGGGCTCCAACCTGCAGAATAGATATGGAGCGTTTGCTTGCGAGGCTCAAGAATGGTCCCTGTCGCCGCTACCTCTGGCTCCCATGAAGCAGGAGACGTAAACGATTCTGTATGAACATTGGTAAGGCCCAAGGATCGAAATTGTTCCATCGACCATGCGACGGCACGGTCGTAATTGGCAGACCCGGTAATACGAGGGCCGATTCCATCGGCGAGTTTGCGATCATACTCGTACGCCTTACCGTCAACCAAAATGCTCCCAATAAGTTCGCGCACAGCAGTGCGAGTGGGTTCAGAAACCGTATTTGCCGGGGTAGATGTCTGAGCCAAAAGTGGAACAGCTAAAGCGGCAGTAATAGACAGAGAAATGATCCTGGTAAGCATCCGGATAAGAGACCAAAAAGCGCGGCGAAAGTGAGGGACGCGGTTAAACGTTGTGTCGATACGGGCAGAGAGCAACGGGTGGCGCTGCTGTACTGCCTCGAGCGCGTCGCGCCACTGCTGGACGGTTGTGTGGCCGGTGATTTGGGCTGCAAGTGCGCCGTTGGTAGGAAAGCGCTGGTCGAAGAGGCAGAAGAGCGCTTCAAAGGCGCCGAGAGGCCGGAGGAGAAGATCGCCGGGCAGGGGTTCGAGAGGCTGAAATTCAAGGGAGGTCGAAGTATGGTTGCCAGCCTCAGGAGTGAAGGTAGTCATTTAAGGTGTCCTTGGAAATGTAAAATTGGCCAGTTGAAAAAACCGCATATCGAGAGTTATTCCCGGCGCAGACTATTGGGTTGTCAAATTTGTGCTGGTTTACGCCGCCTATGTGCCCCACGGAAGCAGGAGTAGTTTGCCGGTCGTCTTCCGAGCATTCAAATCACAATGAGCCTGTCCCGCATCTGCTAAGGAATAGGAGCGTTCAATCCGCAGCTTGAGTTGGCCAGTGGATACGAGTGCAAATACTGCTGTTGCTCTCTCTACAAGATCGGAACGAGTTGCTATGTAGTGCTTCAGAATGGGACGGGTAACATAGAACGAACCGGTTGCGAGCATCTCCAGATCAAACGGCGGCACCTTGCCACCCGCCGTGCCATAGAGAACAACGGTTCCCCGTTCCTCTAGACATAGGAGCGATTGCAAAAAGGTGGTCTTTCCCACGGAATCGTATACGGCCTTCATCCGCCGGCCAGCAGCGTTGATTCTTTGCGCAAAATCAACTTCCGTGTACTGAAGAACTTCGTCTGCACCTGCTTCAAGTGAGAGCGAAGCCTTTTCCCGCGTAGACACTGTAGCCGTGACACGTGCTCCGAGTGTCTTCGCCATTTGTGTCAACAATAAGCCCACGCCACCCGCCCCCGCGTGAACCAGAATCTCGTCCCCTTTCCGGATGGAGTACGCTGAGTGGGATAAATAGTGAGCAGTCATCCCCTGCAGCATCGCCGCTGCTGCCTGTTCGAAGCTGATGTCCGTGGGAATGGGTACAACACGATCGGCAGGAGCCAATGCAAACTCCGCGTACGTTCCGAGGATGCTGCACCATGCGACGCGATCTCCTTCTTTAAGGGATTTCACCCCTTCGCCGATAGCCGCTATCGTACCGGAGGCCTCCTGTCCAGGAATGAATGGGACAGGATTGGCATATCGGCCTTCCCGAACATAGAGGTCGATGAAGTTCACGCCGCTGGCCGCTACCCGAATCAACACCTCGCCAGGACCAGGAACAGGTGTTGGAACTTCACGAAGGCTCATCACTTCAGGGCCGCCGGTTTGTGTAATCTGAATTGCTTTCATCTGAGATAACAGTCCTTCTTGAGATAACTATGGAGAGGAAACGATCTCGGGACTCCTAATCCTCCCGAACGCGCAAACCATCCAGTACAGCGGAAAATATTTCTCGCACACAGGCGTCGGAGAGGGGCCCTGATCCGATCATGAGCCGGTAGTAAAGCCATCCATAGAGCGCATCGAGCGCCTGGTCCAGATTGACGTCAGGGCGAAGTTCCTTATTCCGTATGGCAGATCGAATAACCTCTTTCGCAGCCTCTCGGCGGGGAGCGATCCAACGAGTGCGAAAGGCTTCAGCCAATTCCGCATCGAACTGCGCTTCGCCAAGAAGCGCCTTGATCATCGAGCCGTAGGGCCCTCGGAATGCCTTGGCCAAAGCCAGCATCTGGAGGCGAATGCTTTCCACATAACTGGGCTTCCTGGGAAATTCGATTCCCGGTCCGATTTTGAAGAGGAAAGCCTCCATGACCATCGTGGCCTTGTTGGGCCAGCGGCGGTAAATGGATGTCTTCGCTATACCCGTTTTGGCAGAGATGGATTCAACGGTGACTGCGCGAAAACCGTGCTTCTGGAGGTCCTCGAAGACGGTGTCGATGATCACAGTTTCAATTTCTTCAGGGCGTAGGCGTTTCACCGACCTTTTATCCTTCTCGATACGTTTCGACATCGCCACTCCTGGCCCCGCGCAAATCGCAGGGATCAGCTACTCGTAATAGATGCTACGATACGGTGCGTAGCTTCAAAAATCAAGCGCCGATTTGTTATGGATGGGGAAATTGAATCGGACCTTCGTCTGCAATATGCAGATAGAAGATGTATAGCCCGATTAGAACTTCTGATACCCAGCTCTGGCGTCAGAAGCCTACATTATGATTACGTCCAGACCGAGGATCGAATTCTATGCCTAGCCCGAACCACATCATCTTCTTCGACACCACCCTGCGCGACGGCGAGCAGTCCCCCGGCTGCACCATGCACCACGAGGAAAAACTCCGCCTAGCCCACCAGATTGCGGCCCTTGGCGTCGATGTCCTCGAGGCCGGATTCGCCATCGCCTCCGACGGCGACTTCGCGGCCATCCGAGCGGTCGCCCGCGAGGTCCGCGGGCCACGCATCGCCTCGCTCTCCCGCTGTAAACGCGAAGACATCGAGGCCTCCGCCCGCGCCGTCGAGCCCGCCCCCTCCAACCGCATCCACATCGTCCTCGCCTCCCCCGACCTCCATCTCGAGTGCAAGCTCCGCATCACCCGCGACCAAGCGCTCGACCAAGCCGCCGAGTCGGTCCGCCTCGCCCGCTCCTTTGCCGAAGACGTAGAGTTCTCCACCGAGGACGGCACCCGCTCCGATCCCGAGTTCCTCCTCAAGATGATCACCGTCGCCGTCCAGGCCGGCGCCACCACCATCAACATACCCGACACCGTCGGCTACACCACCCCCCAGGAGTACGCCGCGATCTTCCGCCTGGTCAAAGCCCGCGTCCCGGGAATCGATGACATAATCCTCTCCGCCCACTGCCACAACGACCTCGGTATGGCCGTAGCCAACTCCCTGGCTGGTATCGAAGGCGGCGCCCGCCAGGTGGAGTGCACCATCAATGGCATCGGCGAACGCGCCGGCAACGCCGCTCTTGAAGAGATCGCCGCCGCCCTCATGGTTCGCCGTGACAAGTTCCCCTACACCAACAACATCGTCCTGAGCCAGCTCTACCCCACCAGCCAGATGCTCGCCGAGTGTATCGCCTTTGGCTGCTCGCCCAACAAGGCCGTCGTCGGAGCTAACGCCTTCGCCCACGAGTCGGGCATCCACCAGCACGGCATGATGGCCAATCCCCTCGCCTACGAGATCATGACTCCCGAATCCGTTGGTGCGGGCCACACCAAGCTCGTCCTCGGCAAACACTCCGGCCGTCGCGCCCTAGCCGACCGTCTCGAAAAACTCGGCCACCCGCTCGACCGCAACCAGGTCGACGAAGTCTACACCCGCTTCACCGAACTTGCCGACCGCAAGAAATCCATCTACGACCAGGACCTGCTCGGCCTCCTGCAACCCGGCAAATCAATCCCCATCGCAACCGCCTAGACCGCCTTTGCCGTCGTTCGCTTTGATCAGTTTCAAGCGCTCCTGTTGTGGCTTGTTCCTCATCCATTCCACCTGCCTCGACCCATGTTAGGCAGTTGCAAACGGCGAATGAGACCATCGGTCCACTCCTGATGCTTGAGCCGATCCCATGGCGGTCGGAATGAGTTGCTATGAGGTGGGGCAGGAAGACGAGCAGTTTAATCGCCGGCTGCGGGCTGGATGGAGACGATAGTATGAGCTTTAGGCTCAATAATCAGGTTCTCTATGAAGAGACAGATCTGCTCCTACGATGACGTTCATGTTGGACTGAGTGCCCGATCCGGTCTGCCACACGAAGAGCGGAAACTCACTGTCCGGCGTCGATCGTTGACAGAGCATCAGGTGAAGGGACATGGATTCAGAGGTGCACCTTGAACATTAAGACCACCGGTTCGCGCGTTGCTGATTCGGAAGCGCTCCAACGAGTCTTGACAATCACCACCTGCAGCGTCCCCTCGTCAAGTTCTACTTATTAAGAATCGTCACTGCCTCATCGACAAGGACTCTAACCAGCCAGCAACGGAAAGCACCTTCATGTTCGAACTGTGGAACGTTGTCGGAGACAGTTATTAAACAGTTCTGTACGGCATCTTCGGCTTCCGCATGATTGCCGAGCACACGGTACGCGACCAGAGAAAGAACGTTACGATACCGCGAAAACAAAACATCTGACGCTTCTAAGCTCCCTTGTGAATTACTCAAGGTCTCGTTTTCCTTCCCTGAACGCAACCGCGGCGTTGCATTCCTGCCGACCGAGAGCACCGGAGGGAATGACTGTAGGCCATACATATAGCGACCAACATTCTCATCCTCACTGGCCTTCTGATTTTCAATCCAATCATCAAGTTCGACCGAGAAATTCAAAATTACAACTCCTTCATAGTTCCCATCTTGCGTGTCTGAATATAAGACACCAGAGCCGGAAATCTATTCCGATCCTTATCCTGTAGCGCTCATGATAAGCGGGAATAAATTGCTTAATAACAGGGTAGGGAATAGGCAAGTATCTCCCTGCCGCAACTAGGCGCATCTATTGACGCGCGCTAAAAGTGGTCGCCATTTGCCATATTTTGGTGGCACACCATGCAGGACTGCCGTCCAGAGCCAGGCAATGACGAGACAAGAGCATACGTGAGCCCGTGAGTGCTCCAGGTAATGACAGAGAAGCCCATCTGCTTGCTGTAGTGAAACAGTATCTTGCCGGAAGGGACCTCTTCTCCCCCGGCAGCCACGGCAGATTTGCTTGAAGCGATTAGAAGGCTGATCGTTTGCTGCTGCATCTGATAAGAAACCAGCGCAGCATATCCGTCTTTGTAGTTGACCAGGCGTCCTCCGGTTAGCCGGTAGATCTGCTCATGTCCCACTTCCTCCGCAGCCTCGGGAAGCCGAAAGTTGAAAGGCACTTTACCTGCGAACCATCCGGTGACTGCGCTGGGCGATTCGGACTTGATCTCAAGGGGAAGACTGCCGTTCAGAGAACTGCGGTGGGCCGCAACTGCCGCTTCGACATAACTGTTGGCGCTTGCCTGCCGCAGAATGCCTGGTATTGGTAGAAGTCCCGCAACCACGAGAAGAATTGCAGCTACCAATACCGGCCAACGAAGAAGGCCACCACCGGCGGATTGCAACGGCCGCGCTAAAACCTTCAAGATACGCCTTCTGAGGCGGGGGGGGGTGTAAGGGGCTGAAGAAGGCAACAGCTCCGTCGTTCGCATCACTTGAGTGCGAAGAGCATCCGGAGCCGAGTACAACGGCCGTGACCGACGCAGGAGACGGAATAACTCTTCTCGCACCTCAAGCCCAGTCCGGCAGGCTTCGCACGCTTCTAAATGAGCTCGAAATTCTTCAAGGTCCGGACCGATCAGTTCCTTGTCTAGATAGAGGTCGATGGTTGCACCGTAGTCGCCACCACAATCTTTCATTTTGTGCCTCTCACCAACGCCGAATCAGACTCTTTCAATGTTTCCGAAAGCAATGCACGAAGCTTTGTGCGCGCTCTCCCCAATCGCGACATGACGGTTCCGACCGGACAATCCAACACACCCGCAATCTCTTGATAGGAGAGATCTTCATATTCCCGCAGCAGGATAATCTCGCGAGATTCTACCGGTAGCTCCTGAATCGCCGCTCGTACCCGCTCGGCCTCTATCCTGCTCACGTATAGATCGTGTGAATTTTTGGATGGCTCTGCGATGCTGTTGGCAACGCCATCTTCAACCTCGATCTCAACCATCTGAGGGCCATTGCGACGCTTTCTCAACTGGTTGAGCCAGAGATTTCTCAGAATAGTGAATAGCCAGCTCTTCATGTTGCTATCGGCTCGCAACCTCCCCAATGCCTGGATGGCGCGAACGTAAGTTTCCTGCACCAAGTCCTCTGCTTCCGCGTGGTTGCGACTCAAAACCATCGCGTAGCTGTACAATCCGTCGAGATGCTCGATGCCCGTCGCGTCCGCTTGGCCTGCCCCATCGTGGTTCCATGACATAGTTGTTCACTCTGTTTAAACACGCAGTTACGAGATTTATTCCCATGCTGGGGGAGGACTGGTTGGTTCCGCCGTAATTCTCGTTACAAGCAATCCAATGGAATTTTCCAACTCATCCATGTCTGGATTGGATGACGCAAGAAGCAATTTGGATCATGGGGGAGTAAATTCGTACGATTGGATAAAACAGTGCGTACAAACGATTTGCTGGGGGTCGCCTAGACAATTTCTGCCCAGATTAGTTTTGGTGTTCTAAGATTTCGAGATTTTCAAGACCCACTCGCCATTTCTCATCGCGGACATTCTGAAGGAGTTTGTCGCTGGCGGGTTGCGTCACGTACGGGCGCTGCGCGGTGAGACCGCCGTCAAGGGTCAAGGACTGTCCGGTGTAATAGGATGACCTGTCCGAAAACAGCCATGCAACTGCATCGGCGATCTCTTCCGGGCGCCCAATCCGGCCAATTGGATGCACCGCACCCATTTCGTCGAGTGCCTCTTGGGTGCCAAATACATCGAGCAACATCTCAGTCCTAACCGCACCAGGACTCACTGCGTTCACCCGAATACCATATCGCCCGCATTCGATCGCGGCAGTCTTGGTCAAGCCAAGCACAGCGTGTTTGCTGGCCACGTAGGGGCCGGCGGTTGGAAATGCTAGCAGGCCGCCGACTGAGGCAGTATTGACGATTGAGCCCCCATGCCCTTGCGCCATCATCTGTTTGACCTCATCCTGAAGCAGAAGAAAAAGGGCTTTTACGTTCACGGCGAAGATGCGGTCAAAAGTCTTCTCGGTCTGATCTGTGAGCGGCCGGTTTTCACCGGAGATCCCGGCATTGTTAAATGCGTAGTCGAGCCGTCCGAAGGTTTTGAGAGTGAATGGTACGATCCGCTTCACCTGCTCGGATTCGCTGAGGTCTGCCTGGACGAACGCTGCCGATCCGCCGTTGCGTTTGATGTCATTGACGAGCAGTTGCCCCTCGCTTTGCCGCCTTCCTGTAATGACTACCTGAGCACCTAGCTCAGCTACACGCCTTGCGGCCGCAGCACCAATGCCACTGTTTCCACCGGTGATCAGTGCCACCTTTCCAGCAAATTCCAAGTTGTTTCCCATTCTCTACCTAACACTCCTATGACTTGAATAACACGCAAGAAGAAGATTTATTCCCACACCCAAGCCCGGCATAAGAAACTTTCGGTTGGTGAATATAGGGGCGACTTAGCGATGCTCACAAGAGGAGGTGTGATGATTTAGAAATATTCCGATAGATCGCGGAATAAACCAGTTGTGACGGTGTTTTAGTTTCAAGAGGCCAGCCGCGTCTCCACTCAAACGCTTGCTGGCCAGTCGTCACGGACGGTGTAACCATGATTCTTGATGTATCACTCGATATACTTCTCACGCCAACTCCGCAACCTCTAGGGAATATCAACCCCTCTCGAGACATCGGGAATAGTCGAAAAACATCCGACAAAATTCTGTCTCCTTATGCCAAGCGATTTGGGATGATTGCATTGGTACTCGCCGTTGCGTGTATGGCGCGAGACTCTATCGCCCAAACGGCTAAAGAGTCGATCGATGTACCTCCTCACTCCAGACTTCTGCTACGGGCCGTTGGAAGTGGAGATCAAGTTTATGGCTGCGTCAATGACCGTTGGGCATTGAAGGCTCCGGATGCCAAGCTCCTCAATCAGGCGGGGGCCGTCATTGGACGACACTTTGCAGGTCCTACGTGGGAGCTCAATGATGGTAGTTGGGTAAAAGGAAGGGCCGTCGCCAAACAGGTTGCTCCCGATGCGACCGCAGTGCCGTGGTTGTTGCTTGAGTCGGTCGGCGGTGCCGGAAGATTGAGGGGGGTACGATTTATCCAGCGTACCGGGACGCACGGGGGAAATGCGCCCGACGGTATTTGTAGCCAGAGCGCAATGCGCAGAGTTCCTTACACAGCGACATATTCTTTCTATGAAGCGGGGCAATGATACAAAACATTCACTCATAGCTAGAAGGGCGCAAAGCATCGGCAGCGGCCTCCATCCTGAATCAGAGTTCGAGAACACGTCAAAAGCTATTCATTTGCGCAGGGAATAAAAACAGTGGCGCCGTGTTCAGTCTTACAGGGAAATCATTGAGGCCTTCTCTCTACTCTTCGCGTCTATACCTACATCAAGAGATTCTTTCGCTGCGGGAACGCCAGTCGAAATCAGGCATCCCGCGTATGGATCAAGACTCAAACGTTTCATCTTCGCAGAGGAGTTTATTCGCGAGCGCAACGGATCGAAGGTTATTCCCATGACAAATGACTCTCCAATGTGAATAGGACTCAGCTATGAGTCAGTTATTTTTGTTTGTTTCCTTCTCGTCGTCTGGGCCCGCCTGTATCGCTGACTCTGCGTCTCCAGAAATCTGCTTCAATGTCTCCCACTAACCAAACGAAAGGTTTTTATGAAAATTCTTATCGCTTCTATACCGGGGGCAGGACACCTCAATCCACTTCTGTCTATTGCCTCGCTATTGACGGAGTCCGGCCACGAGGTCGCCGTGTAGGTCAGCGAAGACCTGCGTCCCGCCGTCGAATCCGCTGGTCATCGCTTTCTCTCAGAGATTCCCAACGCTCAAACTCAGGAGGCTATTACTTCGACACCTACCCCGAGCGTATGCAGAAGTCGCCTGGTATGGAGATGACCGGCTACGATCTCGTCCACTTCTTTGCCCGAAATATCGCCGCCCAGTTCGCCAGCCTCAAGATGGCGCTCTACGATTTCCCCGCCGATCTTATCCTCGCTGACTCCATCTATTGGGGCACACTTCCCATGCTCGTCGGTCCTCGCGACAAGCGCCCTGCCATCGCGCACCTCGGGGTCTCCGTCGTCAATATGGGCAGCGGGAAGAACATTCCCATGCGCCCCGATGAGACTCCGGAGCAGCGCGAAGCAGAGCTGCAACTACGCAAGCACTTCATTCTCCAGCCCGCGCAACAGGCCGTCAACGCTGCCCTCGCCAGCCTTGGCTATCCGGCGCTTCCATGTCCCATCCTCGAAGCCATGACCGAGTTACCCGACCTCTACCTGCACCCCGGCATCGAGATCTTCGAGTATCCAGACTCCAACTCGAAAGTACAATTCATCGGCGCGTTGCCCACGCCGGCTGGGCAGCCCAAGCTACCTGAGTGGTGGCAGCAGATCGACCGAACCAAACGCCTTGTCCTCGTGACGCAGGGCACCGTTGCCAACCGCGACTTCGGCCAGGTCATCGCCCCCGCGCTCGTCGCGCTTGGTGGCAGGGAAGACGTGACCATCATCGTTACCACCGGTGGGCAGCCAGTCGAGTCTATTCCTGTTGCCATCCCCTCCAACGCCCGCATCGCCTCATTCCTGCCCTACGCGGAGATCATGCCGGAGATCGACCTCCTCATCACCAATGGAGGCTATGGCACCGTAAACATGGCGATTTCCCAAGGTATTCCGGTGATCTCCGCCGGTCTCACCGAAGATAAGGAAGAGGTTTCTGCTCATGTCCAGTGGTCCGGCGCAGGAATCGATCTGCACGCCAACCAGGTGACCCCTGAAGCCATTAGGCACGCAATCGACGAGATCTTCACGCAGCCTGGTTACCGTGAGCGCGCCCAGCAACTCTCGCTCGAGTTCGCCAGCCACGACGTCGAAGCCGAACTGCTCAGCCTCATCGAGGGGTGCGTCCCCGAGACCGTCGGCGCATAGCCCCACGCCAGACATGCTTCGTCGCTGCACACTCCCTGTGCAGCGGCGAGGCTACATCTCTTGCCTTAAACCTGCAAAGGAAAGCATCATGTCTTCGACCTCTCTTGAACTTCAGCCTCTCGAACTCCTGCCCGGCGATCTACTCCGTCCCCTCGGCGCTTTTGAAGAGCTCTTCTGCCTCTTCGACCAGCACTTTCCTACCAACGGTGCACTTGCGGCCCAAATCACCGGCCACACAACCGTCCAGCAGTGGCGCGACGCGCTCGACGCAGTACAGCAACGCCACCCGCTGCTCTCTGTCTGCATCGACACCACCTTCAACCGCGTTCCTCACTTCCGCCGCGTCATCGGCCAGCGTATCCCGCTCCGCGTGGTTACATCGCCCAATGTCCGGTGGCAGCGGGAGATTGCCGAAGAAATAAACGAACCTTTCACTCCCGATCAAGCTCCTCTCTTCCGTGCTGTACTCTCCTCTCATCACGCTGTCTGCGACGGCTCCTCCCGCGTCTTTCTCCTGCGTGACGTGCTCCTCGCTCTCAGCGGACATGCGCTCGAGGCTCTGCTACTAGAGTCCTCTCGGGAAATTCTCTTCGGAACACAGCAGCGAACCTGCATCGAGCCCGGCTTGCCATCCTTCACTGCTCAACGCCCCCTCCTGCCACATGTGGAAGGAATTAAACTCACGCCAGAACAGACCACCGCCCTCCAGCGCCGCGCTCGCGAGGAAGGTGTCACCATCCATGCCGCCATCTCCGCTGCGCTCACCATCGCAGGCAGAGCCATCGATGAAGGTTGGCGCAATAACCCGCTCCGCATCATGTCGCCAGCTGAGATCCGCGACATTCTCGGCCTTAAAGATCAATGCATGGTCTCCTTCGGTGGCGGCGAGATCTCCATCGCGTCAGGCGGCCCGATGAGGTTCTGGGACCTCGCACGGTTCGCGAAAGACGGCCTCTCTGCCATCAAGAGCAGAGAAAATATCTCCCGGATGATCGATCTCCAATCCACAGCGGTCGCCTCAAACCTCTCCGTTGAACAGGCGTTTCAACTCAAACGAAACGCGTTCAACGCACAGGTCATGTTCTCCAACCTCGGCCTTCTCCCATTCGACAGCAATTTCGGACCGCTAAAACTCGAGACCCTCTGGGCACCATGTGCCCTCCGTGGCATCGAAGGAGAGCAGACCCTTGGAGCAGTCAGCGTCAACGGCTCGCTGCACCTCACGCACACTAGCCCCGCGCCAATTCCCGGCCTGCTAGCGGGTATAGAAGAAGAACTCAGCAAAGCCTGCGCAGCCTAATTCCCAAAAACGTGCAACGGAGCCCTGCTCTATCCCGCACGCTCTAAAGCTTGTGGTGCGGATTCGGATAGGGAGTTCCTTTGGAGCAGATCGCACCCACCGTCGCAGAAATTTCCAGATGAATTGAAACGTAACAGATAAAAGTGGACATCAGATACCGCCAGATGGATTCTGATGTTTTTAGGACGATTAGCGATCACCGCACTCCCGACGAAATGTAAGCAAGATCCGTTGGATGCTGACTGATCTCTTCTAACACCGAGGAACTCTTTCTACGCGTTGCTGAAGCTTGTCCAGAACTTCAGAATTAGCCACGCAAGAAGACGCTCCCTCATAACGGCTTGATGAAAGGACCTTTTTGTATGAAATCAAATGGAACTCTCCCATCTATACCCCATCCAAATCGCGAGCAAGCGCTAAAAGACGCTCGTCTGACTGCGGGGTTTCCGAACATAGTAAACGGCCAAAGAATCAACTCTTCGAGGTCGATAAAGATCTCCGATCCTGTGACTGGAGAAGAACTTGCAAGCGTGACCGACACCCAGAACGATGGTCTCGAGCACGCGGTCCAGGCTGCAAAGGCAGCATTTCCCCTTTGGAGCAGCAAGACCTGGAATGAGCGAAGGGATCTTCTTGCAAATGCCATGGAAGAGCTCAAAGCTCACACCGAAGAGCTTTGCACGATCCTAACAGCGGAAAACGGCCGGCCCTATAGCATGGCCCAATGGGAGGTGACACGGATTTTCGAGTCCTATGCCCCGGCGTTATTTCAGATGGAACTGCCAGATTCGACATGGAATGAAACCGGCATCGGACAGATCACGAAACGCTATGTTCCACTGGGTGTTGTCGCCGCGATCAGTCCGTGGAATCTTCCGTTCTTCCTGTCATTTACAAACGTACTTCCAGCTCTGCTGACCGGTAACACCGTTGTCCTGAAGCCTGCGGTCTTTACCCCTCTTACGGTACTGCGAGCTGCTGACTACATTCGTGAGATACTTCCGCCCGGCGTTTTGAATGTGATCAGCGGAGGGGATGACCTTGGCCCCTGGATGACGTCCCACCCGGACTTCCAGAAGGTCTCCTTCACAGGATCTTCGGAGACAGGACGCAAGGTCTTCGCATCCGCGGCTGCAACCCTGAAACACATAACCTTGAGCTAGGTGGGAACGACGCCGGTATTGTCCTTCCGGATGCCGATCCTCAGGCAATCACCGAATACCTGTTTAGTAGCATGTTCTTACTCAGTGGCCAAGGGTGTGTCACGCTCAAACGACTTTTCGTGCACGAGAGCATGTATCAAGCTCTTACGAAAGTACTCATAACGTGTGCTCAGCGTCAGAAACTCGGCGACGGGTTTGATCCCGAGACCACCCTGGGCCCTATACAGAACCGTTCCCAGTTCGCTCGCATGCAAACAACATGGGAGGAGATTCAAGAGGCGAAGGCTCCGATCCTCTATCAAGGGGAAGTTCCCTCGGAGGGTGCCGGCATGTTTTTTCCCGTGACTCTGCTGGACAATCCCCCTGCGGAAGCGGCTTACGTAATCCGAGAAAACTTTGGACCATTGCGGGCCATTATCAAGTACCAGGACCTCAACGAAGCTGTCCGGCTGGCCAACGGAACCCCATATGGCCTTGGAGCCTCCGTATGGGGTACAGATCCTGAGTCACTGGACGCCGTTGCACGTCGGCTTGATGCCGGGACCGTTTGGATTAATCAACACCTTAACCTCCATCCAAACATTCCATTCAGCGGTCATAAGAATTCAGGGATTGGTATTGAATTCGGCGAAGATGGGCTCAAAGAATTCTGCAATGTGCAGGTCATTGCGAATAGACGATAAATAATAAGGCTGGTTCTGCAATCGCAGAACCAGCTTGTCCCCAGAAATAAATCACACATGCCAGGGAGGATATCGACGAGGAGACCAGCGAGATTGCGCACCGGACATCGTTCCTCGCGCTTTCCGGGTCGGCTGTGTGACAAATTCAAGCGAATCCATACCGAGGGGGTGACCATCGAATAGTTGCGAAACAAAAGATGATTACTGAGAAAGAAAGCGCATTCCGCATCCTCTCTCATCGAGAGGGTAGCGTGCAGCCGATGTTCGAGGCGGCACCCATTGGGCCCCTATCTCCCTCATCCTCCCTGCTTGTGGAGCGTCGCGACCTCGAACCGACAAATTGGCAATCGCATCTTCTTGAAGACCAGCTGTTCCATTTTTTTATGAAGCCCGCCGTAATTGGGTTTTCGTTGAGAGACGCAGCCATTACCAGTATTCCCGTAGGCCCTGGCCACGCCGTGTTTTGTCCTCGAAAAGAATGGCACAACATTCGCTGGGACGAGGGGATCAGTGTACTTTCGATCAGGATGCCGGACTCCGCATTAGTGGAAGCGGCACGTGAACGTCTCGCGGAGAGATCACTCGAAATCGTACCGAAGCACGTGGTTACAGACGACCGGCTGACCCATTTGTTGTTTGCCCTGGATGCGGAACGAGCCAGAGGCTATTCGGCAGGAAAACTGTTTGTTGATTCCATTGAAAGTGCCCTGGCCAACATACTCTTAACCTCTTTCAACACCTTCTCTCCGAGATCGATTCCCGGCAAAGGGGGCATGGCTCCTCGTGTACTCCGACGCGTTGTTGAGTTCATGCACGCAAACATTGACAAACAAATCGGCTTGAAAGACCTCGCTGACTGCGCGGGCCTGAGTTTATCCCATTTCTCACTACAGTTTCGCGCAACCACAAACCAAAGTCCCCACCAATACATGCTCCGACTCCGCATCGAGCGAAGTAAGAAACTGCTTGCAGATTCCCGCCTCTCCGTTCTCGACATCGGATTGGAAGTGGGGTTCCGCAATCAACAGCATTTCGCAACAGTCTTCAGAAACTCTGTGGGTGTCCCGCCTTCCGTGTATCGCACTCAACTATAGTCCCGATCAAGGTATACATTTTGGGCTTCGTGCGCGTCGCGACATACTCGCCGCGCCTTCCATTAGATATCTCTTTGCTCTGACGTCCTTGTCGCGATAGAACCCGTAACCTCCAAAGTTTGTGATGCGGATGCGGGCAGGGAGTTCTCTGGAGCAGATCGCACCACCGTCGCAGAAATCTCCAGATGAATTGAAACGTAACAGATGAACGCGAACACGGGATATCGTCAGATGGATTCTGATGTCTTTAGGGCGATTGACCAGCCCAGCAATCGCACCGAAATGTAAGCAGATTCATTGGATGCTGACGAAATTCAAGTTGAGCTAGGAGGAAGACATATGTTGCAGGATTTATTGGTAATGCCAGCTACCAAATCGAAGACGGAAGTCCGAGCGCTGGGCGCCATGGAGCGCTTGTTCTGGCTCATGGATCAGAACCATCCGGTCCACCTCACGGTGACTGCCGAAGTCAAAGGCATTACAAAGGTACAGGACTGGAGAGATGCGCTTGATGCAGTGCAGAGACGTCATCCCGTCCTCTCCACCTCGATCAAGAGCAACGAGGAGGGTCAGCCGGCTCTGTATAAGGTAGGTGGAGCGCGAATACCACTTCGAATCGTCGATGGAAGTGTGCAGGAACGCTGGGAGTTGGAGGTGGATCGCGAGATGGCGGTTCCCTTTACTCCGGAGCAAGCACCTCTTATCAGGAGCGTGCTCATCCATAACCCGCAGTCTGCTGTTCTCATCTTGATCGCTCATCATGCTATCGCTGACGGAATGGCGCTCGTCTTTCTTATCCGCGATCTTCTTCAGGTGCTCTCTGGTGGACAAATTGAGGCTCTCTCATTCAATAGCTCAGCCGAAGAGTTGCTAAGCACGCTGCCAGAAGGGGAGGAGGTTGTCCAAGTCGGTGCTCCTCAAGCGGAACCTGCACTGTACCGAGAAGACGATGGCTTGGCGCCGAGAGCCACGGCGCGAAAGTTAGACGAAAATCTTACTGCGACCCTCAGAGAGCGGGCGCGACGCGAAGAGACTACAGTCCAAGGGGCGCTCTGTGCCGCGTTGGTTCTTGCAGGTCGAAAGACTTCGAGTACATGGCGTAAACAGTCAGTCCGCGTGATATCCCCGATCAATGTGCGGGCACCTCTAGAAGCGGGAGAGGCATGCGGCCTTTATCTGGTCGGAGGTATGGTTCCTTTTCAGCCTGGTGATTCAAGGGCTTTTTGGGAGCTGGCGCGCTTTGCAAAGATGGAGCTCGCTCCATCTCAGACCTTTCAATCGCTCTCTACATCGCTGCATGGCCTGGAAGCAATCATGGCCAAAGATGTGGACGTTGAGACCGCGGCCCACATCGCCGCTGTGGCGTTCGCTAGAGATCTCATGGTTTCAAATCTCGGGCAGATTCCATTTGAATCCGAATTCGGAAATCTCAAGCTGGAGGCGATCTGGGGGCCAACCGCCCTGCAGGGTCTCGACGGGGAACAGAACGTCGGAATCGCAACCACGAACGGGGCAATCCGATTGCTGCATGCGAGCTACTCCCTCATACCTTACCTTCTGGAAAATACCGAATTGATTTTGAGGGCGGCCTGTCAGGACACCCGCGTCTGATCGCAAGATGCTTTCCTGCTATGTGTTGCCTGCTCCGGGCCTGCTGCCTTCGTCGATAGTGGAATAAAGGCTGGGGACGAAGTGTTGATGTACCAGTGAGGTCAAACACCAGATGTCACAGCTGTCTTGTGGGAGTTGTTGAAATGAAGATTGGCTTTCTCAGCATGCCGCTAACCGGGCACTTGCATCCAATGACGGCTTTGGGCCGCAAGATGCAGGCGCGCGGGCACGAGGTAACATTTTTCGGTCTTCCGGATGCTGCGCGCATCGTCCATAGCGCCGGTCTGGATTTTGTCCCGTTCGGAGAAGACGAGTACCCCGTCGGGACCACGCCTGCCATGTATGCGCATCTGGCAACGCTCAAGGGAGAGGACGTTGTCCGCTACTCCTTCCAGGAGATGCATCCGAAGCGGGCCAGGATAACGCTGGAGCAACTGTCGGAAAAGCTTGTTCGTACAGGCGTAGAGGCTCTCGTTCTTGATACGATTCACTTTTTTTCCGAGCTTGTTCCGATGAGCATGGGTATCCCCTATGCGCATATCTGGAATGTGCTGCATATCGACAGTTCCGGAGCGACGCCGCCCTGCTTGTTTGGGTGGGACTACGAAGACACGCCCGTGGCGAGGGCGAGGAACATGGAAGCCGTCAAGAAGATGAGTTCTGTGTTTCAACCGATTCAGCAGGTGGCACGGTACTGGGCAGAGAACCACGGGTTGCAAATTGATTGGGACACTCCAAATGCAACCACTTCGAAATTGGCGGTTATTACCCAGACCCCGAAAGAGTTCGACTTCCCAGACGTTCCGCAGGCCCCGGCATTTCACTATGCTGGGCCCTTTCATGACGACTATGGGCGGGAGAGAGTGGCCTTTCCCTGGGAAAGGCTTACGGGCAAACCGCTGATCTATGCCTCTATGGGCACGCTGGTGAACGGTCTAACAGATGTTTTCCGCATGATTCTGAAGGCGGCGGCCGCTGTTCCGGGACGACAGCTGGTCCTCTCTATAGGCAGCAATATTCAGATGGATGACATTGGACCGATCCCGGCAAGCGCCATCGTGGTTTCCAGGGCTCCCCAGCTAGAACTGCTCAAACGCGCCGAGCTGTGCATTACCCATGCCGGCATCAACACAACGCTCGAATCGCTCGCGCTCGGTGTACCGATGGTGGCGATTCCGGTCGGCTTCGACCAGCCGGGCATTGCTGCCAGAATTGTCTACCATGGCGTGGGTAAATCGATACCGGTCGCCTCGATGAACAAGGAAGATCTGTCTGGAGCGATTCAAGAAGTTTTAGGAGACCCGCGCTACAGGGACGCAGCGCGCCTATTCCAGAGAACGATTGCCCAGAGCCATGGGCTGGATCGTGCGGCTGATGTACTCGAACGAGCATTTCAATCAGTCGACCAGTCGGGGGAGACAAGCAACTCGTGGGCAAGAAGGAGCAACAATTGAACAGACTACAAGGGAAAGTTGCCGTCATCACAGGCGGCAGCAGCGGAATGGGATTCGCCACAGCAGAACAGTTCGTTACCGAGGGGGCGTACGTATACATCACTGGGAGGCGAGAGAAGGAACTCGATGCTGCCGTTACGAAAATCGGAAAGAATATCGCAGCCGTCCAGGGGGATGTTTCCAATCTGGAAGACCTTTGACCGGCTCTACGCGAAGATTGCAGAGGATAAGGGCCGCGTTGACGTTGTCTTTGCCAATGCAGGCATAGGAAACCAGAGGGCTCCTCTTGGCTCCATAACGGAAGAGCAGATTGATCGAACATTCAATGTCAATGGGCGCGGTCTTATAGTCCATGTGGCCGTAAATATATGGTCCGCCGCGCGACCGCAAGGGGATAGTGAGACCGAGAGAATTGATTTCAATCCCGTTATCACTGAATGGGCCGCGACCATGCCCGATCCATCGACTCGTTTGACCCTCCCAGCAGCGGATCGGATGGTCGATCTTCTCACTCCGTAGGCAAAGCGCAACACTACAGCCGTAATTACGCTTCGGCGACACCAAGGAGGAACGCAATGACAGAACAACGCTTCAGAGTTGGTATCGTTGGATTGGAGCCGGGCAGGGGTTGGGCGGCTCGCGCCCATGTACCAGCGCTGCGTGCGCTGTCCGATAGCTACGAGATCGTAGGCGTCGCCAACACCAGCTTGGCCAGTGCCCAAAGGGCGGCGGCCTCGCTCGGACTTCCGCGAGCCTTCAACGATGTTGCTGAACTGGTATCCGCGCCGGAGGTCGACATCGTTATCGTCACGGTGAAGGTTCCTCATCATCTGGAGGTCGTGAAGGCTGCGATTGAAGCGGGTAAACACGTGTACTGCGAGTGGCCCCTTGGTAACGGCCTCG
>Ga0193753_10000634_pt1 | contig 33449 bp, 23 predicted proteins | sample H1c2metaG_FD_144925 | JGI IMG/M metagenome (GOLD analysis project Ga0193753, IMG submission 144925) | Soil microbial communities from a riparian zone of the East river system, Colorado, United States - H1c2 | ecosystem: Environmental > Terrestrial > Soil > Riparian zone | place: USA: East...
GCGCCGCCCGCGCCCGTCGCGACGGCGGCCGACGCGGCGGCGGCCAGCGCGAGGCGCAGCGGCGCCGCGAGCGCGCCGTCGAGACGCGAGGCCAGCGCCAGCGCGCGGTAGCGGTCGTAGCCGGCGAAGGCCTCGTCGCCGCCGTCGCCGGTGAGCGCGACCTTCACGTGCTCGCGCGCGAGCTTCGAGACCAGGAAGGTCGGGATCGCGGAGCTGTCCGCGAACGGCTGGCCGTAGTGATCGAGCAGCTCGTCGAGCAGGCCGACCGCGTCGGGCCGCACGACGGCCTCGTGGTGCTGCGTGCCGAAGAGCCGCGCGACCTTGGCCGCCGCCGCCGACTCGTCGTAGTCCGCCTCCGCGAAGCCGATGGTGAACGTGGCGACCGGCGCGCCGCCGGCCTCCGCCATGAGCGCGACGACCGCGGCCGAGTCGAGGCCCCCGGAGAGGAAGGCGCCGACGGGCACGTCGGCCATGAGCCGCTTGCGCACGGCGGCGCGCAGGCGCGCGAGCACCTCGTCGGCGGCCTCGTCGAGCGTGGGCGCCTCCGACGTGTCGCTGCCGGCGGCGAGGCGCCAGGTGCGGCGCTGCGTGCTCCGGAAGCCGTGCGCGTCCGCCGCGCCGCCACCGGGCTCCACCACCATCACCGTGCCGGGCGGCAGCCAGGCGGCGCCGCGGTACGCGGTGCGCGGCTGCGGCACGGCGCGGAAGGCCAGGTAGTCCGCGAGCGCGGGCCCGTCCGGCGTGCGGTCCACGAGCGGGTCGCGGCGCAGCGCCTGGAGCTCGCTCGCGAAGACGATCCCCTCGGACGTCAGCGCGTACAGCAGCGGCTTCTTGCCGACGGGATCGCGCGCGAGCAGCAGCCGCCGCGCGCGGGAATCCCACAGCGCGAAGGCGTACATGCCGTCCAGCCGGCGCACGAAGTCCGGCCCCTCGCGCTCGTACCACTGCCGGTAGGCCGGCAGGATGACCTCGTTGTCGGACTCGCTGCGGAAGGCGTGGCCCGCCGCGCCCAGCTCGGCGCGCAGCGCGCGGTGGTTCCAGATCTCGCCGTTGCAGACCAGCAGCGTGCTGCCGTCCGCGCTGGCCATCGGCTGCCGCCCGCGCGGCGACAGATCGACGATGGACAGCCGCCGCTGCCCGAGCGCGATCGGCCCGTCGCTCGCGAGCCCGGAGTCGTCGGGCCCGCGGTGCACGAGCGCCGCGAGCAGCGCCGCGACGCCCGCGGCATCACCCGGCCGCGCCGGATCGAACCAGAGTTTTCCGGCGATGCCGCACATGTGGGCGCACAGACTAGTGATCAGCGGGCGCCGCGGCCATTGCCGGAGGCAGCCTCGCAAGGCACGATCGACTCCGCCCGGAACGGCTGAGGCGATCCGCGCGAAGGAGACGGGACATGCTCGGATGGCTGGCGTCAAGGACGGCGCGGGTCGGCGCGATCTGTTGGGCTGCCGCCGTCTGGTGCGAGCCGGCTCATTCCCAGATGGACACGACTCGAGAGGAGCTGACGCGAGAGCTGCGCGCGGTGTTCGACAGCCGCGTGCCCGAGTCGGGTTGGGGCGCCGCACTCGTCTCGCGCGGCGGCGTGGACCTGCTCACTGCCTGCCGCGGCGCAGACGCCAGCGGAAGCCCTTTGAGCGTCGATTCCATCGTCGACATCGGCGACGTGTCGGCATCGTTCACGGCCGCGGGCATCCTCCGGCTCCAGATGCAGGGCAAGCTCTCGGTCACGGATCCGCTGTCGCGCTTCGTGCCGGACGTTCCGGAGGACAAGCGCGGCATCACGCTCCTGCACCTGCTCACGCAGACCTCGGGCATCGCGGGCGACCTCATCCTCGGAGACGGCCGATCCACGCGGGAGGGGATGCTCGCGCGCGTCCTCGAGGCACCACTGATCGCGGCTCCCGGGACCGCCTTCAAGTACAGCCACTTGAATGGCTCGGTGCTCGCAGCCGTCATCGAACTCGCCTCGGGGGAGAGCTTCGAGGCGTGGATGCAGCGCGAAGTGTTCCTGCGCGCGGGCCTCAAGGACACGGGGCTGGTCGGAGCGCCTCCGGCCGCTCGCGAGCGCTTCGCACGCCGCATCGGGAACGTGGGTCAGAAGCTGCTGAGCACCAGTCTCGAGGACTACCCATGGAATTGGTCCTACCGTGGCGCCCTGGGAGTGTTGAGCTCCCTGCGGGACCTGCAGCGCTGGCATGTTGCGGTGACGAGCGGCCCGATGCTCGACGGAACGGCCCGCCACCTGATGCGTGCGCCGCTCGCGAACGGGGCCACGTGCGGCTGGCACGTCGACATGTCGAGGCGCTCGACCGCCCTCCTGGACTACGAAGGAACGGCGCGCGGTTTCCAGACCTATCTGATCTGCGTCGACGCCAATGATCTCGTGATCGCGGTGACCGCGCGGGAGATCACGGATGTCGTTTCCCTCGGGCGCGAGCTGCTGCAGGTCGTGATGCCGGTTCCGGGCGGCGCCCCCACGGGGACGCGGAAGGAGCCCATGCCTCCGTCGCTCGCACCCGCCGTTGCCCCGGCACTCTCGGAGCCGCTCCTGCGGGGCAATCTCCGCATCGCGTCGTGCCTGGCTGAACAGTCCGGGCAGTCCGTCGTGCGCACCTGGCCGCTCTGGGACGTCCGACGATTTCCCGCGAATGCCGACCATCTCTACTGCGGCATCGTCGCCGACGTGGACACGCAGCCGACCTGGGTCGCCGATCTCTACGTGCCGCTGGAGACCGCTCACACGCTCGCCACCGAACTCGAGGCAGCGGGCACCGATTCATCCGGATCGTCGGCGAGCGCCGATGAAGCGTCCACGATGGAGCTCTCGTTCCCCGCAGCGACAGACGATGAGCGCAGGACGGTCGCGGCCCGTGCGCCGGGTTGGCCGTGGCGACTGCTGCCTCCGCCGCTGGAGCTTCACGTCACGAAGACCGCGGACGATCCGGCGGCCTCGGTCCTCGTGGACGTCACGTCACGGGGAACGCGCGTCCTGTCCCTTCAATTCTCGACCGCGGCGGCGCGCGAGTGGGCCTGCAGGCTCCGCAACGCGCTGACTCGCGGGATGCACTGATCGCGCGTCACGCCGCGAGGAATTCGCAGATCGTGTCCACCACGCAGGCCTTCTGCTCGGCGGTGAGCTCGGGGTAGATCGGCAGGGCGAGCGTCTCCTTCGCGGCGCGCTCGGACTGCGGGAAGTCGCCGGCCTTCCAGCCTTCGCCGGCGAAGCACTCCTGCAGGTGGCACGGGACCGGGTAGTAGATCTCGCAGCCGATGCCGTTGGACTGCAGGTGCTTCACCAGCGCGTCGCGCTTCGCCGCCGGCACGCGCAGGATGAACTGGTTGTAGATGTGGTAGCCGTTCGGGCGCTCGAAGGGCAGCGTGAGCGTGCCGGCCGGCAGGTGCTTGCCCGCGAAGAACTTCCTGTAGTCCGCGGCGTTCTTCCGGCGCGCCTCGTGCCAGGCATCGAGGTGCTTCAGCTTGATGCGCAGCACCGCGGCCTGCAGGGCGTCGAGGCGGAAGTTGCCGCCGAGCAGCTTGTGGAAGTACTTCGGCTCCATGCCGTGATTGCGCATGACCTTGATCCTGTGCGCCAGCGCATCGTCGTTCGTGCCGATGAAGCCGCCGTCGCCCGCGCCGCCGAGGTTCTTGCTCGGGAAGAAGGACCAGCAGCCCACCGCGCCGATGCCGCCGACCATGCGGCCGTCGCTGTCGCGCGTGCCGATGGCCTGCGCGCAGTCCTCCACCACCGGGATCTTCGCCTCGTTCGCGAGCTTCATGAGCGGCGCCATGTCCACGGACTGGCCGTAGAGGTGCACCGGCAGGATGGCCTTCGTCTTGCCCGTGATCGCGGCCTTCACCTTGCTCACGTCGAGGTTGTAGGTGGCCGGGTCGATGTCCACGAATCTGCAGTGCGCGCCGAGACGCGCGACCGAGCCGACCGTCGCGAAGAAGGTGTAGGGCGAGGTGATCACCTCGTCGCCCGGGCCGATGCCGAGCGCCCACAGCGAGAGCAGCAGCGCGTCCGTGCCCGACGAGCAGCCGATCGCGTGCTTGATCCCGCAGTACGCGGCGAGCTCCTTCTCCAGCCCGTCGATCTGCGGCCCGCCGATGAAGTACTGGCTCTCGAAGACCTCGTTCACCGCGGCCGTGATGTCCTTGCGGAGCGGCGCGTACTGGGCCTTGAGGTCGAGCAGCGGGACGGCGACGCGGGTGGCGGGCATGGCTTCGGTTCCTCGAGGTGTCTTGCCGGAGCGGGAGCGAGGGCGGCGCCGTCACGGACGCGACTTCTGGCCGCCGATCGCGAGGCCGCCTACGATAGCGGATCGAGCGCTGTTTTCCCGGGGCATTCGCCATGTCCACGTGCACCACGAGCCGGGCCGTCGTCCTCGGCGTGCTGACTTCGCTCGGCTCGTGGTGCACGTGGCCGGCCGCCGCGCCCTGCGCTCCGCAGACCGCGTCGCCGGTCTCTGCACCGCAGGGCGCGCCGGTCCTCGCGGATCTCCCGGCGACCGGCGCGGCTGGCGGCGACACCTTTTATCGCCTGCCGATCGAGAAGCTCAGCTTCCTGGATGGAGGGCTGCCGTCCGGGACGTCGGCGACCTTCTCGCAGTGGGACTTCTTCCAGCAGGCGCCGGCCGCGTACGCGGTGCTTGACGGTCCGGGCGAGGCCATCGTGATCCCGGTGGACATCGACGGTCCCCGGAAACCCTACGAGACCCCGGGGAAGCACTGGATGCTCTCGGCCCGCGCTCCGGAAGGAGTGGCCCTCACCGGCAGGCTCTTCCTTCCACGATCCGACGAGCACGGTTTCTCGGAACGAAGAAGCGGCATGGCCATCGCGCGCTTCGGCATCCCCGCGCAGGAGGCGCACGCCGACGGCGGCGCGGACTTCTGGCGCGACGAAGCGCAGCAGCTGGAAGCGCTGCGTCGACGCCGCGTGCCGGGCGGCGCGTGGTTCCGGCACCAGGCGGTGCACGCCGAGCGGATGGCGGGCGACGCGCACGCGGGAGCATCGGAGACCGGCCTCCCGCGGGCTGCCCGGCCGTCGAGCGACGAGTTGCAGGACGCCTTCGACATGTTTTCCGGCAGCCGCGCGCTGGCCGAGAATCTCGCACTCGAGAAGACCCTCACGCCGGATCCCGCGCGGGGCGCGGGGACGGTGGACCCCGCGACGATCGCAGGCATCACCATCGCGCCCATCGACTGGGCGCCGCTGCTCGCCGCGGCGCCGCCCGCGCTCGATCCGCTCGCCAGCCGGCTGCCCGCGGACCAGTACGCGCTGCTGTTCCCGTCCTTCGACGCGCTGGTCGCGGTGCTGGACGAGGCCGAGGCGAACGGCACGCCGCTCGTCGAGGCCTTGGAGTCCCGCTCCGTGGACAGCGGCACGCGGCCGCGGCTCGAGCACCAGATGTGCCTGTCGCTGGATGTGCTGTCGCGCGCGCTCGGCGGCAGGCTGGTGAAGAGCGTCGCGATCACGGGCTCGGACTTCGACCTGCGCCTCGGCTCGGACGTCGCGGTGCTGCTGCAGAGTGACGACGCGACGGCGCTCGAGGCGCTGCTCCGCGCGCGGCAGCTCGCCGCGCTGTCCTCCACGCCCTGCGCGGTCGCGAGCTCCGGCGACACGGGCCACATCGCCTGGTCGGCCGTGCGCTCGCCGGATCGCACGCTGTGCAGCTACGTCGCAACCTCCGGCGACGTGGTGCTCGTGACCAACTCGCCCGCGCAGCTCGAGCGGCTCGAGGCGGTGCGCGACGGCACGTCGGCCACGCTTGCGTCGCAGCCCGAATACACCTTCTTCCGCCAGCGCCACGTGCGCGGCGACGCCGGTGAATCCGCGCTGCTCGTGCTGACCGACGCGACGATCCGGCGCCTCGGCGGCCCGCGCTGGCGCATCCTGCAGTCGCGCCGCACGCGCGCGCTGGCACTGCTCGCGGAGCAGGCGGCGGTCGCGATCGACGCGAGCGCCGCGATGCCGCCGGCTGCAACAACTGCAACAACCGCACCGGCTGGTCCGGTGACGGCCGCCATCGCCAGCGAGCCCTCGCTCGCGGCGTACGGCACACTCGCGTTTCTCACGCCGATCGCGGAGCTGCCTTTCCTGTCGGCCACGCCGGCGGAGTCCGAGGCCTACGCGAACTTCCGCACGGACTACCAGAAGGGCTGGCGGCGGTATTTCGATCCGGCCGCCGTGCGGCTCTCGCTCGGGCCGACGACGCTGAGCGCCGATCTCACCGTGATGCCGCTGCTGATCGAGAGCGACTATCGGGACCTCGTCGATATCGCGAAGGGCGCGGCCATCGGCGAGCACGACGGCGATCGCCACGACGGAACGCTGCTGCACGTCGCCTTCGCGATCAATCCGGCGGCGAAAGCGCTGGATGACGTGAGGTCATTCGTCGCTGCGGGGGCAGACGATGCCTCCGCGGATCCGCTGGGCTGGATGGGCTCGAGCATCGGCCTCTGGATCGACGACGACCCCCTGTGGAAGGAGCTCGCGGCGGCGGACGACACCGGCGCCTTCCTCGCCGACCACTCCGCCAGCATGCCCGTGGTGGCCTTCGTCGGCGTGAAGGACCAGGCGGCGGCGGCCGCGCTGATCGCGGCGCGGATGGCGGACTTCTCGCGCGAGATTGCCGGACTGCCGGCGCCAGAGACCGTCGCTTACCGCGGCACGAACTACGTGAAGGTCGTGCTCGACGACCCCGCGACGGATCGCCACGTGCACGTGCAGTCGGCGGTCTTCTACGCGCTGACCGCGGACGTCCTCCTCATCAGCATGAACGAAGCGGCGCTCCTGCGCGCGCTCGATCGCCGCTGGCTGCGCGCGCAGGACGCGGCGGCAGCCGCGGCCGGCGCTCCCGCGTGGTCCGGCCGGAGCGCCGACCTGCACGTCACGCGTGCCGCCCTCGATGTCGCGCTGATCGGCTCGCTGGACGATGCGCTGCGCGGGCGCTGCTTCGCCAACCTGCCGATCCTGAACGAGTGGCACCGGCTCTTCCCCGGCGAGGATCCGGTCGCCGCGCACGCGCGGCTGTGGCACGAGCGCCTGCTGTGCCCGGGCGGCGGCCACTACGCATGGAACGAGGAGTGGCACACGATGGCGTGCACCGCGTGCGGCCACCCCGGCGCGCCGGCGAAGCATCCACCGCGACCGCCCGTACTGGCCACCTTCGAAGCGATCGACTTCGGCCTCACCTTCGAGAACGGCGGCCTGCGCGCGCGCGTCGCGCTGCAGCGATCACCGCGCTGAGGGCATTCGCATGGGCCCGATACGACGTCCCGCCCGGACCGCAGTCATGCCTGATCTGCCATCGCGCCGAGTCACGACTCCCATCGATCAGGCCCTGCTGAGCGACATCACGCGTCGCATTGTCGAGCGATTCCATCCGCGCAGGGTGCTCCTGTTCGGCAGCCATGCACGCGGCACCGCCCATCCCGATAGCGACGTGGATCTCTTCATCGAGATGGAATCGTCCAAGTCGCCTCCGGAACGCGCCATCGACATCGACGCGCTGTTCGGATTGAGGACGTGGCCGATGGATCTCGTCGTCCTCACTCCCGACGAGGTGCTTCGCCTGCGCCGCCGCAAGGGCACGATCCTGCAGGAGATCGAGGCGGAAGGACGCGTGCTCTACGAGCGCGCCTGATGAAGTTGATCGCGCTCCGTGGCTCGCGTGGGTCCGCAAGGCCGACAGCGACCTGCTCAACATCGCCAACCATATCGCGGCCACCGACGTTCCCTGGGACACGGTCTGCTTTCATGCCCAGCAAGCCGTCGGGAAGCTCCTCAAGGCATGGTTGGTGGCGCACGCACACACTCCTCGACGGACACACGATCTCGTGACGCTCCTGGCTGACTGCGTGGCGATGGATCCCGCACTGGCATCGCTCGAACCGGATTGCCGCCGGCTCTCGAACTACGCAATCCAGTCGCGCTATCCCGACGATGTCTTTTCGAGATCGGGGAAGCCGACGGTCGGCACGTCGCGGACAATGCGCGGCGACTCTGCGAACTCATTCGCGCGTCCTTGCCACCGTTCAGGCGATAATTGCTGGAGCGGCCAAGCCGCGAAAGATCATGGGCGCAGCGGATGCATGCCCAGTGTCGCCCGCGCGGCATTCACGGCGATCAGCGCTCGCGGTTCCTGCGCGAGCAGGCGCACGAGCTGCGTGCCGCTCGCGCCGAGCGCGGCGGCCGCGGCGGCCACGTCGAAGGCGTGCGCTTTCACGGCATCGAGCGCCTCGGCGAGCAGCGCGGGAAAATCCTCGTGTTCCGCGCTGACGGTGATGCGCCCGCCGCGGCAACGCGAGCGCCACAGCGTGCCGGGCGTCGGCGCCGCGGCCGCCGACCGCACGTCGAGCGCGAGCTGCACGCGCAGGCGGAACAGCGCGGCGGCGGCGTTCTGCGGGCGCGAGCGGCGCTCGCTGGCCTGACCCTCGATGCCCGTCGGCCTGTGCACGAGCACGACGCCGGTCTCCACCTTGTTGCGGTGCTGGCCGCCGGGGCCCGAGCGACGGCGCGCGGTCTGCTCGCACTGCGCGAGGAGCGCGGCCGCGGGCAACGCCGCGGGGTGGCCGGCCGCCGCGCGCGAGGCGGCGCTCAACTCGCGTCACCCGCCAGCACGTCCGCGAAGACGAAGCCGTCGCGCTCCACCACCTCGCCGACGCGCACGCCGATCGGCGCGGAGAACATCGGGCCCGCGGAGACGAAGGTGTGGAACTCGCCGTTCTCGCCGCAGGGGTCGGCGGAGGGCGGCAGGTCCGCGATGAGCGCGGCATCCCAGCGCCTCCCGGCCAGGGTGCCCGGCACCTGTCGCGGGTCCACCGCCGTGAGGTGCGCGACCAGCCCGCCCGCCAGCATCTCCTGCGCCAGCGCCGCGGTCGGCCGCCCCCACAGCGGGAAGAGCGGCGACAGGCCCGTGCCGGCGAGCTTCTCCTCGCGGTAGCGGCGGATGTCCGCCAGGAACAGGTCGCCGAAGGCGACGTGCGCGATGCCCTCGGCGCGCGCGCGCTCCATCGCGGCGCCCATCGCGCGCTCGTACTCCGCGTTGCTGCACGGCCAGGGGATGTTCACCTCGAGCAGCGGCAGCCCGGCCGCCGCGGCCTGCGCGGCGAGCAGCGTGCGCCGCACGGCGTGCATCGCGACGCGCTCGTGCGTGGCGTTCACCGTGGTCAGCAGCCCCACCACCTCCGGAGCCGACGGATCGCGCCGCGCCGCCTCGCGCATGACGTGCAGCGTCCACGCGCTGTCCTTGCCGCTGCTCCACGCGAGCAGCGTGCGGCGCGCGGGCGACCGCAGCGACTCACCCGCCGGGCCGGAAACGGGAAGGGATGGCGACACGCGACACGCTCCGCAACGGGGAGACGCCAGCCTAGCAGCGCCGAGCCGGCGACCGCGGCGCGGCGGGCGCGGCGCGGCGCGCCATGATCCGGATTCGACGGGCATGGTGCGGTGGAGTGCCGCGGAGGGCTGCACGTCGTGCCCGCGCAGCGGTGGCTAGACGCCCGAGGGCTCGCGGTCCTCGAGCGCGCTCCGCACCGCTGCCAGCACGTCCCCCGACTCGTAGGGCTTGGTGAGGAAGGCCTGCGCGCCCGCGGCCAGCGCGGCCTGGCGCGCGGACTCCTGGACGTTCGCGGACAGGAAGATCACCGGCGTCGAGGCCAGCTCGGGCTGCGCCCGCAGGCGCCGGTTCACCTCGAAGCCGTCGATGTCCGGCATGCGGATGTCGAGCACGATCGCGGCGGGACGCCACTCCCTGGCGGCGGCGAGTCCGGAGAACCCGTCGAAGGCGCACTGCACGTCGTACCCGGCGGCCCGCAGCCGGATGCCCAGCGCCTGGGCGATGGAGCGCTCATCGTCGACGACCAGGACGCGCTCATGCATCGACAAGCTCCGGAGCGAGGTGATCGAGAACGCAGGCCGCCGCCTCGGAGGCTGCGGCCGGGCAGAGGAAGCTGCCCAGGAGGCGCAGGCGGATGGGTCCGGGGCCTGCCTCGCCGACGTCGACGTCGGCGAGCGCGCGGGCGCGGGCGCGCGACAAGCGCGACATCCAGCGTTCCGCCGAATCGGTGGGACCGAGGATCAGCATGCCGTTGCCGGCGTCCCGATGCTGGCCCAGGACGAGGTCCGTCGGCCGCGTGGTCGCGGAGAGGAACAGGCGCAGCGCCTCCGCGGACTCGCCGGAATCCACGGCCATCACGGAGAGCACCGCGACCGTCCGCGGCGCGTCGTCGCGCTCCGCGAGCTTCGCGAAGAAGCACTCCAGGATCAGGCGCGGGTCGTCGGCAGGCAGCGTGAACGAGAAGGTCGATCCGTGCCCCGCCTCGCTCGTCACGCTCATCGTGCCGAGGTTCAGCCAGACGAGCTGCCGCGCGATGTTCAGCCCGAGGCCGAAGCCCTTCAGCGAGGGCGCATCGAAGGCGGGCACCTGCCGGAAACGCTCGAAGAGCCGCAGCAGATCGTGCGGCGCGAGTCCGCGCCCCTCGTCGCTGACGCCGACTTCCACTCCGCCGCCGGGTGCGTGCCGCGCCCACAGGCTGATCCGCGATCCGCCCGGCGAGAACTTCACCGCATTCGTCGCCAGGTTCATGATCACCCGCCGCGCCTTCTCCTCGTCCGCGAAGACCAGCGGCAGCCCCGGCTCGATGCACTCCTCGAGCACGATGGACCGGCCCGCGGCCTTCTTCTGCAGGCCGGGGCGTATGCGCGCGAAGAGGTCGTCGATCCGCTGCGCCCGCCGATCCACGCGCAGGAGCCCGGCGCGCAGCTTGCTCGAGTCCAGGAAGTCCTCCACCATCTGGTTCAGGTCGAGCGTCGCGTTGTCGATGATCGACAGGTACTGCGCCTGATCGGGCGTGACGGGTCCGCCGAGGCCGTCGGCGATGATGGAGCCGAATTCCTTGATCACCGCGAGCGGCGTCCGGAACTCGTGGCTGACGTCATCCACGAAGCCGTGCGCCTGCTCCGTGAGCGCCACCAGCTTCCGATTCTGCGCCGTCAGCTGCACCCGGGTGCGCTCGATTTCCGTCTCCACGGCCTTGCGCTCGCTGACGTCGCGGATCGTGCCCGCCGCCTCGCGCGAGTTGCCGTCCGCGTCGCGGATGATGTCGCCGCAGATGTTCACGAACTGCGTCGCGCCATCGCTGCGCACCAGCTGCAGCTCGCGCGCGAAGGCCTTCGTGGACGGGTGGCGCAGCAGTCCGGCGAGCTCCGCGCGATCCTCGGGGCGCAGGCGCTCCAGCAGCGCCTCGAAGGCCGGCGCCGCCAGGCCGGGCTGCAGGCCCACGATGCGGCAGACTTCGTCGGACCAGATGGCCGTGTTGGCGACGATGTCCAGGTGCCACGTGCCGACCTGCGCGAGCTGCAGGGCGGCCGCGAGGTGCGCCTGCCGCTCGAGAAGCTGCCGCTCGATGAGGCCTGCCTTGCGGCGGGCATCGGCCTGGTGGAGCTCCCGCTCGACGGCGGGCACGAGGCGCGCGTAGTTGCCCTTCGAGAAATAGTCGTCGGCTCCGGCCTTCATGGCCTCGACGGCGGTTTCCTCGCTCACCGCGCCCGACACGAGGATGAAGGGCAGGTCGCCCGCCAGCTCGATCGCGAGGGCCCGCGCCGCCGGCCCGCTGAAATGAGGCATCGAGAAGTCCGCGATGATGAGATCCCACGGCTGCTCGCCCAGCGCGGCCGACATCGCTTCGGCCGTGTCCACCCGCCGGTGCGTCACCGCCCCGCCGCGCCGCAGCGCCTTCAGGAGCAGGGTCGCGTCGTCCTCCGAGTCCTCCACGATCAGCACGCGCAGCGTGACCGCGGGCTTCGTCATCGCGTCATTCACCGCGCCATTCGCCGCGCCATTCACCGCGCCATTCACCGCGCCATTCAACATGGCGGCATCTCGTTGAGCACCAGCCAGTACATCCCGAGCTGCTTCACGACGTCCGTGAACTGCGTGAAGTCCACGGGCTTGCGGATGTAGCTGCTGGCGCCGCCGTTGTAGCCGTTCATGAGGTCCTGCTCCTCGCGCGAGCTCGTCAGGATGACGACGGACAGGCGCTTCGTGCGCTCGTCGGCGCGGATCCTGCGCAGCACTTCCAGGCCGTCCAGCTTCGGCAGCTTCAGGTCCAGCAGGACCAGCGCGGGAAGCGCAGCCGGATCGCGCCCCGCGTGGGCCCCGGTGCAGAACAGGTAATCGAGCGCTTCCACGCCGTCGCGCGCGATCGCGACCTCGTTGGCGATGTTGCTCTTCTTGAGAGCTCTCACGGTGAGCTTCTCGTCGTCGGGATTGTCTTCGACCAGCAGAATGACTTTGTCTTTCATGGGAACCTACAGTGCCTCGTGCGTCGGGAGGGTGAAATGGAATGTGGCGCCGGCTCCGGCCGCGCTCTCGGCCCAGATGCGCCCGTCGTGCCGGTTGATGATGCGCTGGACCGTGACCAGCCCGATCCCCGTGCCGGGGAAGTCGTGCATGGCGTGCAGGCGCTGGAACGCGCCGAAGAGCTTGTTCGCGTGCGCCATGTCGAAGCCGACGCCGTTGTCGCGCACGAAGAACGCATCGCCGGCCGCGTCGCCGCTGCGCCCGAGCTCGACGAGCGCGTCGGCGCGTCTTCCGGTGAACTTCCAGGCGTTGGAGAAGAGATTGGTGAGCGCGATCCGGAGCAGGCGCGGATCCGCCTCGGTGACGAGACCCTCGGCGATCACGAAGCGCACCGCGCGCGCCGGGTCGCTCGCGCGGAGCTCCTCCGCGACTTCCTCCGCCATCACGCTGAGATCGACCCGCTGCCGGCTCATGTCGGCCCGGGTCAGCTGCGACAGCTTCAGCAGGTCGTCGATGAGCCGCCCCATCCGCTGGCTCGCCTTGCGGATGCGCTGGAGATGGTCCTGGTCCTCCGGGTCCAGCTTGTCCGCGCAATCCTCGAGCAGCGCCTGCGAGAATCCGTCGAGGCTCCTCAGCGGGGCGCGCAGGTCGTGCGAGACGGAATAGCTGAACGCCTCCAGCTCCTTGTTGGCGGTCACGAGCTGCGCGGTGCGATCGACGACCCGTTTCTCCAGGTCGGTGTTCAGCCTGTGAATCACTTCCACGGCCATCTTCCGCTCGGTGATGTCGCGGATCATCGCCATCAGGTTGCCGTCGGGCATCACCGACGTGATCACTTCGGCCGGAAACGTGGAGCCGTCCTTGCGCCGGAACGTCCACTCCCGGGCGGACTCGGAATCGGATCGGGTCGCGCCGGATGCCGGCTCGACGTTCTCGATCCCCGAGGCCACGACGATGTCCGACGCATGCAGCCCGACCAGCTCGTCGCGGCCGTATCCGAGCATGCGGCTCGTCCGCGGATTGGTGTCGAGGTAGCAGCCTCTGGCGTCGGCGATGACGATGCCGTCGGGCGCGTTCTCGAAGAGCGTGCGGTAACGGCCTTCGCTCGCCAGCCTCGCCTCTTCCGCCTGCCTGCGCGCCGTGTTGTCCGTGCCGATCAGCAGGTAGCCGATGATCGCGTCCTCCGCGTCGCGCAGGGCCGTCACGGACACGACGGCCGGGAACCGGCTCTCGTCCTTGCGGATGTAGGTCAGCTCGTAGATGTCCTCGATCCCGCGCGAGGCCTTGAACACGAGCGCTTCGAAGCCCGGCGTGATGGGCGTGCCGAGCTCCGCGCTGAGCGACGCGGCGCGCGCGACCACTTCTCCGGGATCGGAGATGTCGGCCGGCGTGATCCTGTTCATCACGTCGGCGGCGCTGTAGCCCAGCATCCGCTCGGCGCCGACGTTGAAGATCTGGATCACGCCCTTCTCGTCGGTGGCGATGCTCGAGAAGTTGGCGCTGTTGAAGATGGCGTTCTGCAGGGCGCCCGCCTTCAGCAGCGCCGCTTCGGCGCACTTGCGGGCCGTGTTGTCGGTGCCGATGAGCAGGTAGCCGATGATGGCGTCCTGCGCATCGCGCAGCGCCGTGACCGACACGACGGCCGGGAGGCGGCTGCCGTCCTTGCGGATGTAGGTGAGCTCGTAGATGTCCTCGATGCCGCGCGAGGCCTTGAAGGCCAGCGCGTCGAAGCCCGGCGCGATCGGCGTCCCCAGTTCCCGCGTCAGCGACGCGGCGCGGGCGATCACTTCGTCCGGATCCGAGATGTCGGCCGGCGTGATCCTGTTCATCACCTCGGCGGCGCCGTAGCCCAGCATCCGCTCGGCACCCACGTTGAAGATCTGGATGACGCCCCTCGCGTCCGTGGCGATGCTGGAGAAATTCGCGCTGTCGAAGATGGCGCGCTGGAGCGTGCCCGCCTCGAGCAGCGCGGCCTCCGCCGCCTTGCGGGCCGTGATGTCTTCGCCGATCAGCAGGTAGCCGAGGACGGCGTTCCGCGCGTCGCGCAGGGCCGTGATCGACACGATGGCCCGCAGGCGGCTGCCGTCCTTGCGGATCTTGGTGAGCTCGTACGTGTCCTGCATGCCGCGCGCGGCCTTGAAGACCAGGGCTTCGAAGCCAGGCACCATCGGCGTGCCGAACTCCAGGCTCAGGGCGGCCGTGTGCGCCCTCACCTCCAGCGGGTCGTGAAAGTCCGCCGGCGTCATCCGGTTCACCACTTCGTCGGCCGTGTAGCCCAGCATCTTCTCCGCGCCGACATTGAAGGAGTGGATGAGGCCCTCCTCGTCGGTGGCGATGATCGAGAAGTTGGCGCTGTTGAAGATGGCGCTCTGCAGCGCGCTCGCCTCGATCAGTGCCTCCGTCGCCAGCCGGTTCTCGCGCGTGACGACGTCGGCGCGGCCGCGCGCGCGGTGGAGCGCTTCGTTCAGGACGCTGATGACCACGCCCACCAGCGCGACGAAGAACTGCTGCCAGCGTTCGAGGGAGGAGGCGACGGTGAAGCTGCCGATCGGAACCAGCAGGAAGTAGCTGGCCATGAAGAAGGACAGGCCCGTGGCGAGCAGCCCGGCGCTCAGGCCGCCCACGTACGCGCTGAGCATGATCGGCAGGGCGAAGATCACCAGCGTCGGCTGCGATCCCAGGTCCCGGTCGAGCGCGAGCCGCAAGCCGAGCGTGGCGGACGTGACCGCGACCGCGAAGGCGCAGGCCTTCCAGCCGCTCAGACGGGCCGCGCTGTAGGCGAGCCGGCCTGCGACGGGCTGCCCGCGCTCCGGCGTGACCGGCTCCGGCGAGTCCGCTGCCGCGGTCGGCGACACCGCGGGGACTTCCGGGACGAGCCGTCGCGCAGTGTCGGGCCGGGCGGCGTGCGCGGGACGGTCAACCCGCGGCGGGCGGCCGGCGACGGCCGCCGCGCCGTCGGTCGGGGGCGGCGAGGCCCCCTCTTCCTGCTCCACGTCCATCGTCACCAGCTTCCGGCCGTAGCGGCTTCACATCAGGAGCCTGCTTTGGTCTCGGCCAGTACGACAGGGGCGCGTCTGTGCGGGTCGCGCAGGATCCTGTCGGCAGGCCCCCGCGACAGCTGGAGCCATTCGGCGGGACATCCGGGTCGGGCTCCGCGGCGCGACGAGAGGCGCGCCGCCCGCCCACTGAAGTGAGGCATCGAGAAGTCCGCGATGAGCCTTCATGAGCGGGGCGACGTCGTCTTCCGAGCTTCCACGATCGGCACGCGCAGCGTGGCCGCCCTTCGTCGCCCCGCCATTCAGCTTGGCGGCATCTCGTTGAGGACCAGCCAGTACATCCCGAGCTGCTTCACGACCTCCGTGAACTGCGTGAAGTCCACGGGCTTGCGGATGTAGCTGCTGGCGCCGCCGTTGTAGCCGTTCATCAGGTCCTGCTCCTCGCGCGAGCTCGTCAGGATGACGATGGACAGGCGCCTCGTGCGCTCGTCGGCACGGATCCTGCGCAGCACTTCCAGGCCGTCCATCTTCGGCAGCTTCAGGTCCAGCAGCACGAGCGCCGGCATCGAACTCGGATCCCGTCCGGCGTATGCGCCGGTGCAGAACAGGTAGTCGAGCGCCTCCACGCCATCGCGCGCGATCGCGACTTCGTTCGCGATGTTGCTCTTCTTGAGTGCTCTCACGGTGAGCTTCTCGTCGTCGGGGTTGTCTTCCACGAGCAGAATGACCTTGTCCTTCATGATTCCTGTTGCGTCTTGGCCGGAGGGAGGGTGAATGAGAATGTCGCTCCGGCTCCCGCCGTGCTCTCGGCACGGATGAGGCCGCCGTGCCTGTGGACGATCCGCTGCACGGTCACCAGCCCGATTCCGGTGCCTGGGAAATCGTTCATCGCATGAAGGCGCTGGAAGGCTCCGAACAGCTTTCCGGCATGTGCCATGTCGAAGCCGACGCCGTTGTCACGCACGAAGAATTCGCGGATGCTCGCGTCGCCGCAGCACCCGAACTCGATGAGGGCCTCGGCACGCCTCGCCGTGAATTTCCAGGCATTCGCGAAGAGATTGGTGAGCGCGATGCGGAGCAGCCGCGGATCCGCTTCGGCGGTGAGATCTTCCGAGATCTCGAAGCGCACCACGCGCGCCGGATTGGCAGCGCGCATCTCCTCCGCGATCTCCTCCGCCATTCTGCTCAGGTCCACCGTCTTCCTGTCCATCTCCGCGCGGGTGAGGTGAGACAGCTTCAGCATGTCGTCGATGAGCTGTCCCATCCGCTGGCTCGCGCTGCGGATGCGGCGGAGATTGTCCTGGTCTTCGGCGCCCAGCCTGTCCGCGCAGTCCTCCATCAGCGCCTGGCTGAATCCATCCAGGCTCCGCAGCGGTGCGCGCAGGTCGTGGGAGACGGAGTAGCTGAACGCCTCCAGCTCCTTGTTGGCGATCACCAATTGCGCCGTGCGATCCAAGACCCGCTGCTCCAGGTCCGAGTTGAGCCTGTGAATGACCTCCACGGCCAGCTTGCGCTCGGTGATGTCGCTGAAGGTGACCACCGCGAGCAGCGGCCGTCCGCTCGCATCGAAGACCAGATTGCCTCCGAAGCTGAAGACCCGCAGCCAGTCGGCGCCGAGCCTCCGCATCCGGCACTCCAGGTTATTCAGCTTCTCGCCTCGCAGGATGCGGGCCAGCGGCCACTGGTCCACCGTCCAGGAGGTTCCGTCCAGGGCGGCGAGCTCGAAGGTGTCGGTGAGATTGGTGATGTGCCGGCGACCTTGATCCGGATCGGAGTATCCGAGCAGCTCCAGAGCGACCCGATTGAACTGCAGCAATCGGCCGTCGAGGTCGGACACGACCACCGCCTCGCTGATGTTGTCGACGATGGTCTGGAGCTGGGCTTCGTTCTTCCGCAGAGCCGCTTCCGCCTGCTTGCGGACGGTGATGTCGGCGCCGATCAGCAGGTATCCGACGACGGCATCCTGCGGGTCGCGCAACGGCGCGACCGACAGCTCTGCAGGGAACCGGCGGCCATCCTTGCGGACCTTGGTGAGTTCGTATGTGTCCTTGATGCCGCGCGACGCCTTGTAGATGAGGGTTTCTATGCCCGGCAGGATCGGCGCGCCGAATTCCCGGCTCAATGCCGCCGTGCGCGCGACGACCTCCGACACATCATGAAAGCCGACCGGCGTCATCCGGTTCAGCACCTCGTCGGCCCTGTAGCCCAGCATCTCCTCGGCGCCGACGCTGAAGGACTGGATCAGGCCCTTCGTGTCGGTCGCGATGATCGAGAAATTGGCGCTGTTGACGATCGCGCCGTGCAGGGAGCTCGCCGCGACAAGGGCCTCCGTCGCCCGCCGGTTCGCGCGCGTAGCGATGTCGGCGCGGCCGCGCGCCCGGTGCAGCGCTTCACTCAGCATGCTGATGACCGCGCCCGCCAGCGCGACGAAGGACAGATTCCAGCATTCCGCACTGGAGGCGACGGCGAAGCTCCCGATGGGGGCCAGCAGGAAGTAGCTCGCCATGAGGGAGGACAGGCCCGTCGCGAGTAGTCCGGCGCTCAACCCGCCCATGTAGGCGCTGAGCATGATCGGCAGCGCAAAGATCATCAGCGCCGGTTGCGATCCCAGCTGCTTGTCGAGCGCAAACCGGAGGCCGAGGGTGGCGATCGTCATCGCGACGGCGAGCGCCCAGGCCTGCCATCGATTCAGGGGAGCCGCGCCCGGGACGCGGCGGCCCTCGGCGGGATCTTCACCCGGGGCCATGCCTGGTTGCGGTGCCTCGCCATCGCGCCGCACCGGCGTGTCCGGCAGGCCTGTCAGCCCGATCGGCGACGGAACGAAAGGGGGCGTCGAGGGCTCGGGCGGTGTTTTCAGCCGAAGCGATGCCGCGGTGCGGCCCATCGGGAGCGGGCTGCCGGCGGCGGCGTCCGGCTCCTCGCGCACGGCGGACGCCAGAGCGTCGTCCTGCTCGACCACCATCGTCTCTCCCCTTCAACCATTGCGGTATCACATCGAAACCTGCTTTGGTCCGGGCCAGTACGACAGGAGCGCCTCTGTGACGATCGCGCAGAGTGTCTTCGACTCGTGCCACGGCATCCTGAACCTGATGGCGCGGAAAGTCGATCAAATAGAACAGGCTGTTCCGTCGCAGCAGATTGCCGGCCCCCCGACGTGCCGGCCAGCCCCCGCCGCGCGCTGCGCTGCGGACTGTCGGCCCTGCTCGTGTGAGCATGCCGCCCATGTCGACATCGGGCACCATCGCCATAGCGCACACAGGACGGCAAGCCGATCGCCGGGCGCGCATCATCCGGGTGCGGACGCCGCGCGAGAAGCGCCCGCTTCCGGCACTCGGCCTCACGCCCTTCGTGTCCTACCCATTCCGAGCGCGGCCATCGGGCCGCCTTGCAGAGGCCCTCTTCGGGAGGAGAACCCTCGCCGTGGTCGTCGCGCTCACGGCGCTGCAGCTGTCGTTGCGCGGCTTCGGCGGGCTGAGTCAGTGGTCGGACCGGCCGTGCCGGCTCAGAGCAGAAGAGCGTGTTCCATGTCGCGGCGAGCGGCGTGAAGCGCAAGCCGCTCGTGATGAACTTCGCCGTGCAGCCCTACGGGCCCAACGTGATCTTGGTGCCGATGCACCCGCACAACATCACGCCGATGAAGCCGTCGGCCGGCGACCCCGACGACGAATTCGCAGCCGGCGTCAGTACGCGGGGTGCTGCGCCTGCTGGTGCTCGAGATCGAGCACGGCCTCGTCGTGCTCCATCTTCGCGGCATCGACCTTGTCGGTGCTGTCCTGGTCGGAGAACAGCACGGTGAACAGGTCGATCGGGCCGGTGACGATCAGCCACACGGTGTCCAGCACGAGGGACGGGATCGAGGCCATCCACTGGTAGCCCTCGCCCATGTCGCTGCGGCCGATGACGCGGCTGCCGGCGTAGGAGAGGTACTTGTGGTCCGGGTGGTAGAGCGGGCGGTCGCCCCACTGGTCGCAGGCCGCCGTGAACGGGCCGACGATGCCGTCGCCGATCGCGACGAAGGGCGTGCCGATGATCTTGGGCACGTAGTTGATGTCGGAGTGCACCCACTTCTCGGTGGCACCGGAGCTGCGGTGGTTGTCGTAGATGCAGCCCGTGCTCAGGAGCAGCGCCCCCACGACGGCGAGGCAGGCAAGCGAGCGGATCATGGAAGCAGGCGAGTGCGTGCGCATCCTCGTGGTCGTCCTCATCGGGGGAAGGCGGGGGCGAAGGCGGTGACGGGCGGTCGGCCCGTTCGCACGCGTGTCGGGCGGGCGATCCGGGCGAGCATATCGGGCGCGACGGGCGCGGCACAAGCCACCCCGCCCCGCCCGCAGTCCGGCGCCGCCGGTCCGCCCGCCGGCTGGCCGCCGGCAGGTCGCAAGCTTACCCCCGCGCGGCGACCGAGTCACAGCCGCGCGCAGCGCGTGGAAGCGCAGCGCGACACGGCCGCGCGGTGCGCGGTGCGCGGGTGCGCGGGTGCGCAGGCCGCAGGCCGCGGGTCGCAGGCCGCGGGCCGCGGGCCGCGGGTGCACGGACGACGGGGTGCGCGGGCAGCTTCCCGCCTTCAGGGCTGGCGCGCGAACAGCGGGTAGCTGGCCTCGCGCTGGTGCAGGGCGCCCTCGGAGGCCAGCACGCTGCTGTACAGCTCGATGCCGGTGACGGCGAAGGGCTCGCTGGTCAGCTCGAGATTGTCGCGCAGCAGCGCCAGGAGCCGCGCCTGCGGCGGGTCGTGCAGCCGGGCGAGCGTGATGTGCGGCGCGAACTTCCGCTCCTCCGGGGGCAGCCCGATGCGGCGCACCACCCGCTCCACCTGCCGGTGCAGGTCCGTGATCTCCTCGCACGGCTCGACGCCGGCCCACAGCACGCGCGGCGGTCCGCGCGGCGGGAACACGCCCACGCCGCACAGCGACAGCTCGAAGGGATCCCCGCGCACGCCGTGCAGGGCCTCCGCGATCGCGCGTGCCTGCGGCCCCTCCACATTGCCGAAGAAGTGCAGCGTCAGGTGGAACTGGCGATCGCGCACCCAGCGAGCGCCCGGCAGGCCGTTGCAGAGCGCCGCGAGCTGCGCCTTCTGCTCGTCCGGCATGTCCACGGCGACGAACAGGCGGGGCATGGGCCGATCATAGCGCTGCGCCGTCTGCTCCCACGCAGCCCGCTCCGATGCAGCCTTCTCCCGCGCAGCCCGGTCCCACTCAGCCTTCACGCCCGCCCCGCCCCGCGCAGTCCCCGCGGCGTGCGCTCCGGTCAGGGCACGTCGGCGCGCAGCGCATTGCTGAGCGAGGCACCGCACGGCGCCCCGACGTCGTGCACCGCGTACTGGAAGACCAGCGACAGCCCGGAGAGGCCTGCGGGCCACGCGCCCCACGCGAGCGGGATGCTGCCCGCGACACTGGTGGTCAGGCCCAGCATGGACAGCGGAGGCACGGCCACGAGGGTGCCGCACTTGAAGGGTGTCGGCACGGCGCCGAGCGCGATGAAGAGCAGCGCTGGCGCCGCGGGCGCGGCCGAGGACAGCACGAGCGACCCGGGCGAGCCGGCGGCCAGCGTCCCCGTCCCCGCGAGCGCAGGCGTGCCGGCCACGCCGGGCAGCGCGAAGCCGAGATTCGTCCAGGCCGTGTTCACCGCCTCCACCACGACGTGATCGAGCGCCGGGCCGTGATCGGGAAGGATCCCGCTCAGCGGCGTGAGGCTGCGGAAGGTGAGCGTGGTGGTGCTGCCGGTCGCGGTGAACAGCATCGTGCGGTGCGACCACGCGAGCGTCGCCGGCGGGTTGAACGGCACCACGGCGCCGATGTCGAAGGAGTGGACCTGCACGGCACTGCCCGCGCTGACCTCCACCTGCTTGACCAGCGGCAGGCCCCACGGGTTGCCGCCGAGGTCGAAGCTCACGAGGTACTGCTTGCCCGGCGTCGTCGCGAAGGACTGGAAGATCGAGCCGTTGTGCGGCTGCGACACGCTGCCGTCGAGATCCAGGCTGCGCACGCCGTCCGAGGCGGCCCACATCGCCGCGCTCACGTAGTCGATGTGGAAGTCCCCCACGGTCCAGCCCGTGATGACCGTGGACCCGGCCGCCAGGTCCGCGAACGGCCCCGGATCCGGCCCGATTTCGAAGCTGCCGTTGACGACGAGGTTCCCGGCCGCCCACGCGCTGCCGGCGAGGAGCAGCGGAGCGGCGGCGGCGAAGGCGAGGGCACGGACGAGCAGGCGGTTCACGGTGGCGTTCTCCCACGAAGACAACAGGGGCGGCCCGCACCGACAGGCGCGGAGGCCGCTCCCTCGTGGGATCGGGAGCGCCGCGAGGGTGTGACGGTGCGCGCGCCCGAGCGCCCGCTCGAACGGGCGCAGCAACGGGCTGCAACCGGCGCGGCGACCCTCCGCGCCCCCGGCGGCCGGCGCGTTGGGTCCGCGGCGGCGCCCGCGGTATCGTCTCCCGACTCGCCTCTTCTGCCTGGGCTACGGATTGTCCGGAGTCCGACCGCCTCGAGGGACCGACCGCCGATGAACTGGCTGCTGCGCTCGCTGCAATCCTCGATCGGCCGCAAGCTGCTCGTCGCGCTCACCGGCGTCGCGCTGCTGGGGTTCGTGATCGCCCACCTGCTCGGCAACCTGCAGGTCTTCGCCGGTCCGGACCGCCTCAACGGCTACGCCGAGGGACTCGAGCACCTGGGGCCGCTGCTGTGGGCCGCCCGTCTCGGGCTGATCGTCATGGCCGTCGCGCACGTCGCGCTCACGCTCAAGCTCGCGGCGGAGAACCGCGCGGCGAGGCCGGTCGCGTACGCCGCCCGCGGCCGCGTGCAGTCCACCGCCAGCGCGCGCAGCATGCTCCTCACGGGCCTCATGGTGCTGGCCTTCGTGCTCTACCACCTGGCGCACTTCACGTGGGGCGTGGCGCACCCGGAGTTCAGCGGGCGCCTCGACAGCCAGGGCCGCCGCGACGTCTACTCGATGGTCGTCGCGAGCTTCCAGCAGTGGCCGATCGTGGCGGCGTATGCCGTGGCCATGATCCTGCTCGGGCTGCACATCCGGCACGGCGCGAGCAGCATCTTCCAGACCTTCGGCTGGAACCATCCCAAGTACAACCCGTTCCTCCACGCGGTCGGGCCAGTGCTCGCGCTGCTCATCGTGGCCGGCAACCTCGCCATCCCCTTCGCCTGCCTGGCGGGACTGGTCAAGCTGCCTCCGGGAGTGACCTTCTGATGAAGCTCGACGCGCAGGTTCCCTCGGGCCCGATGGCGGACAAGTGGGACAGCCACCGCTTCGCGATGAAGCTGGTGAATCCCGCCAACAAGCGCAAGTTCCGCGTGCTCGTCGTGGGCAGCGGGCTGGCAGGCGGCTCGGCGGCGGCGTCGCTGGCGGAGCTCGGCTACGCGGTGGACTGCTTCTGCTTCCAGGACAGCCCGCGGCGCGCGCACAGCATCGCGGCGCAGGGCGGCATCAACGCCGCCAAGAACTACCAGAACGACGGCGACTCCGTGCGGCGACTGTTCTACGACACGGTCAAGGGCGGCGACTTCCGCTCGCGCGAGGCCAACGTCTACCGCCTCGCGCAGGTGAGCGCGGCCATCATCGACCAGTGCGTGGCGCAGGGCGTGCCCTTCGCGCGCGAGTACGGCGGTCAGCTCGACAACCGCAGCTTCGGCGGCGCGCAGGTCTCGCGCACCTTCTACGCCCGCGGGCAGACCGGGCAGCAGCTCCTGCTCGGCTGCTACGCGGCGCTCAACCGGCAGATCGGCGAGAAGCGCGTCGCGATGCACACGCGCTGCGAGATGCTCGACCTCGTCGTCGTGGACGGGCGCGCGCGCGGCATCGTCACGCGCGACCTCGTCACCGGGAGGCTGGAGCGCTGGGCCGGCGACGCGGTCATCCTCGCCACCGGCGGCTACAGCCCGGTCTTCTATCTCTCCACGAACGCGAAGGGCTGCAACGTCACGGCCTCGTGGCGCGCGCACAAGCGCGGCGCCGGCTTCGCCAACCCCTGCTACACGCAGATCCACCCCACCTGCATCCCGCAGTCGGGCGACCACCAGAGCAAGCTCACGCTGATGTCCGAGAGCCTGCGCAACGACGGCCGCGTGTGGGTCCCCATGGCTCCGGGCGACAGGCGCTCGCCCGAGCAGATCCCGGATGCCGAGCGCGACTACTACCTCGAGCGCAAGTACCCGAGCTTCGGCAACCTCGCGCCGCGCGACATCTCCAGCCGCAGCGCCAAGGAAGTCTGCGACGAGGGCCGCGGCGTCGGTCCCGGCGGGCGCGGCGTGTTCCTCGACTTCCGCGACGCGATCGCGCGCCTCGGCGAGGACACCGTGCGCGACCGCTACGGCAACCTGTTCGAGATGTACGAGCGCATCACGGCGGAGAACCCCTACAAGGTCCCGATGCGCATGTACCCCGCGCCGCACTACTCCATGGGCGGCCTGTGGGTGGACTACAACCTCATGTCCACCATCCCGGGGCTGCACGTGCTCGGCGAGGCGAACTTCTCCGACCACGGCGCCAACCGCCTCGGCGCGAGCGCTCTCATGCAGGGCCTCGCGGACGGCTACTTCGTGATCCCGTACACGCTGGGCCACTACTTCGGCGCGAGCAAGCTGGCGCCGGTGAGCGCGGACCATCCGGAGTTCGTGCGCGTGGAGCAGGAGGCCGCCGCGCGCCTGGCCCGCCTGCTCTCGATCAACGGCAAGCGCTCGCCCGACAGCTTCCACAAGGAGCTGGGGCACCTCATGTGGAACGACTGCGGCATGGCGCGCAACGCCGCGGGCCTCGGCAGGGCGCTGGCGCGGATCCCGGAGCTGCGCGAGGAGTTCTGGAAGAACCTCGCGGTGACGGGCGGCGAGGCGGACCTCAATGTCACGCTCGAGAAGGCCGGCCGCGTCGCCGACTTCCTGGAGTTCGCGGAGCTGCTGTGCCGCGACGCGCTCGCGCGCAACGAGTCCTGCGGCGGCCATTTCCGCGAGGAGTACCAGACGCCGGACGGCGAGGCGCAGCGCAACGACGAGGAGTTCTGCCACGCCAGCGTCTGGGAGCACACGGGCGACGGCAAGGCGCCCGTGATGCACAAGGAGCCGCTGGTCTTCGAAGACGTCCACCTCAGCACGCGGAGCTACAAGTGAACCTCACGTTGCGCGTCTGGCGCCAGAAGAACGCCGCCAGCCCGGGCTCGATGGAGACCTACGCCGCGAGGGACATCTCGCCGGACATGTCCTTCCTCGAGATGCTCGACGTGGTCAACGAGGCGCTGCTCGCCGAGGGCAAGGACCCCATCGCCTTCGACCACGACTGCCGCGAGGGCATCTGCGGCACGTGCTCGCTCACGATCGACGGCATCGCGCACGGCCCGCAGCGCGCCACCACCACGTGCCAGCTCCACATGCGCCAGTACGAGGACGGCGACACGATCACCATCGAGCCCTTCCGTGCGAAGGCCTTCCCGGTGCTGCGCGACCTGTGCGTGGACCGCGCGTCCTTCGACCGCATCCTCCAGGCGGGAGGCTTCATCTCCGTGAACACCGGCGGCGCGCCGGACGCCAACGCCGTCCCCATCGGCAAGGTGGAGGCGGACAAGGCGATGGACGCGGCCGCGTGCATCGGCTGCGGCGCGTGCGTCGCCATGTGCCCCAATGCGTCGGCCATGCTCTTCGTCGCCGCCAAGGTCGGCCACCTGGCGCACCTGCCGCAGGGCCAGCCCGAGCGCGATCGCCGCGTGCTGGGCATGGTCGCGGCGATGGACCGCGAGGCCTTCGGCAGCTGCCGCAACTACTACGAGTGCGAAGCCGTCTGTCCGAAGGAGATCCCGGTCCGGTTCATCGCGGAGATGAACCGCGACTACCGCAACGCGTCGGCGCGCTGAGCGTCGGCGCGGTCCGGCCCGTCGGCCCGGCCGCCCGGCGCAGGCGGATCAGCGCACGTGCGTCCAGAACGGATACCGGCGCCCCCGGCAGCGGTGGATCACGAACGCCATCAGGACGAGCAGCGCGACCGCGCCCTCGACGATGAACAGCCGCTCGAACAGCGGCTGGCCCACGAGTCCGAGCGACACGATGAGCGCCGTGGCCCCCGCAGGCGCGTGGCCCGTGCGGAAGACGACCATGAAGGCGCCCGTGAGCCCCAGCGAGATCGCCGCCGCGAGCACGCGCTGCCCGTCCACGCCCGCGACCACGGACGGAGGCGCCAGCAGCAGCCCCGTCGCCATGAGCGCGAAGTAGCCGCAGAGGATCGCGATCCCGTGCCCGAGGAGCACGTTGCGGGGGCTGGCCGCATCGGTCTCGTGCGCGGAGAACAGCAGGAAGGAGCTGGCGCCCAGCGAAGGGAAGATCCAGGGTGCGCGCGTGAGCATCGCGAGCCCCGCCAGCGCGCCGATGCACGCGAAGCCCGCGCACATCACGCCGAAGGCCACGCGGTGGTGCTCCGCGAACACGGAGCGTGGCTGTGCCAGGGAGTCGAGCGTCTCGCGATCGGGAGCAGTCATGCGGTGGACAACCAGGAGTGGCGCGGCATCGTCGGGCCGGAGCTTATCCCCGTCAACGAGGATCGGCCCCGCTCCTTCCGCGCGCCGGTGTGTCTACAATCCGCCGCCATGACCAGCACGCTGCGCCCGACCGCCCCGATGACCGCCCAGCCCGGACCGCCCGGCGACGCACCCGAGCTCGCGGACGTGGCCGCGCTGCTCGATCGCCCGCTGCTGGACCTCGTCTTCGAGGCCGCGGCGGTGCACCGCCGCCACCACGACCCGTCCCGGGTCCAGTGCAGCCAGCTCCTGTCGATCAAGACCGGCGGCTGCCCCGAGGACTGCGGCTACTGCGCGCAGAGCGCCCACAGCTCCACCGCGGTGGAGCGCCAGCCGCTGATGGACGTGGAGGCCGTGCTCGCGGAGGCGGCCGCCGCGCGCGCGGGCGGCGCGGACCGCTTCTGCATGGGCGCGGCCTGGCGCTCGGTGCGGGACGGGGCGGAGTTCGAGTCCGTGCTCGCCATGGTCAGCGGAGTGAAGGCGCTGGGGCTGCAGGCCTGCGTGACGCTGGGCATGCTCGCGCCGCACCAGGCCGCGCGGCTGAAGGACGCCGGCCTCGACTACTACAACCACAACCTCGACACCGGGGCCAGCCACTTCGCGGAGGTCATCGGCACGCACGCGCTGTCCGACCGGCTCGCGACGCTGCAGGCGGTTCGCGAGGCGGGCATCCACGTCTGCTCGGGCGGCATCCTCGGGCTGGGCGAGGCCCGGCCCGCTCGCGCGGAGCTCCTGCACCAGCTCGCCTCGCTGCGCCCGCAGCCCGAGAGCGTGCCGATCAACACGCTCGTGCCGGTGCCGGGCACGCCGCTCGCCGACGTGCCGCCGCTGGACTGGACCGAGGTCGTGCGCACCGTCGCCGCCGCACGCCTGCTGATGCCCCTCGCGGTCATCCGGCTCTCCGCCGGCCGCCGCGAGATGGACGAGGCGACTCAGGCGCTGTGCCTGCTCGCCGGCGCCAACTCCTTCTTCGTCGGCGAGCAGCTCCTCACCACGCCGAACCCCGCGCCCGAGAGCGACGCGGCGCTGCTCGCCAAGCTCGGCCTGCGGCCGCTCGGCGCATGCTGACTCCTGCGCCGCAGCGCCCGCGGGGGCACGGTACGCGACGGGAGACACATGAAGCGCGTTGACGTGGCGAAGACGGGCCCGCCGGATCAGCGCCCGGGCGAAACGCTGGACGAGGCGCTGCGCCGGGAGCTCGCCTCGTGGGAGGCCGCGGGCCTGCGGCGCACGCTGGCGCCCGCCGACCCGGCCGCGCGCGGCAACGACTTCACCAGCAACGACGTGCTCGGACTCTCCCGCCACCCGGCGGTCGTCGAAGCGGGACGCGCCGCGCTCGCCACCCACGGCGTCGGCGGGCGCGCCTCGCGGCTGCTCGGCGGCGGCTGCGCGCTCGACGCGCGCCTCGAGGCCACGGTCGCCGAGTGGCTGGGCGAGCCGGCCGCGCTGCTGTTCCCGTCGGGCTACCAGGCCAACCTCGGGCTGGTCACCGCGCTCGCCGGCCGCGGCGACGCCCTGCTCTGCGACGAGCTCCTGCACGCGTCGCTGATCGACGCGGCGCGGCTCTCGCGCGCGCACGTGACCGTCCACCGCCACGCGGACCTCCAGCAGCTCGAGCTGCTGCTCGCGCGCGCGGGCGGCGCGCGCCGGCGGCTGGTGCTCACCGAGGGCATCTTCAGCATGGACGGCGACCGCGCGCCGCTGCCGGAGCTGGCCGCGCTGTGCGCGCGGCACCGCGCCGCGCTGCTCGTGGACGAGGCCCACGCCATCGGCGTGCTCGGGCCGTCGGGCGCGGGGGCCTGGGCGCAGGCCGTCGCCGAGGGACGCATCCCGCGCGAGCTCGCGGGCGTGCTGGCGGCGCGGCTCGTCACGGGCGGCAAGGCGCTGGGCGTGGCGGGCGCGTGCGTGGTCGGCAGCGCCGCGCTGCGCGACGTGCTCGTCCACCGCGCGCGCGCGTTCGTGTTCACCACCGCGGTGAGCCCCGCGGTGCCCGGCGCGCTGTGCGCCGCCATCGCCATCGCGCGCGGTGCCGAAGGCGATGCGCTGCGCGCGCGCCTCGCGGCGCGGACCGCGCAGCTCGCCGCCGGCCTGGCCCGGCCCGCGCCGGCCGGAGCGATCGTCCCGCTCGTGCTCGGCGACAGCGCCGCCGCCAGCGCCGCCGCGCGGGCACTGCAGGCGGCGGGCCTCGACGTGCGCGCGGTGCGCCCGCCCACCGTTCCCGACGGCACCGCGCGCCTGCGTCTCGTCGTGCATGCCGATCACGCGGAGGCCGACGTGGCGCGGCTGCTCGCGGCGCTGCACGCCGGGGGAGCGGTGCGGTCCGCGGATGCGACGCGCGCTGCCGGCGCGGCGCCACTCCCCGGGCGGCGGCCGGAGCGGGCGCTGGTCGTCGTCGGGACGGACACGAACGTCGGCAAGACCGTGGTGTCCGCGCTGCTGCTGCGCGCCGCGCTGCACGACCCGGCGGCACTCGCCACGTACTGGAAGCCCGTGCAGACCGGCAGCGACAGTGACACCGACAGCGTGCACGCGCTGGCCTCGCGCGCGGCGCTCGTGCCTCCGCGGCACGCGCTCCCGCTCCCGGCCTCGCCGCACGAGGCCGCGGCAGCGGCCGGGCAGCGCATCGACTTCGATGACCTCCGGCAGCGCCTCGCCACCCTGGTCGCCACGACGGCCGGCGCGCTCGTCGTGGAGCTGGCCGGCGGCCTGCTCGTGCCCTACGACGAGCGCCACACGCAGGCGGACCTGCTCGCACGCGCCGGCCTGCCGGTGGTGCTCGTGGCGCGCTCGGGGCTGGGCACCTTGAACCACACGCTGCTCACGCTGGAAGCGCTGGCCGCGCGCTCCATCGCCGTGCGCGCGCTCGTGCTGGTCGGGCCGCCGCACGCGAGCAACCACGAGACGCTCGCGCGCCGCAGCGGCGTCGGCCTGGTGCTGGAGCTTCCGCTGCTCGAGCACGTGGACGCCGCGGCGCTGGACCTCTGGCTGGAGCGCCACCCGCTCGGCTCGCTGTTCGAAAGCGGCTGACGCCCGCAGGCGCCTCGCCGGGCGCCTCGCCGGGCGCGAGGACGACCCGCTCGCGGGAACCTGCCGGACGGCACGACCGCGCGGCTAGAATCGCGCCGCATGCAGGACGCTCCATCGCCCACCGAGACGTCGCGCGCGGGCGCCGACGCGCTGCTCGTGCGCGATGCGCGCTGCGTGTGGCACCCGTACACGCAGCACGCGACCGAGGCCGCGCTGCTGCCCGTCCTGTCGGCGCGCGATGCGGTGCTGCAGCTCACGGACGGGCGCGAGCTCATCGACGCGATCTCGTCGTGGTGGACCTGCCTGCACGGCCACGCGCGGAAGGAGCTGCTCGCGGCGATGTCCGCACAGGCCGCGACGCTGGACCACGTGCTCTTCGCCGGTGCCACGCACGAACCGGCCGTCGCGCTGGCGGAGGCGCTGCTCGCCGTCTCACCCGGCGCCGCGCATGCCGGGCACCCACCACACGCGATGCGCGCGCCAGACACGGCAGACACGGCAGACACGGCAGACACGGCAGACACGGCGGACACGGCGAGTACGGCGAACGCGGCCCACGGTGCGCCGGCCGGGCCGACCGCCGAGCCGCTCACGCGCGTGTTCTACTCGGATGACGGGTCCACGGCGGTGGAGGTCGCGCTCAAGCTCTGCGTGCAGTCGTGGGCGCTGCGCGGCGAGCCGCGGCGCACCGTCTTCGTCTCGCTCGAGGGCGGCTACCACGGTGACACCTTCGGCGCGATGGCCGTCGGCGATCCGGAGCCGTTCTTCACGGCCTTCGCGCCGCTGCTCTTCGCGGTGCGCCGGGCCCCGCCGACGGCCGCGGGCGTGGCCGCGGCGCTGGCGGAGGTGGGAGACCGCGCGGCGGGCGTCATCGTGGAGCCGCTCGTGCAGGGCGCAGGCGGCATGGTGATGCACGCGGCGGCCGAGCTGCGCGGCATGCGCGCCGCCTGCGACGCCGCGGGCGTGCCGCTCGTCGCCGACGAGGTCATGACCGGTTTCGGGCGCACCGGCGCACTGTTCGCCTGCGGCCGCGCAGGCGTCGTGCCCGACGTGCTGTGCCTCGCGAAGGGCCTGACGGGCGGGCTCATGCCGCTCGCGGCCACGCTCACGACCGAGCGTCTCTTCGCCGCATTCCTCGCGCGCGACCGCTCGCGGGCCTTCTTCCACGGTCACTCGTTCACGGCGCACCCGATCGCCTGCGCGGTCGGGCTCGCGTCGCTGCGCCTGTGCCTGGCGGAGGACACGCCCGGCAGGCTCGACGGCGTCGGCCGCAGGATCGAGCTCGCGCTCCGCGCGCGCCTCCGCACGGACCCGCGCGGCGCGGGCGCGGCGCGCGACGTCCGCCGGTGCGGCGGCATCGTCGCGCTCACGCTGAGCGCCCGGAACGCGCGGGACGCCGGATACCTCAGCGCTCTCGCGCCCCGCCTGCGCGCCGAAGCCGTCGCGCGCGGCGTGCTGCTGCGGCCGCTCGGCGATGTCCTCTACGCCATGCCTCCCGCGTGCACGACGGAGGCGCAGGCCGAGCGGATCGGCGCGGTCATGGCCGAGCTGGCGCTGCTCGCACGCGACTGACCCGGAACCCCGCGGGAAGTTTCTTCAGTTTGCGTGCAGCGGGCTCGCGGTGCGGCGGCGTGCGAGGCGCGCGAGCGCGTGCACTCGCGGGAAAGGCGCGAATCGCGCACAGGACGCGTGGCGGCGCGCATGGCACGGACGTTGCTCCACGGACGTCGCACACCCCCGAAGCCACGCAGAGGAGACTGCCATGAGCTGCCGCCCCAAGCCGTTCGTTCCGAAGGCTCGCCGTCCTTTCGTGCTTCCCGCGCGCCCGCATCACGGAGCGGGCGATGACGTCATCGATCACCTGCCTCCCCAGGAACAGGAAGTCGTGGTGCTCGCGAGCTTCTACGGCCTCGCGCGCGACGAGATCGCCGGCGTCATCGGCGCTTCGGTGCAGGTGGTGGACACGCTCATGTCGCAGGCGGTCGAGCACCTGCGCCGCGTGCTCGCGCCATCCAGCGCGCAGGGTCCGCAGGCCGCGTGAATCCGGGCCGCTGCGTCACCGCGCCGTCCACCAGGCCCTCATCTCGCTCATGACGGCGAAGGAGTGGTCGTAGGCAGCCTGCTGCTCCTCGGTGAGATTGGCCAGCGGCAACGGCGACCGCTCCCACGGATCGAGCCACAGGTCGTAGAATTCCTGCTCCAATTGCGGCTGACCCTTCTGCCACACGATGAGCTTGTAGCGGGCATCGCGCACGGCACGCCGGTCGTCGGGATACGTCGGCGTCAGGCCATTCGGACCGAACGCTTCCGTGTACACCCACGGGCGGATGGGCGGCAGCGCCGGGTCGCTGAAGTACGGCACCAGGCTCTCGGAGTCGATGGCGGCGGAGGCCTTGCTGTTCGCCAGCTCCGCGATGGTCGCGAACAGGTCCACGAGGCTGACCGGCGCATCGCATTCCTCGTCCTGCGCGACCCCGGGGCCCGTCACGATGAGCGGCACGTTGACGCCGCCCTCGTAGGGTGATGCTTTCGCCTTGCCCTTCAGGAAGGGCGCCAGCACGAGTTCCGACGAGGTGCCGTTGTCGCCGGCGACGATGACGTAGGTGCGCGCGCGCACCACCGGATCCATGTCGTGGAGCAGCCGGCCGAGCTCCTTGTCGACCGCCGCCAGCATCGCGCGGCCGGCCGTGGGAATGTCGTCCAGCGGGTCCACGGGGAGCGTGTAAGGCTGCAGCAATGCAGGGGGCACGTGGTAGGGAGCGTGCGGTGCGTTGAAGGCCAGCCACAGGAACCACGGCTGATCGCCCCAGGCCGCGATCTGGTCCAGCGCGTCGTTCACCTGCTCCGTCGTCGCGTAGTTGTCGCAGCGCGCGATCGCGCCGTCGCTGTCCTTGTCCCAGTGGTAATAGGCGTTGACACCGTCCTCGTTGGGCAGGTTCTCCACCGAGCCCCGATGATGCTCGAAGCCGAGCTGCAGCGCGTGCGTCGCGCCGCTGATGGCCGCGGATCCGAGGTGCCACTTGCCCACGATCGCAGCGCGATAGCCGGCCGCGCGCACGCTGTCCGCGATGGTGTATTCATCGACGGGGACTTCCACCGGCGAATTGCTGTACGTGATCGCGCGTCCGATCCCGGTGCGGAAGGGGTAGCGACCGGTGAGGATCATCGCGCGCGTGGGCGAGCATCCCGGTGTGGCCCAGGCGTTCCTGAACAGCACTCCCTGCTCGGCGAGCGAAGTGATGACCGGCGTCTTGGCCGGCTTGGTGCCCTCTGCGTACACGGCCGGCAGGTCGACGCCCACGTCATCGAGCAGGACGAGCAGCACATTGGGCCGCTCAGGCAGCGCAATGAGCGTGGGCTTGGTGCCCGGACTCGCGACGCATGACGTGGATTGTGATTGCGCTCCCCTGGCAACGGCCAGGAATGCCACGAGGCAGAGAACTCCCGGCTTCCACCCGATTCCAGACATTCCCGATGCTCCGCGAACCGTTGAACTCCGCAGCGACAGTGCGACATCGACACGGGCGCAACAACGCCCTGCCATGCGCGCGCGATCCCGTCCCTGCTTCAGAGCTGCTGCCGCGTGGTTCCGGGAGATCCAATGTCTCCACCGCGTTAGCGGGCGAACAGTACCTCAATTCCTCCCGGCTGCAAGGGCGGCATACCGGTCGGCGCCTCGCCAACGCGCGTGCATATGCGCGTTTTCACCGCTCACAGGCGCACGGAATGCAGGCAGGAACGCTCGTCGCAGCCGCACGCGCTCACGCGCCTGTCGGGGCGGGCGCCTCCGCGCGGGACCGCTTTCACGAGGCGCGGCAATTCCTGCCACGCACAGTCTGCAAAAGGGACACACCGGTCACCCGTGCCACCCTTGGCATGGCCGCCCGAGCCTTTGCGAGCGAGGCCGGAGGTGGCACGACCTTCGCTTGCGCACCGCGGGCAAGTCACGGGAATCCATCTATCTGGAGAGCTGCGCTCCGGGTCCCGGGACTCTGCGCCCATCCACTCTGGGAGCTTCCATCCATGAATCGCACTCCGTTCGTCCTTTCCTCTGCCTTGTTCCTCCTGGCGGGCTCCGCCTTCGCCGGCGACACGCTCAAGGTGCCCGGCCAGTTCTTCTCCATCCAGGCCGCCGTGGACGCCGCCAAGCCCGGCGACGTCATCTCGATCAGTGAAGGCACCTTCGCCGAGCGCGTGGTGATCAGCACCAGCGACATCACGCTGAACGGTCGCGACACGATCCTCGATGGCGCGTACGGAGGCACCTGCCTCCAGGTCCACGCGAACGGTGTCACCCTCATCGGCCTCGATTTCGTGAACGGCGGCACCTTGGCCACGACCGACACGCCGGCACAGGGCGGCGGCCTGGACTACGTCGGTGATGGCGCCTCCATCCAGCGCTGCGCGGCGAGCGGCTCGACGAACTTCGGCATCAGCCTCACCGGCCACGGCGAGATCAAGAACTGCGAAGTCATCGGCTGCCTCGGGGCCGGCATCGTGGTGGACACGAATGACCAGCACGGCGCGCAGGTCGAAGTCTCGAGCAACGAGGTCAGCGGCAACGGCGCCGGCATCGTCGCCGAGGACGGGCCCTTCTTCTTCAACCGCAACTCGGTCAAG
>Ga0193753_10000635_pt1 | contig 33441 bp, 25 predicted proteins | sample H1c2metaG_FD_144925 | JGI IMG/M metagenome (GOLD analysis project Ga0193753, IMG submission 144925) | Soil microbial communities from a riparian zone of the East river system, Colorado, United States - H1c2 | ecosystem: Environmental > Terrestrial > Soil > Riparian zone | place: USA: East...
CTTTTGAATGCCTTGCATACTTCGAAGCCGCTAAATTCCGGCATGTCCACATCCAACAGCACCAAGTCCGGCGTGGATTCACGTGCCAGCTTGAGCGCCGCACGGCCGGAAGATGCGAATCGCAGCGGCGAGAAATCGATCAAGATGCGGTTCAGAACGCGCACGACCATGAGGTCGTCGTCGACCAAAAGAATGCTGAAATTCTCTCGAGCGTGCATGTGGTGCGTACCGGCTATGCCTGGTTGGCCAGGGGCTGCCAGCTGTCCGCGGGCGACAGTGCCGTTTCGACGGCGTCGGCCAATGCCGTGGCATCGAAGGGTTTGGTCATGAACGCAGCTGCGCCCATTTTCATCGCTCGCTCCCGCAGGCCGGGGTTTTCGCTCGCTGTGACGAAGATGATCGGCGTCGCCGCCGATGAAATGAGACTCTGAAGGCGCCCGGCCACCAGGAAACCGTCCCCTCCAGGCAACGACACGTCCAGTACGATCACGTCCGGACTGGTTTTGCGGACCACCGAAACGGCGCTCGCCGCATCCTTCGCTGTATAAACGGTGTATCCCATGCTCTTCAGACGCACGCCGATGGAGAGCAAAAAGACGTTGTCATCGTCGATCAATAAGACGGTTTTCATTTATTGGCCTACCTGTGGTCGTGACTGGAATCGGCAATCAGCATCCTTTGGCGGACCTACCGTTTGGCATTCCCGCAACTCCCGATTGCGCTGCAGCTTAGCGAGGGGAAAATAGCGATGATGTAGGGTAAAACTCGACAGATCGCTTAAACAAACGAGAGGCCCGAAGTGGGTGCGTGAATCTGCGGGGTGCGTCACGTGGACGGGCGCTGCCTGCCTCAGCGAGGCCCCAGCCTGGCGGGCGCCCAGGCCGGTCGAATACCCAGTCTAGTGCGTCAGAATCGTCGGCCGCCGCTACGCGCCCTGCGCAAGTGAGATTTTCAGGGCGTGCTGGTGCGAAAGGATGCGTTGCGCGGTGCCTAGCCGCCTAATAATCTGAGCCTTTGGCGTCCCCTTGCTGAGATAGTCGTCTGCGCCGGCATCCAGGCCCTCCAGGATGTCCTCACCCGTGTCCCTTGAGGTGTGCAGCAGGATATATACATACCCGGAATAAGTTTGTCGGCGAATGGCGCGGCATAGTTCCAATCCGTCCATGCCCGGCATGCCGATATCCAGCATGACGATCTGAGCAAAGTCTCTTTGCATGGAGGCCAGTGCGGCCTCCCCGGATGTCGCCCTAATGACCTCGTAGCCTGCGGCCGCAACGAACAGGCTCAAATAATCGAGCACGAGCTCATCATCATCAACGAGCAGAACTTTTATCGTCAATTGAGGCGGCTCAACGATGGATGAAGGCACCACTATACTCGTTCGCGGCGCGGAAAACCGAGAGTGTACGGGCATGCACCGGCCGCGTGCCGCACGGTGCGTTACCGAACATACATTCACCGCAGTCTCTCTATACTTAAATTTCCGTCGCACCGGAAGACGCCCGCTTGCTTCCGAGTCGGCGGCATAACGCCAGGATGGTACGAGATGATCAGCTCATTTGATGGAGGTTTCTTTTCCACGGACGGTTTCATGCCTCACGGCATGTGCTATCTGTGGCACCCTGGAGTACTGCTACTCCATGTAATTTCCGACGGATTTATCGCTCTCGCCTACTTATCGATCTCTTGCACACTCCTCTATTTTGTCTACAGGCGCATCGACCTTAGGCACAAATGGCTATTGCTGTGCTTTGCAACCTTCATCATCGCGTGCGGCTTTACGCATGCGATGGAGATTTTTACTATCTGGCATCCGGTGTATTGGATTTCCGGCGGCATAAAACTGGTCACCGCATTGGCGTCAATCTCCACTGCCATCCTTCTCATCATGTACTTCCCCAGCGCCCTACGCCTGCCGAGTCCATCGACGATGCATACCGCGAGATTGGACATCGAGCGCGAGGTCATCGAACGCGTACGAGCGGCGGAAGATCTGCGACGACGGGATGCCACGCCACACATCAGTGTTGCAGATCGTATCGTGCAGCTGGAAGCGCTCAATCGGACGTTGGCTGAGGAGAGTGCGCGTTCCGCGATCGCCGCGGATGCAGCAGGCTTGGGCTTCTGGACTTTCGACGTCGCTGCCAACGCGCTGCACTGGGACGAATCCATGTTTCGGCTGTATGGTCTCCTGGCATCGGACGGCGAGGAACCTGACGCGTTGCGGGAAAGCCGGGCCCATCTCGAGGATCACGCGAGATTTAAGCAAGGCGCTGCCGATTCGCTAGCCGGCGGACGCGACTACGATATCGAATCTCGGGTCGTACACCCAAACGGTGTCATTCGGCACTTAAAAGCGGTGGCGCGCATTACACGCGACGCAGCGGGACGCGCCGTTCGAATGCTGGGAGTTACTTTCGACATTACCGAACGCAAGCATGCGGACGAGCAGTTTCGCCTGGCGATCGAAACCGCACCCACCGGGATGCTATTGATGGATCGAAATGGGTCCATCGTACTGGTCAATGCGCAAATCGAGAAGCTCTTCGGGTACCCTCGCTCGGAGTTATTGGGCCAGGCAATAGAGATACTTATACCGGATCGCTTTCGCGCAATAATCCCCGACTTTCGCAACGGAATATTTAATATGCCGACGGCAGAGGGGCGGGATCTCTATGGTCTTCGCAAGGACGGCTCCGAGGTGCCTATCGAAATCGGTCTCAACCCGTTGCTGACCTCAGAAGGCGAGGTTGTCCTCAGTTCAATCGTGGATCTTTCGCATCGCCTCGAAATAGACCGAATTAGAAACGAATTTGTATCGACCGTTAGTCACGAGCTGCGGACTCCCCTGACCTCGATCCGCGGCTCGCTGGGACTGCTTCAATCCGGAGCAATGGGCGCACTACCGGAAAATGCGACCGAGATGGTAACTATTGCATATAAGAACAGCGGGCGCTTGGTGCGCATCATCAACGATATTCTGGATATCGGTGCGATTGACGCCGGCAAATTGGCGCTGCAGATGAGCAGCGTGCCGTTGGGAGAATTGCTGCAGCAAGCGGTTGAGGCCAACTCCGGATTTGCAAAAAAATGCGAGGTGCAATTTTTTCTTGAACCCGTCTCATCCGTCGACATGGTAACGGCTGACCCCGACCGTCTCATGCAGGTGGTAGCGAATCTCCTGTCGAACGCGGCCAAGTTTTCGTTGCCTGGCTCCGAGGTGCGGATTCGCGTCCGATCCGGCCCGACAATGATGCGCATCGAAGTGGAGGATTCCGGTGCAGGGATTCCAGAGGCATTCAAGGCGCATATTTTCGAGAAGTTTGCGCAAGCCGATGCTTCCGCGACGCGTCGTTTTGAGGGAACCGGCCTTGGGCTCAGCATCGCGCGCAAGCTGGTTGAGGCCATGGGAGGGAGCATCGGGTTTAACTCTGCAGTTGAACAGGGCACTGTGTTTTATGTCGAGTTGCCGCGAATGTGCGCTGCGCCCGCAACGCTCCGGGCCGCTCAGCTGACCGAGACCGCCGCCCATAAAGTACTGCTGAGCTTGGCAAGCTCAACCGAAGTCAGCACGAGCGCCCTGCCCAAAGTATTGTACGTGGAAGACGACGAGGATTTGATCAGCGTCATCCGTGCTGCACTCGCCGGCCGAGTCGAAGTCGTGGCGGCGCGAAACTTGCGGGAGGCTGAACGGCTGCTCGGGGAAGAGGAGTTTGGATTGGTCATTTTGGACCAATGGTTGCCGGACGGAAGGGGAATCTCGCTGGTGGATGTCATTGCCGGATATGCCGGGCATCTCGTCCCGATCATCATTCTATCCGCAGCCGACGTACCGCATGACGTATACGGCAAAGTGGCCGCCGTGCTGATCAAGTCTCAGGTGTCCGCAGCGCAGGTGGCGACCACGATTTTGTCCTATCTAACTCCAACGGGCGCTTGAAACATCGCGGCGCTTTCAGGCGCAGTCTGCCAGGCAACCTCCACTTCTTGTGCGAGTTGTTTGCTGAGTTCCAGCAATTGTTGCAGCGTTGCCGGCTCACATGCGGAACTGTGTGCTTCGGCGCTTTCCGCCAAACCCTGAACAATGCGAGCCATTGTTCCGCCCATTTCGCTTATCTTCGGAAAACCGAACATGGCTCCAGCTCCATGCAGGGAATGGGAGACGCGCTCGATTTCCCTTAATACGGATCGCTCCCCTTTTTGTGCGCGCTCAATCATCGTTGCCAGATTGATGACATCGGCCCACGCACGCTGAAGGAAATTAATTGTCAGAGAATCTATCTGTGCCTGCGCAATGGACTGCCCGCCGTCGGTAACGGAGCCTTGGCGCGCGGTGCCCCCTTTATCCCACAGTGCCAACAACTCGCTGTAAAGCTTCAAGGGATCAAATGGTTTGACGATGACACCGATCGCACCATTTGATCGGAATTGCGAGATCTCTGCCGGCAGGACTTTGGCAGTCATGAAGACAACAGGAATATCCGCCAGCAAAAGGCTCTCGCGCATGCGCTTCAAGGTGGAGGGACCGTCAAGGCCGGGCATCATCACATCCATTAGCACAAGGTCCGGCCGGAACTCGAGGGCTAGATCGATTGCCCGTTTGCCGGAGTCGGCGGTCCGCACCTGCAGACCCGGGACTAAACGAAGCGTCGCTCTGACGACGCTGCAAATATCCGCGTCATCGTCGACGTATAGAACTGATTGAAAGTCTCGCGTTGACATCGATCGGCCAACGAGTGGCCGCCTCCTCGGATTACACGCGGACTCAGCTTTACGCGTCGCTGCCCAATGGCGGCGTCGCCATGACCCCGTAAGAGCTCATAGTGAACCTTTTCGAAATTGCGGCGCTGCGATAAACGCGCTGCAGTTCACCAACTGCATTGACAAAGCGGGCGCCGGGCGGCAAGGCACGGTTGCCCCACGTCTTAGCGAGCGCTACTTGGACTTGTTCAGCCGCCATTGGCCGTCCGAGCAAGTATCCCTGGGCCTGCGGGCACCCCAAATCCGTCAACATCCGCAGTTGCTCTTCGGTCTCCACGCCCTCCGCTATGACTTCCATATCCAGTTCCGCCCCCAGTGAGACGATTAAACGCACGACTGCAGCGCCCTTCCTGTCCATTGTCATACGATGAATGAGGGATCGGTCGAGCTTAAGGCGATCCACGGGCAGTCGAGAGAGAGAGCCTAAGCTCGAGTAGCCGGTTCCAAAGTCATCCATCGCAATTCGAACGCCGAGTTGCTTCCACGCCTTGAGATAGTCGATGCTGAGCGCCGGATTGGCAATGAGAGCACTTTCGGTGATTTCCAGTTCGAGCTGTTTCGCGGGGAAACCAGTTTGCTCGAGTGTTCTCTCAATGACGCCGCAGAACTCCTCATCTATTTGAAGTGCCGACACATTGACTGACAAGGTCGTCTGCTGATTGGCGCGGCTGCACCAGGCGCCTGCCGTCTCGCAGGCGGATTGGAGCACCCATTCTCCGAGGGTGCGAATCAGACCGGACCGTTCTGCGAGGCGAATAAAGACCGATGGAGCGATGGCCTCGCCGGTTGATCGGACCCACCGGGCGAGTGCCTCCACGCCGCAACCCTGGCCGCTGCTTAGGTCGAATTGCGGCTGATATTCCACCCGTAGCTTGCGCAATCGTAACGCCTCGGCGAGATCCCGCTCGAGTGGAAAGGAAGGGTCCATCAATTGCCGCACATCGCTGCAGTCGGGGTTGAAATCGAGGTCGCTTTCCGCGACGAGATGTCTGACTGGTTCATCCATAACCTACTCCCTCTGGTACTCGACCGCGACAGCTTAACCACAGGGAAGCAGGGCTTATGTAGGGCAAAACAATACACATCGCTTTGGCCGGCACACCGATACGCACAGCAACGCAAATCTGCGGGGGCGGTCACACAGGCGGCAGCTCGTATTGGAGAGCAAATCGAATCAAGGCAGACCGATTCGCGACACCCAGCTTCACCATGATTCGCCCCCGGTACGTGTCGACGGTTTTGCGGGACAATGACAGGTGCTCCGCAATATCTGAACTCGTGGATCCGGCGACGATGAGCTGCACGACCTCGCGCTCCCGACTGCTCAAGCACTCAAACGGACTTTTGGGGATGGGCATGCTGAGCGCGCCATCGACGAACAAAGCCGTGATCGCTGGGCTAACGTATTGTTTGCCGGCGGTCACCATTTGTACGGCGCGCAGCAGTTCCGTGGCCGCCTCCGTTTTTTGAACAAAGCCAAGCGCGCCTGCGCGCAACGCCCGACTCACCTGTTCGGATGTGTGGCACGCAGAAAGCGCAATAATACGGGTGCCGGGGAATTCCGAGACAATGCGCCGCGTGGCTTCGATACCGTTGAGGTCCGGCAACATGAGATCCATGATGATAACGTCCGGTCTCAGGCGCTGCGCCACGATCACCGCTTCCTCCCCGCTCCCGGCAAATCCCACGACTCTCATGCCGGGCTCGCGTTCTATTAGGACGGCCAATCCGTCACGCACGATACTGTGGTCATCGACGATCAGGATTCGGGCCAGCGCTGTCGGTAGCTCAGTGCTCATACAATTTGTCTTTTCCTTGACTGCACACTCCGCAGTATGCGCTTACGGCGCCCAATCTGCGCTTCGTGCCAATTCGGGCCTCGATCCGGAATGGTGCGTTGCGGCTCGAGCGACCGCAACGCGCTTTGTAGCGCAAACCTGGACTTGATCTACCGTCAAGCCAAAGTGAATCCATAAACGCCCCAACGCCTCTCCAGGCTGCTGTCTTATGTGCGCGAGCGCACATACGCTTGTCGGGGATAAGCTTATTATTGCATCATCCAGGGGACTCCTGCTGTTCCCATTCTGTGTCGGATAAGGATTCCCCGCATCGCTCCTAAGGAAAGGAACAGGATGAAACTCGATCATTTGTCTTCGCCGGCGGCGTTGAAGAAAGCACCGAGCGGCATTACGGGTTTCGATGAAATAACCGGCGGCGGACTCCCGCGAGGCCGCACAACGCTCCTTCTAGGGGGACCGGGCTCGGGAAAGACGGTATTCGCGTTGCAATACCTGGTCAATGGTGCACGCTCCTATGGCGAACCAGGACTATTCGTCGCCTTTGAAGAGACTTCGAAACGCATCGTGGCCAATGCAGAGAGTTTCGACTGGAAGCTCGGTCAATTGCAGCGAAGAAAATTGCTTTTTGTCGATGCCCAACCGAAGTTCGATCTCGTGCAGACGGGAGATTTCGATCTCTGCGGAATGTTAGCCGGGCTCGGTCTACAGGCCACGCAGATAAAAGCCCGGCGCATTGTGTTTGACGCACTGGACATGGTCCTGGGCTTGCTGCCCGATCTGACCGCAAGAAGACGGGAAATTCACCGGCTTCACAAATGGCTCGGAGACCGCGGATTGACCTGCATCTTTACGCTGAAAGGCAGCGCGCACGATCAGAATTCCATCACCGATCAGCCCTACGGCTTCATGCAGTTCATGGTGGATTGTTCCGTAATTCTGAATCACAGCGTCGTTGCGGGTGTTTCACAACGCAACATGCGAGTGCAGAAATACCGCGGATCGGGTTTCGATGAGAACGAATCGCCCTTCGTCATCGGCGACGGTGGGTTTGACGTGGCGATTGCTCGGACATTGGGCCGTACAGATGTGAAGGTGACGAACGAACGCGTCACAAGCGGTATTAAGCGATTGGACACCATGCTCGGCGGCGGCTACTACCGAGCCGCCTGCGTTTTGATTACAGGCTTCCCCGGCACGGCAAAGACGACCTTGAGTGGTGCATTCGCGGAGGCCGCGTGCCGCCGGGGCGAACGAACCCTTTTCGTCAGTTTTGACTCAGATGGCACCGAAGTGATTCGCAACCTGGCTTCTGTGGGGATCCGGCTGGAACGTTATCTGAAGAGTGGTCTGCTGCGAATGGTGTCGGCTCGTACCATTGTCGGCAGCGCCGAAACGAGCCTGGTCCGGATCAAGGCGATTGCTGCTGCGCACCGCGCTCGCTGCTTGGTGATCGACCCGGTCTCCGCGTTGTCCAATTCCGGTACGGAATCGGCGGCACATGGGGTGGGTCAAAGACTGATCGATTGGTCGAAGGCGGATCGCATCACCCTGGTCTGTACCAGTCTTTTGAACGAAATCTCCGGACATTCGGAAGCCGACACGACGCTTCATGTCTCGACGTTGGCGGACACGTGGATCCATCTTAGTTACGTCGTGCAGGCGGGCGAGCGCAATCGCGGCATGTCGATCATCAAATCGCGAGGTACCGCGCACTCGAATCAAGTGCGCGAGTTGATCCTCAGCAATGCCGGCGTGACCCTGGCCGACATTTTTACCGCCGGCGGCGAGGTCCTAATGGGAACCATGCGCTGGGAGAAGGAAAGCGCCGAGCGTGTGGCGGACGAAGTGGCCGAGGTCGCTGGAAAACTCAAGCTCGTCGCTCTCGACGCACAACAGGCCGAACTCGAAGTTCGGCTGAAGGCTGTGCAAACTGAACTGGCCGCGAAACAATTGGAAAAGACCTTATTGGCGCGCACCACAGCCAGCCGCAAGGCGGTAATCCTACATGGCAGTGTGCGCATGCGCGAGTTGCGCGGCGGCGACGCCCCGAAGCCGAAGTGAGCGCCACGTGACCCGACGCTCAATGCATAAGTTCCGCCTGTATGTTGCGGATGACACGATGAACTCCGCTCAGGCCAGCGCAAATCTACATGCGCTGTGCAAAGCCCACTTGCCCGGCCGCCATGAGATCGAGATAGTGGACGTATTCAAAGAGCCGCAACGCGCGATACTGGAGGGCATTCGTATGACACCAACCCTCTTGAGGCTCGCACCGCTGCCAATCCGAAGAGTAGTTGGCACGCTTATGGATACTCAGCGGGTACTCGAAGCTTTGGGCCTGGACACTAACGTTTCGTGACTCTCTGGGGCCGATTTCGATTCGCGCCTGACAGTACTGCGCATCTCGAGCGGCCGACCAAAGCATTCGGCATACGCCTCAGCATAGGTCATCGGGCCGTCGCGAAAAAGCATGTGCACCAGCTTGTGAGTATAGATAGCCACGCGGATGTGCTCACGGCGGCGATCGACGCTTAGTTGCTTCAGCAACTCCCCGCCCGTGGCGAACTCCCTGATGAAGTCAAGCTCCAATTCTCGATCAACGTGCGTGAGCATCCCTTCGGATTCAACCGGCGCGGACTCATCGGCATTCATTCGTAGCCCATCTGGCCGATGGTGCCTAATGCTGCGGCACGCTGTCTGTTCGGTAGCGCGCTCACACGAGACGATCCATCGAACACTCAGAAGTGGTTCGATGATTCACGCACAGCCAATCGCTGTAAGTTCTAATTTCCCCAGCACGCTGCCGCGGTTTCCGTTCCCGTGGAGGCCTGCGACCCTAACTGGTCCACGCTGAACGTGGCGCATTTCGTATCCTTGGCCTGGGTACCGATGGCGGTTGCTGTGACCTGGTAAGAACTTGGATTCGCCGGAGTCGCCGGATTTGGAACCACCACGCTGACTTGATAATAGCGGCTGCCCACGTCGATCGGCCAAACCGCACCGACGGCCCCGTACCCTAAGTCCGACGGGAGGGCGCTGTATGCATTGGTGGTGCTGAAAAGCTTTTCCTCGCGACCCGCCAAATCCATAACTGCGCTGCGTGCATCCGTACGCCGCGATTTCTGAATCTGACTCGAATAACTCACCATCGCGATCGTTGCCAAGATAGAGACGATAGCCACGGTGGCCATGAGTTCGATGAGGGAAAAACCCGCCGAGATCGTTCGCGGCGGCTTGGAATGTCTTCGCATGGAGGCGCTCCGAATGTTCATCGCTGTTCGATCCAGGTCAGTCTCTTTGCCTTGATATTGGAGGGGATGTTGATCCTCTGCGCACCCGGCGTGCCGGAAATCGTCTGATAGACGACATTGGCCGTCCCTTGAGCCGTGGTGACGACATACACGCTGCCTGCAGCGTTCGTGGCAACCCCGGCCTCGATCGGATCGGTGATCAGTGTTCCGTTCATCGTGAAGGTCGGGAAAGTGTTGGTGAACACACCGCCGTTGGCGACGGAGAGCGCATAGGTGTAGCCCGTATCCGAGTTGCTGGTACAGGAGGTCGCCACGTTGTTCGCCGGCACCGTGCTGTTGACCACGAATGCACCTTGAAAGAACACGGGATTGAAGATGACCTGCTCCGAACTGGTGGGAAGATTCGCGTACCAGCCGAACTGGTTGTTGACGCCGGCACACAGCAGTGTGCTGCCCTGCCAGCAGACCGGGACATTGGTACCGTCGACCGTGCCGTTCGACGTGGGAGTCAGCGTCTGCGCCGCCAAGTTGGCAGCGCTCAACGTGTAGGGCGAAGCGATGCCCGTCGCCGCTGGGGCGAGACCGGCGTAGGCCGCGCCCGGCTCCATGGCATTCCAAGCGGACAAGTTCCAGTCCCAAATACCATAGATCGATTGGGTGCCCGAAACGAACTGCGCCGCGGCCAGATTGGTGATCTGCGTGCGCTCGCCGGTGCCGAACTCGATCATCAGGCGCGATGGGCTCCCCGGCGTGTTGACCGAGATGACCAGCAATTGGCTGGTGATCGGCTGGCCGGACTGAGCCGTGAATAGCGGCGTGGCCGCAGAGGCCCAGTTCGCAGGGTCATTGCTGGTCAAGTCGAAGCGCCATACATGGCCGTTCAAATCGCCGGCGTAGACGTAGTCGGTGATGTGATCGCCATCCAGGTCCGCCGGGGTCGTGTAGGCGATGCCGTTCCCGCCCGCGCTATGGGTGCTGAGATAATAAAAGCTCGTGGCCCCAGAGGAGTTGTCTATCGACATGACGTAGATTCCGGCTTCGCCCGAGACGCTGCCAAAGCCGTTGCCGAAAATCACGGCCCAATTGCCGTTGTGCAAGCGCCGGATCTGCGGCGTGCCGAACGTGTTGCCAAGACTGTTGCCGCAATTGGAGACGTTGGCACAGTTGATCGAACTCGCCGACCATTCGCCAATCACGATGCTCGAGGCATTGCCCTCGCTGAAACTACTGCCGGGATCGGTGACATCGAGTGCATAGATGGCGCTGCCACCTATGCCCAGACCACCGACCAGCCAGGTGTGCCACTGACCGCCGTAGAACAGGTCGCCCGAACCCGGCGATGCGTCGATGAAAAAGCTATGGCCGTACTGAGGATTTGAGAAATCAATGAGCGGCCCATTGCATGCCGGATTCACACCGACGGCCGGCGTTACGCCGTGGATGTTTTGCACCACGGTTTCGCTAGTTATGCCGTTGGTGCAACCCCCGCTGGCGGAGGGCAATGCTGCGCTCACCAGCGATGCTCCCGGCATATAGGCCAGCACTTCCGCTCCGTCGTTGGGAGTCGAGGAGTTGGCCACGAAATTGCCGGTGAGGTCGAAGCTCCCGGCGCGGAATCCGTGCAAAAAGCCGTCGTTCGCGCCGACATAAACCACATTGAGGCGGGTTTGTTCGGCGGCCGTGAACTGCAGATAGGTCTGCGTACCCGAGTTTTCCGGCATGCCGCCGCCGAGGAGGCGATCCCGCCACGCCGCTGTGTAGGGCGCCGAGGGCGGACCCACCCAGTTGGGACTCGAGTCCACGATGTCGCCAAGGATGCTTTCGCGTACGCGGAACAGGCCCACTCCGCTCGAGTTGATCTCGTTGCTGCGGTTGCCGCGCAGATAATCGAGCCGGGCGTGGATCTAGTTGCCATCGCCGAAAGTAAGCGCGGCCTGTTGCGCGCTATTGAGACTCCCCCACTCGAATGGGATGCCGACGTTGCCGGCCGTATCCCAAGTGATCATGACGCGACTGTCCGGGGCGGGGCTTGGGCTGGTCGGCCCATTGGCCAGGGTCTGGCTGCATCCCCCACCGGGAGGTGTGCCGGATGCGGTACCGCTCAGCAAGCAGGCAGCGTCCCAGTTGGCCGTGGTGGCCACGCTGACGACGCCTCCGGTGTTGATCAAAGTGTTCGCCGTCACCGTGCCGGTCCAGTTGTCCGGATTGTAGAAGGCGAAATAGGCCTGGGTGCCCGCCTCGACCTTGGCCGCCTCTTTCTCATTGACGGTCGCAGAGCTGCCGGACTGATTGGTCGGGGCCGCCTTGAAGCACATGATCTCGTGCACGTTGCTGGCACCGCCGTCCGAAGCGGCAAATCCCACGCGAAAGGCTGTGGGCAACGGACCGTTCGAGGCTGTGATCGACTGGTCCCTGATCAGGTAGGAATAGGCGCCGCCGCTGACGCTGTACCCGAAGCTGAGCAGTCCGCTCGGTGTGATTTTCAGGTTGTAGAAAATGGGCGTCGCGTCACCGCGCGCAACCGCACCTTCATTGGCGATCTGGAAACTGGTGATTTCCTTGAAGGCATTCGGAATCGGCGCGTAGTCCAAGACGCCCTTGGTATTCACCGGATTTGTGAGCGTCGCGGTTCCAGCAGTGGTGGGTGCGCTGACGGTACTGTAGTTGAACAAGTTGCCCGTGTTGCAGGTCTTTTGCACGGCGTATTGACCGTCGACTTTGCCGGTGGTCGGCGCCAACGTGGCCGGCGCACTCGGCACCGGCGTGGTGATCTGGGTGGGCGATTGATTGGCAGCGACGGTTTGCGCCAAGGGGGCCGCGGTAGCGGCGGTGTCGGGGCTCGCAGTGATGTCGGCAATCGCAGCGGTCATCGCGGTCGCGGCCGGCGCCACCGTCGATGTCGTGCCTGGCGTCGTCAAACCGCCACTGTTGGCCTTACAAAGATTTGTGCTCGTGTTCCAGGTGTATCCGGACGGACAGCAGTGCGTCCCTGGGCTCCCACTGATGGTATTGGTCGCGGGGCAGTAGTGCCCGCTACCGAAGACCGCGCCCGTCGGAAAGCAGAAGGCCCCACTGATCGTCTGTCCGGTGGGACAGTAGGCAGTGGCCGTATGCGAGAGGCTGTTCGGGTAACAAAGCGTGCCACTGATGGTTTGGCCTATGGGGCAGTACTTGCCGCCAGTCTGGGAAGCGCCAGTCGGATAGCACAGCGTACCCGTAATGGTGTAGCCGCTCGGACAGTAGTTCCCTGCAGTCTGGGAAGCACCGGTCGGATAGCACAGCGCACCCGTGATGGTGCTGCCGCTCGGACAATAATTTCCCGCATTGAACGTGCCGCCGGTCGGCACGCAGTATCCCGGGGCAGTGGCATTGTAGGTGTAGCCGGTCGGGCAACTGCGGATGCAGTTGCCGGAACTGTAGGTGCCGGTCGCGTATCCCGTCGCCGGACAGGTGTTGCAACTGGCGGTACCGGCGAAATAGGTGCCGACGGCACAGGAGTTGGTGTTGGTGCACTGTCCTCCGCTGTAGGTTCCGCTCACGGCCGCGCACGACTGGCACGTATTGGTGCCGGAGTCGTAGACGCCGCCGGCCGTGCACGCCTTGTTGCACACATTGCCCGGTGCGTAGTAGCTCGAGCCGGCCGAGCAGACGTTGATGCAATTGTTGCTCGCCGAGCTATAGGTGCCGCCCGTGATGGAGCAGGAGGTGATGAGCGACGCGGGATAATAGGGTTTCGTGGAATCCGAAGGATCGCTGCCGTAGGCGGTGGTTAGGCCTGACATCGAGACGTTGCCCGCACCGCGCAGGCCGATCCGACCGGGCTTGTAGCCGTAGCCGTAGGCCGAGTTGTCGCCGGTCGCGACGTTGGTGCCGGTGTACCCGACCACGAGATTGGTGCCGTTGAGAAAGTTGCCGTACTCATCGATGCCCAAGCCGAGGTAGCCGCCGGTCAAGCCGTCGTACGGAATGTTGTTGTTCGCACAAGAATACGCAAGGCTGCCGCCGAAAGCCCCCAATCCCGGCGCCTGGCTGCCATCCTGCAGAAAGAAACTGATGCCGTCTGCACCGTCGGCTCCTGCGCCGCCGGAGTCGCCGTGGTAGGTAATGGTTTTGAAGGTCACCTGAATGCCGGCGTTGGTGGGGAAGGTATCTTTGGAGAGAATGGCGCCGCGTTCGTTGTGACCGTATTTGTAGGTGCCGGCAATGTTCTGTGAGCCGTTGGTGAAACGCAGCGCGCCGCTGCCGACAGGATCGGGCTGCTGCGCGGAGGGACTCCCGGGTGCCGTGGCCGAGCCCAGGAAGCCGCTGTTGCCGCCGACCAGGTACGGATCCTGATTCGCGGCAGTGTTGTAGTAGCTCAACAGCACGGAGGTGCAACCCGGAATCGGGCCGGGATTCCCGCCGGGTGCAGCGGTTCCGGCCGTCAGACACGCGCCGCTGAAGAAGTACCAGGGATTCGCGCTCGAAGCTCCGGTGAAATCTTCGGCGAAGGTGATCTGTTGTGCCCCGCTCGGGCTCGCAACGAGCGCGCCGAGCAAAAGGACCAGAGCCACCGAGAAATGTGCGGTTTTCATCAGAGGGTCCTGTTGCTGGAGCTCGTGTATACGGCATACGTACTTTCGACCACCGCTGCGGTGCTGGACGAACCGCCATAGGCGATGGCATCGACCTGGTAGATTTCACCGGGAATGTTCGGGTCGGCCGAGGGACCTAAGTAGGAGATGTAAAATCTCGGGATGTCAAAGTAGGTCGGGTTGGCGAGGCTCGCCTGGCTGACCGAAGTGCTGGTGCTGACCGACATGCCGGGCGGCAGATACTTCACGCCGATGTCGACGCCTCCGATCTTCCAGGGCGGGCTGGTGATATCGGGCACCGCAACCGACAATTTGTTGGAGCAGATCTGCCCCTGGCCGGTGTTGGCGTTGAGCAAGTTGCTGCAGGTGACCGGCACCGCGCTGGCATTGCCGCTCAGCCAATTTTCCGCGTATTGCTGGGCGGACACCGCAGCCTGCAGCGCGCGCTGTTTCTCGCGCATGTTGCCGGCGATCTTCTCCTGAATGCCGAAGCTGCGAAACATGCTGAGCGCGATGATGGTGACGACCACCAGCAGCAACAGACTGGTGATCATCACCATGCCGCGCTGCGCGCGTACGCGATAGGCGGGATGGCTCATAGCATTGGACCGGTTTGGTTCATGACGCCGACGACGCGTTGAACGGTGATGGTCGGAGGCTGACCTTGGGGACTGGCGGCGACGTACAGCGGATTGGTGAATGTCAGTTGAACCAGCACGGTGATCACGTTGCTCCACAGCCCGGCCGCGCCGACCTGGGTGGCATTCATGTAGGTATCGACGTCGTTGGCGGGGGCCGCGGCATTGGCCTTGACGCCGTACAGAAAGCTTAAGTTGGTAACGCCGCTGACCAGGTTGTACTGCGTGAGGTTCATGGTGCAGACCAGCTGGCCGTTCAGAACCTTGAACGAATTCACATATGGCGTATTCGGCCCGCCGGCCGGATTCGATTGTCCACTGCAGTTCAAGATCTTGTCGCCGCCGGTGGTCATGTATCGAACGGAGATCTGATCGCCGGGAAGGGCCGCCGAGTACGTGCCGGAAATCGCTTGTCCGACGCCGAAAGGTGCGACGGCTATGAGCGCGGAGTTTTGCGTATTGACGGTTGGATCGGGGAAATAGCCGGCCGACTGGATCACGTCCGCGATCATCATCAGGGCCATCCGTTCGCCATCCTGCAACTGCGAGAGCTTGTTCTGATTGCCGAAAACGGTGCGATTGGTTTGGACGATGATGAGCAAGGCGCCCAGCAGGAATATGCCGATCGTCAGTGCGATCAGAATCTCGAGCATGGTGAAGCCCCGTTGGTCGGGGCGGACGCGATTATTTCGAACCTTCGTGTCCATCAACTATGGCTCCACGTACAGCGTATAGGTCGGCGCGAATGTCGCTTGCGTGGTGCCGGCGACACTCTCCTGGTTGATCGACACGGCTTTTTCGTTCCACGTCACCTGGATGGTGCAATTGACGGGAATGGCAGCCGGACAATTGATCGTCGTGACCGGGTTCAAATTGACGAGCGCCGCATTCAGCTGGGCCGCATAGGCGTGCAAGTCGAATGCAGCCATCAAGTCCGGAGTGCATGGCGTCGGGCCGACCCCGGCTACGCAGTAGCCGACACTTGCAGCGGCTCCGTTCAGGGTTCCATCGTTGATCGTGGTGCGCGTGATGATGATCGGGACCGGCGCCGCACCCGCCGCCCAATAACCACGATTGGCGTGCATGCTCGAGGCCAGTCCAGCCGCCTGCAATGCGACAAGCGACCTGACGCCCGCCGTCGCTGTGCTCGAGTAGGCGAGCGCGTGGATCTTCGCAATGCCGAGCAGGCCGATTGAAGTGATGATCAGCGAGATCATCACTTCAAGGAGGGTGAAGCCGCGCGCCTGCGTACCGAAGCCGCGATTTAATCGATCGGATTTCGTCATGTGCAGGTGACACCGTTGGGGTCCGTGACACCTTGCAATTGGCTCGTCATCTGTCCGCTCAGGTTGATGGACAGGCAGCGGGTCCAGGCAATGTTGCCGGTCGAATCATGCAGCGTCAGCAGGGTCCCGTTAGCCATGCCCACCGCATAACCTTCGCGATTGAAAGTGATAGCCCACACGTTGTTCGAGGCGACGAAAGTATCGCTGCCGGTGAATGGCTTTTGCTTACGAATGTAGGTTTCGCCGGCATCGTAAAAGCCGACGTTGATCGGATCCGAAAAGACGATCCAGCCACTCTTCCAATCGGTCGAATTGGTGCAGTTCAGCCCGTCGCTGGACTGGCACACCGTGACGGTGCGCCCCTCTTTAATCGCCTCGACGCGTGCGAGTTGCAAGTCGCCGAGCAGACCGTTCAGTTCACTGGCGATACGATTGGCGTTCGTGATGTAACGAAATGACGGGATCGCCAGCCCCATGAGGATCGCAGCAATCGCGATCGTCATCAGCATTTCGATCATTGTGAAGCCGAGCGCGCGCCCGATGTTGATCCGGTAGGCGTGCTCTGCCGGGTTTGTCATCCTCGGTTGCATCATCGTGGTCTCTATCCATGCCTTGTGCCTTCCAGGCTTCGATGCTTCCGTGCCAGTGTCATCCGTGCTTACGCGTCATCCATGTCAAGAGTCTACGGCGCCAACTTAACGTACGCTTAACAATTCTTGACACTGTGATGAGGTTTACTTGTCACTTCTTGACAGTGTGCTGAGGCTCTCGAATTTGCCGTTAAGAGTGAGGATTGCGACACACGGCATGGTTTGACGGGTTTAGGGTTGCGATTCCATGACGACCGTGATTTCACGGCGTCGGCACCCAGCTCGCGGAAGATCTATATCTGCGGGCGGTCGCTCAGAAGACCGGTTGGAGGAAGGCGCGACTGAACGAATGGATCAAGGCGAAGCGGCGTAACCGCTGAGGCCGCGCTAGATTTGCGACGACTCACCGGCAGAGATAATTGTCAGCCTTGTCGCTCGAACCCTTTCCCGTCCAATGCGCCACCCGCGGGTAAGCGCAGAGGGGCCGAGTCACAAGCGGTTCCCCGGGCGGCGCTCCCGTCAAAGCCGCGGCAGAATCGGCATACTTGGCGGCAAGCAGTGTCTCCGGCGCTTCGTTCTTTTGATGCCATCGATCAACCGCCGCCACCGCATCGAAACTATTCGGCCCAGGTCCACCCGAGCAATGCATCATGCCTGGCGCCATGAACAGCCTGACGAATTGCTGCGCCCCTTTGTCTCCCATTCTTCGCTGAATGTCGCGATAATATTGAATGGTTCCAAACGGCGTTATGGCAGCATCGGCCCAGCCTTGGAACAAGATCAGCTTGCCGCCGCGCGCAGCAAACGCGCTCAAGTCCGGATCGTTTGAGTTCAGCAGAGGTCCGATTTCCTGGTCGGCTCGCGTCGAATCTCTCGCGAGGTCGAAGGTCTTAAAATCCCAGTGCGGGTCGTTGAGCAGGAAACTGCCGAAAACCTGATTCGCAAATTGAGCTTGATAGGACTGAGGACCGATGATCCACAGATCCCAGTTGTGCGCGAGGGCCTCATCACCCGCCGGAAACCCCGGGTAGATTTTTTTTCCGGTCTTGGCATTCATCGGGCCGCTGTAGATCTTGCGCAGCGCCGTGAGTTGCGGCTTGGTCAAACACTCCGGCCCATCGGCGTTCTTGCACAACAGCACTGATGGATCGAAGGAGCAGCTTGCCGGATCATTGATGATGCCATCCTTCACGCTGTCGAGGGCATCGCACTGGGCCAACGCCGCACTTTGGATGGCGGCAAGCTTGCTTTGCGGAATTTGGCTCTGGGGCGTCTCGTTGAGCGCCAGCTCATTCCACAAGAAGCCCGCAGAGATGCGCGTAAATGAATTCGCGGGTGCGCCGGCGACAATCCCGTCATAGTCGGCAGGATACTTCTGCGCTTCCATCAACGCCTCATGCCCGCCATTGGAGCATCCCCGGAAATAGGACACCTGCTGCGCGTGCCCGTAGTAGGCAGCGATCAAGGTCTTGGCGAATTCCGCTGTGACATGATCGGCACGATAGGCGAAGTCCTTGAGCTTCTCGGGATGCCCGATCACCCAGGTTCCTTCCACAACCAGGGAAGTCAGTTGGTGACCTAGGTCGTCCCCTGCCGTTGCGTAGCCTTGGGCAACTGCGCCGCGCATGTCGCCAATGGGCACCGCACCGCCGAACCCGCCGTTGCCGACGCCGAGGAATTTCCCGTTCCACTTCTCGGAATCAGGCAGCCACAGCTCCGCCAAGATGGTCGAGTCCGCGGTCGGAGTCAGTGTCACCGCCACCCTGCAAAAAGCCACTGGCGCGGGCACCGCGGTGTTGAGCAGCTTCATCGGGATGGTGTCAGTTGCCGCCACCCTGACGGCCGCGGTGATAGCGCCGCCTGCCAGCGGGAATTTGCCCAGATCTTCGCAAGTCGTATTCGCCATGGACGTCTGGCAGACGGCCAAGGCAAGCGCGACCCCGAGGGTGCGCATCAGCGACCCATTGATAACACTGATGTGCGCCATTTTTTTATCTCGCCAGAGTTCAATCAAAAGGACTTATAGACGCGAATTCCAAACTGTCGCGGCGGTCCGGGCATCCCCAAATTTCCCAGCAGCTGCAGCGTCACATAGTGATCGTTCGTCACGTTGGTCCCATATGCGGTGAAGGACAGAGTCGGGCTGTAGTCGTATATCACCTGCGCATTGAGGATGTTTTGTTCTTGCAGGAAATCGCCGGGCGCCACTTGATAAACCGTTGCCCAGCGCGAGCCCACCAATGAGTAGTCCAGGCGCGGCGTCAGCGTCTGCTGATTGCCCAGTTCAACAGCGTATTGAACGCCAGCCTGTGCCGTCCAAAGCGGCGCATTGGGCAAGGGTCTGCCATTCAGAACTTGGTTTCCGGCGGCCAGATTGCGCGAATCGATTGCTGAGAATTGGCCGATCCGAGTACTGACGTATGAAGTACCCAAATTGAACTGCAGGTTGCCAAAAGCTGCCTGCGTTTGTGCCTCGATGCCCTTCAGAATGGTCGAACCGGTGGCGTTCGCATCGCGGCCGGCACCCAATACCGGATCGAAAAGCGCGAGCTGGAAATTCCGGTAATCTTCGTAGAAGGCGCCCAACTGCGTCTTCAAATGACCGCCAAAGTACGTGCCTTTCCAGCCAATTTCGTTATCGGTGACATCTTCCGGTGAGAACACCGCCCCGTTCGAATTGATACCGCCGCCCTTATGGCCGGTTGCGATAAAGGCGTAAAGAAAATTATGTTCGTCCAGTGTGTAGTCGAGGTCTACCTTGTACGTAAGCCTGGAATCGCTTTGCTTGGCGTTGTCCAGGCTCTGAGTGGCCAGCGGAATGCCGTTGAAGAGCACCTGGGCAATGCTGCGTGTGGTGAAATTGGTTTGAGAATAGCGCGCGCCGGCCTGCAATTTTAGGGCATCGGTAATCGCGTAGCTGCCCTGCGCAAAGACGCCCCAACTGGTTCTGATGGCAGTGCTTTGCAGGGCATTGAGTGCCAGGCTGTTGGTCTGATTGCCGCCCGGCGCCAACGACAGGATGAATTGCGGATTGTTCAAATCATCGTCTTGGTAGACGCCGCCGACCACCCATGTAAAAGGGCCGGTATCGGCTGACACCAGGTTAATCTCTTCGGAAATCGTCCGATCACTCGCTTTGGCCACGAATATCTCGGGGCTCAGGCCTAGCGGCGGCGGTGTTGCCGTGCCGTCCGCGTCCAGGGAATAAGTAAGCCGGCCGACCTGGTAGCCCGAGATCGACTTAAGCGTGATGCCGTCGGCGAGGCGCTGGCTCAACTGCAGGACGATTCGATATTGCTTCTCGAGTCCCGCCAGATAACTGTCCGATGCGACGTCAAAAATGTGCTGCGTGAGCCCGGTAAACGGCGCCGCAGGCGAACCGCCGTGATCGATGTAGTTGTAGTCAAGCTTCAACAGCGCAGTAAAGTCATCATCCGGCTTGAACAGCGTACTCAGGCGCCAGTTGGTCGTATGAAGCTTGCCGGGATTGCCCGTCCAAGGGCCGGACATGTTGAAAAACGTATCGCGATTTTCATTGTCCGTGGCCACTCTTATCGCCAATTGGTCGGACAGCGGAATATTCACCGCGCCACGAATTCGCACATCTTGATAATTGCCGATTTGACCCTCGATCCACCCGCCAAACTTGTCCAGAGTAGGATTCGCTTCGGTGATAAAGATGGCTCCGCCGGTGGCATTTTGACCGGCAAACGTACCTTGTGGTCCGCGCAGTACCTCTATGCTGGCAATGTCGTAGTACGGTTCGTCCGAGATCAGCCCATTCGGCGTCGTCGAGACTCCATCGCGGTAGATCAAGACACCGGAAGAATCCTGCGCGCCGCCATCGCTTTTTCCAATGCCGCGGATGTTGACCAAGGCGTTCTCTCCTGAACTCTGCACGGTCAAAGACGGCGTGTTGAACATGAGCGAATCGACGGTATTGATGCTTCGTTTGGTGAGGTCCTCACCCGTGAGCACCGTCGCGGCAATCGCCGAGAGCTGTAGATCGGTCGAACGTCGCTCGGCGGTGACCACGATCTGTTCCAGCTTCGAATCGTCCTGTGCGGCGGACGCCGCATCCGCGGCGGCGGCAATCGTCGGGCACATCATCACCGACATCACGCCTGGGACCAGAAAGGTCAGCACTGTTCGTGCGCGGTTCGGCCCAGCCTGGAAAAGAAATTTCATCGTTCGACTCCCCATTGATTGTTCGGCGGCTGAAAAGCCCGCTTCTGGTCGCGTCGCATACGCGCTCATCATCAATCATTTCAGAATCGATAGAAATGTCAATAGATACAATCAAATTTGATCATTATATGCCAAAACTCAAAAAGCCCGTTTCGGCTTGCACAAGGGAATAGCTTCCGTCAGGCGTCATATGACTAATTATGATTGAACATGTACGGCAACGGGATGTTTTGCTCGACTCTGCTTGACGATGATCATTTTATGGGCTCATGCTTGCTGAAAACCAAAGGGGACTCGTCAACATGCCTATCCGCGCTCTTTTAAAGTGTCTGGCCCCGCTCGGCGGCGCGTTGGTCTTCTCCCTTCCACAAATGGCTCAGGCCATAACATGTGAAAACCTCCACACGCTGAAGCTCCCTCAAACCACCATCACCGAAAGTATTCGCGTGCCGGCGGGGAGTTTTAAAGATCCCAACGGACCTTGGCCGGCCGAAGATGTGCCGGAGCGCTGCCAGGTAAAGGGCATCATCCGGCCCACATCCGATTCAGAAATCAATTTCGAAATCTGGATGCCCACCCAATCGTGGAACCACAAGCTGCAGGGGTCTGGTAACGGCGGCTTCGCCGGCTCGCTGAACTATCAAAGCGGCATCGTCCAGTCGCTGCAGCGGGGCTATGCCGGCGTGACGACCGATACGGGTCACAAGGCCAAGGGGGAGGATGCGAGTTGGGCGATTGGACATCCGGAAAAAATAGTCGATTTCGCGCATCGTGCCATTCATTTGATGACCGTGAACGCCAAGACGGTCGTCAAGGCCTACTACGGAGACGCCCCAAAGCATTCCTACTTTGCATCCTGTTCCAATGGAGGACGGCAGGCTTTGATGCTTGCGCAGCGCTACCCTGCGGACTATGACGGCATCATCGCGGGCGCTCCCGCGAATGACTGGACCGGACTGATGCTGAATTTTGTCTGGAACCAGCAAGCAGTGATGAAGCCGGGCGCCTTCATCCCTCCTGATCATGTGCCGGCCATTCAGGCTGAAGTGAATCGTCAGTGCAATGCGCACGATGGGGTCGTGGGTTCGCCGCAGTCCTGCATTTTCAAGCCCGAAGCGCTGCTCTGTCAGGGAGCCGAATCGAATTCTTGTCTGACTCGCCCGCAAATTGAGTCCTTGCAGGCCATTTATCAAGGAATGCACGTTGCGCACGGCGAGATCGCCTTTTCGGGATTTACACCTGGCGCAGAAGTCGGCAACTGGAGCAACTGGATCTTGGGCACCAAGCCCGGCGAGAGCGCGGAGGCGAGATTCGGATCTGGATTCGTCGGCGCGATGGTACAGCAGGACGCGAACTGGAAAATCGAACAGTTTGACTTTGATCGCGACGCTCCTCGCATCATTCAACAGTTCGGCCCGGTGATGAACGCCACCGATCCCGACTTGAGCAAGTTCGCTTCCCGGGGCGGTAAGCTCATTCTGTTTCACGGCTGGGCGGATGCGGCGGTACCGCCCCTCAATACCATTCGTTACTTTGAAAACGTCGGCGCGAAGATGGGCGTGCAACGCCGCTCTCAGTTCGTACGGCTGTTCATGGCACCGGGCATGCAACACTGCTTCGGCGGTCCGGGGCCCAGCATATTTGGCGAGCACACCGCAGCTCAGCAACCGCCCGATCCAGATTCTGATCTGGCAGCAGCGTTGGAACGCTGGGTCGAGGGCGGAGCGGCCCCCGAGACGGTGCGCGCGATCAAACCCAAGGATCTCTTGGCAGGTGCCTTCGGGTCTCCCAAAGGAGGCGTTGAGCGGACCGGCTTGCTCTGTGCATATCCCAAGCGAGCCAAATGGAACGGAATTGCGAGCGCGGACGACGCCGCGAATTCGACTTGCGTCGACGAGAAATGAGAACCGGGTTGGGCACAGCGCGATTGCGAAAGCGAATTTATCGGCTCACTGCCGACCTGGCAATACTGACGACATTCACGGTTTTGAATTCGGCAGGCACATCCCACGCGGACGAGTCGGCACCCGCCGACTTGCGTTCCTTTATTCCGGTCACGATCTCGCCCGAGGCGCGGGCAATATACGAAAAACTGTTGCCGGCCGTTGCGGCGCATCGCGCAGAGGCGAAAATACCGCATACGCTGGCCGAATTTGATGCATTACACGACGCCGATATCGCGCGTACGGAAGCAGGTGCCCTTGCCGCTCTCAAGTCTTTCAACATTGCTGTGCGCGAGACCCAACTCGGCGGCGTCAACGTGGTTGAAAGCACGCCGCCGCAGTATCGTGACGATCATACCGTCCTGCTGCATGTGCATGGCGGCGGCTTCGTACTAGGTTCGGCGAAATCATCGCTTCGCGGCGACGCGTCGATGGCCCTGGCAACCGGCAAGCGCATCATCTCGATCGACTACACGGTCGCGCCACGCGGCAATTGGCGCATCGTGACGGATCAAGTTGTTGCGGTTTACAAAGCAATGCTCGCGCAAGGTTATTCGGCCAAAGGCATCGGAATGTTCGGCGATTCAGCCGGCGGCACTATCGTTCCTGCGAGCGTCCTGAAATTGCGGGATCAGGGCATCCCCATGCCCGGCGCCCTCGTCCTGTTGTCTCCTTGCGTCGATCTCAATTTGAACGGGGACACCGAGACCACCCTGCGCGATGCGGACCCAGCGCTCGATTTCGCACTCAACAAGGCGTTTCTAGCCGCGTACGCGGCGCCTGAAGACATGACCAATCCATACGCCTCGCCGATATACGGCGATTTCAGAAAGGGGTTTCCACCCGTGCTCATTCAAGCCGGCACCAAGGAACTGGTTTTGAGCGATGCGGTTCGTCTTTATCAGGCCCTGAAGACTGCAGGCGGTGTGGCTGAATTGGACGTTTACGAAGGCATGTCGCACGTATTTCAGGCGTATATGACCGGAACACCGGAACAACAAGCTGCCTACGCGGAGGCGAAGCGCTGGTGGTCGTCCCACCTGCTACCGGGTGCGCGAAAGCCCTAGGCCCCAAAGGCACGGCGCATCATTTGCTCACCGTAATGGGATGGTCAATCCGGACTACACCGGTTAAGGCAATCTGTTCGGTGGATTCCCCAATGAGCACACGATATTCGCCGGGGTCTGCGCGCCAACGCTTGCCCGCCACATCGAAATACGCGAAGGAACGGGAGTCGAGAGGCAGCACCACTTGGCGAGATTCACCGGCTTGCAGCAAGAGTTTGGTGAACCCTTTCAATTCCTTCTTGGGACGGGGGACAGCTGACTTGGGTGCAGAGACATACAGTTGTGGGACCGCCGCTCCGGCGCGTGACCCGACGTTCTTCACGCTGAACGCAGCTTCATACGCATGGTCTGCCGCACTCACCGAGCGCAGTTGCAGGTCCCGATATTCGAACGAGGTGTAAGAGAGTCCGAAGCCAAACGGGAACTGCGGTTTGACATTGCGAGCTTCGTAGCCGCGGTAACCGACGAACACCCCTTCTTGATAGCGGACCTGACTCGTGCCCGGCGCCGGGTAGTAACTGTCATGCACCGGATTGTCCTGCCATTGGCGTTCAAACGTCGCGGGAAGATGCCCAGACGGATTGACAGTGCCAAAGAGAATCTTGGCCACAGCCTCGCCGCCGTGCTGCCCCAGATACCAAGCCTGCAGCAGCGCCGGCACGCCCTCCAGCCAAGCAGCCGTGTCGACCGCGCCGCCTGAGTTCACGATCACGATGCAGTGTTTGTTGGCTGCGCAAATTTTGCGGATCAGCTCATCCTGGCCCGGCGGCAGCTCGAAAGCGCGATCCCACGCCTCAGCCTCGGTGGCATAGTCAAAGCCCATGGCGATAATGACGGCGTCGGCTCGCGCAGCCAATTGTTCCGCGGCTGGCTCGACCCACCGTCCCTTCGGTACGATCCCCAGTCTGACGAAGGGGATTTTGCCGTCCAGGCCGCCCGCCCCGGCGCGATGCTCCAAGACAATCTTGTGCGCCCCCGAGTCCAGCATCAGCGACACAGCTTTGACCGCAGCTTTTTTCCATGACCAATGATCAATCACGAGCTTGTCGTCGACGTACACGCGATAGCCTATGTCTTTGTCGAAGCCGCCGACCTGCACAAATAGGTCATGTTCGCCCGGCACCGCCGGTGTGAAATAGCCGCTCCATCGCGCCGAAGTCGGATGCACCGAACCAAACGCGGCGAGATCGAGCGGACGATCGCCGGATGCCAGCGGCAAGAGATCAAGCGGCTCGCCTTGGTCTATATAGCGGTCAACACGCGTGCGCGCGGGCGCTCCTGCGAGATCGAGATTGTCGAACTCCTGTATCTGGATGCCGGCCTTCTCTCCGCCGGTGCTGGTCGCCCATTTGGTATTGCGGGCAATGCGTTGATAGTCCGCAAGGCCGCGCGCGTAGCGAATGTCGATGCCGTTGTTCGATTCAGCGCTCAAGCCTTCCAGCAAGCTGGTCGCGTGAAACGGTGCGACCGCTGCGCTGCCGCCGCCGTTCAGCACCGCAGGATAGGCATTGGGTCCGATGACGGCCAGAGAACGAATCTTGCTTCGGTCCAAAGGCAATACGCCGTCCGTGTTCTTGAGAAGTACGATGCCTTCCTCGGCGCCCTGCAACGATGCCGCGCTTCCCGCAACGTCGTAGCGCGAAATAGAAGCATCCAGCTGCGGACGATCCAGCCAGCCCAATTGCACGGCCGTGCGCAGAATGCGGCGCACTTTGTCATCCAGTACTTCTGCAGACACCTGGCCGCCGCGCAGTAATGGCAGCAGCGACGCCGCATTGAAATATTTGGAGGACGGCATCTCCAAATCCAGACCACCGTTGGCGGCCGCCAAGGTGCTGTAGGTTGCGTCCCAATCGGACATCAGTACGCCTTTGAACCCCCACTCTCGTTTGAGTATCTGAACGTTGAAATGGTGATTCTCAGTCATGTGCTCACCTTCGACGAGATTGTAAGCATCCATCACTGCCGCAACATGTCCGCTCTTGACCGCCGTCTCGAAGGCCGGCAAGTAAATCTCACGGGCGGTGCGCTCATCGATAATGACATCCGTCGCGTGGCGCGCAAACTCCGAGTTGTTCGCGAGATAGTGCTTGACGGTGGCCGCGACACCCTGGCTCTGCACACCTGAAATCAGTGCCGCAGCCGTTCGCCCCGCGAGATAGGGATCCTCACCGTAGTACTCGAAATTTCGACCGTTTTGCGGGGCGCGATAGATATTGACGCCGGGCGCCAGATAGAAGTGCACACCTCGGGAACGCGCGTCGCGGCCCAACTGGGTGCCGAGGCGCTGCGCCAGCTCGGTGTTCCAGCTCGCTGCGAGCGCAATGCCGCCCGCGTACACATTCGTGCGCGTGAAATTGCGCACGCCAAATGGTCCGTCTGCGGCGGTCATTGACGGCACGTTGAGCCGCGGGATCCCGCGTATGTCGAACAAAGCGCCGGCACCACCGATGAGTCCGATCTTCTCTTCGGTCGTCATTTGCTTGAGAATGGATTCGACACGCTGCTCAGGGTCCATGGTTTGCGCAATCGCCGGGGACAAGACCACGAGCAGCGCGCAAATCGTGAATAATTTGTTCATTCGCTTAGTATCCTGACCGGACCGATCAAGCCCGACGGCACCAGCGGGGAATTCGCCGAGTAGGGAGACTGCGGCGCGAACGCCACTTCAGTCGCGCCCGGCTGCCTATCGCCAATCAGCCTATTGACCCAAAGGTTGTCGACCTGGATCTCGAGCGCATGAGCACCTCCCTTCAGGTCTGCAGGTAGCATGATTTTGAACGGCGCATGCCAAGCGGTTCCGAGCAATCGGCCGTCGAGATAAACGACGGCCAGTTCATGAACCATCCCAAGATCGAGCGCCCACCTTCGCTGTGACGATGCGGGTCGAGCCGGCAGAGAAATTGTGGTGCTGTAGCTTGCCGTACCGGAGAAAAACCGGATGCCGGTATCCTCGACAGTGCTCAAATCACGAAGTTGCGCAAACGTGCTGCCCACAGGTGCGCCGCGGCCAGATTGAAAACGAACCTGCCACGGCCCTGGAATCTTCATGAGTTCGGCCGGCGCCGGTTGCGCCGCCGGCTCAGACGGGTGCGACGCTGCTGCACGGAACACCACGAAAAACGCGTCATTGGCCTCAAAGGAAAGCTGTACTTCCACGCCTTGCGAGGTCTTGTGATAGGCAAGCGGCTTGGTATCCCCGGATTCGGCCCGCCACAATTCCGGAACGAGATTGTTTACCCGAAAGCCGATGCGCAATGCGCGCGCGGTATTTTCCCGATTCGATAGAAAATAAATGTCAGCATCAGGTGTATGCCGATGCAGCGCCATGAGGCCGCAATCCTCGGCGCAAGGTTCGCTTACCGCAACGTCGGGTGAAATCGCTTCGAAATTGAGCGCTGCGGCGAGACCCGGGTGCGCGTACACGCGGCCCTTTCCGTACTTTCTCGGCCCAGGCGCCGCGCCTGCGGGACCCCACAAATCATCGACGGCCGCACTCACATCCGCATCGCGTGCCTGCAATCCCAGTCCGCCCAGCGGCCGCGCCGCCACCAACACGGCCCCGTCCGCCACGAGATCGCGCAATTTTCGCAGTACCGGCAGCGTGTAGCGACGCACCGCGGGAGGAACATACAGCACTCGGTAGTGCATGCCGCTCGGCATTGCGACCCTACCATCTTGCGCCGACGTCAAGCTCATCAACGCCTCGGCGTTGATGAAATCATAAGCGTAGCCGTTGGGAATATCGTGATCGAATCGATCCAGATAAATCTCGGTGAGATTGCGTTCCTCACCATAGAAGTAGGCAATATCGGCAACATAGCTCCCTTGTTGCAGCAGGTAAGACGTCCGGGACAGATACTCGATCCAACCGCCGGCATGCTCGGCCCAGGTATCGTTGCGATTAAAGAATTGACCGAAGAAACCCAGCGTCAACCCGGGCGCCTCGCGCAGCAGGGGTTGATGATGAGATTCGTGCAAGAGAATGCGATTGATGCCGCTGGCGAAGATCTCATCCGCCACCGGCTTCAGCATGGCGGGCGAGAAAGCCCACGGGTCCGATCCTGCCGCCACCGTGAGCGATTCGGCCGCGGCCAGGGGTTTGCCGTACAGATGTGCCGCCGAGGCGGCTTCTCGAAGGTCAGCCTTCAGCGAGGGCTGCCCGGGCGCGGTAGCGAAAGCGCGGTACCAGTATTCCGCGGTCGGAATGTCGGCGCGCGACTTGATCGCCAAGCCATCTCCGATGGCCCGCGGAGTATCCCCCTGGGCTTCGGTGTAATAATTCATGCCCCGTTCGTGCAGGACCTGGGCGATCACGCCGTAGTGACTGTCGGCCAGCGCCTCTTCGAGCGTACGATGAAAGTCCCATAAGAAGCGTTCGCTGGTGGCGGAATCGCCGACGACCCGCCCGATGAGCGCCGGAACATACGGCATGGGATCGTATCCGCGCCGCGTTTTGAATTGCGCAAGCAGCGTCGGCGTCCAGTTCTGCACGCCGGCTTCCCAACTATCGGTCAGCAGACTTTGCACACTGCTCGCGCCCAGCGGTTCCTGCATGGCGTCGCGATAGATGTCGAGGTAGTGCTCTAGATAAGAGCGTACCGAGACCGGATCGAGCTTATCAACCTCGAGTCCGGTGTCTCTTTCCTGCGCAGGGCCATTGGTTTGACCAGTCAGCGACCAGCCCAACCGAACGATTGTCCAACGGCCCGGCGGCGCCGACCATCGCAGTCTGCCGCTTGTTTCAAGCTTGGCGGTTAGATTGATCACGCTGACCGCCGGAATCTCCGCGTTGCGATCCGCAGGTGCGGTTGGCGGTGCCTCGGCATCGATGGTCGCTTGAAATCCCGATTTGCTTTCAAAGCGGCTGATTCTGGCACCACCGCAGAATTCGACGCGCGTGAGCATGAATGCGCTCGGCGGCACCGGCGGCTTTGACAATCGCGGGGGTAAATCCGGAAACAGGGGCTTCTGCGGAGGCCGAGTCAAAATGATGCGAAAAATCTTGGCCCGGACCGGTGAAAATGAATAAGTCTGCTGTGGTGCCGGAGATTCCGAGGGATCGGCCCGCGCCTTGAGCAGCGATTTGAGGCTTGCCCGATCATTGCCGGCTTGAATCTCGAGGTCCGCAACCTTGGCAAGGCCGAGCACAAGCGCCGCAACCGTTGTCGGCCGATCGAAAGCGGCGTCAAGGTATGCACTGGATTCGCCGTCGGCGATAGGCAGGCTGACAGTTGCGGAAAGATCACTGCGCAACGATGAGATGTCGAGCGGCCCGGTTCGAATGGAAAACGCCGGCGCACCGTCCAGGAGCTCCGCCGCAGGCGTTGGAAACGCCACGACCAAGCTGTCGCGATACAGATCGCCGCGCAACTCCGACGCCGGTGGATTGAAGCTGCGTTTCACGCCCAGGAAGGGTCCCGTGGCAGTGGGAGGCGGCGCAAGCATCAGATCAAGTAATTTGCCGCCCGCAACGTGCGTCTCGCTCCACACATATTTTTTCATGCCGTCTTGCGGCGCCACCCAGATGCCGCCGGTCTCGCTCCAACCTGGCGAGCCTGCGATAGTCACTTCCATCCCTGAGGAGCGGGCCATGCGCGTTGTCGCCTGAAACGTAGAACGCCATTGCTCGCCTAAAAAATCGACGGGAGGTTCGACCACATGTGGTTCGCCGAGGCCGCCACCGGTAAATGTGTGCACGCCGCCGATGCCAATGCGCTGCATCCAGGCAAGGTCCAGCTTCGCCCCGTCGAGATTCACGTTGCCGTTCATCCAATGCCACCAAACCTGCGGGCTGGCCGCAGGAGGCGGCCGGCGAAATCCGGCGAGCAAGGGATCTGAGTCGGGCGTGCCGGCTTGTGCGGCAATGACACAAAGAGACGCGACGAGTCCCGCGATAAGCGATTTTGGAAGATGGGCTTGCGCGAGGTGCATTCTTTACGCGTTTTGATTCTATTTGATCCATCATGATCAATAGCCCGACCGCCGTCAAACAATGAATCTAATTCGATCAGACGTGTGAGCACGCCGCCCCCGAATCCCAATCCGCAGCCCGGGTATAGGCGTATCTGATGTAAAATGATCGATTCTGATTGCAAACGCCACCTGCTTTGGTTACAAAGGGTGTCGATAGGCGCACCTAGAATGAAATGGAACAGGGAACCAACCGTTGATGAGTGACCTATTGGAAATCTCCGCCGATTCAAGCGGCGCGCTGCCATTCAAAGTTCCGTTGAGCCGCTGGTTGGATGCGGACACTGCATCGAAGGGTCCGGGCGAATTATTGCTGTATCGCTCGAACCTGTTGGGGGTGGATCTCACTGTCACGAATTTTGGCGGCGGCAACACCTCCTCCAAGCTCGATGCCGTCGACCCGCTGACCGGCGTGCCGGTTCGCGTGCTCTGGGTGAAGGGATCGGGCGGCGATCTGGGATCGATGAAACTTGACGGTTTTGCCACCCTGTACCTCGATCGCCTCCTGCAGCTCGAAGCGCTCTACCGGGGCGTCGGAAATGAAGACGGCATGGTTGATTTGCTGCCGCATTGCACCTTTAACCACAACAGCCGGGCGGCCTCGATCGATACTCCCCTGCACGGCCTGCTGCCCTATCCGCACATCGATCACGTGCATCCCGATGCCGTCATTGCGCTGGCCGCATCCAGCTCAGGCGAAAGCGCATCGCGCGAGATATGGCGTGGCGCGGTGGGCTGGCTGCCGTGGCAGCGGCCCGGATTCGACCTCGGATTACGGCTTCGGGACTATGTCGCCGATCATATGGGCTTGCGGGGCGTTGTCCTCGCGGGCCACGGACTCATTTGCTGGGGAGAGACCTCGCGCGCCTGCTATGAGAATACGATTCAACTCATCGGCGATGCTGCCGGCTACCTCAATGAGCGCCTCGCTCGCCGCGCCGCGTTTGGCGGCGCACGCATCCCGCGCATGCCGCATGCGGAACGGCTGCGCCTGGCCGCGGAGATCATGCCGAAACTACGCGGCTTGATGGTCGGCGAGCACGCAAAGATCGGCCACTTATCGACCGATCCTGAATCCCTCGAATTCGTCTGTTCCAGGGATGTTGCACGGCTTGCAGCTCTTGGTACTTCCTGCCCCGATCATTTCCTGCGTACAAAGATCTGGCCGTTGACGTTGGATGAAACACAGGTCGCGGACAGCGCCTACCTCGAAGAATCGCTGAGCGGGTACCGGGCGAAATACGCGTCCTATTACCAGCGTTGCGCAACCGCCGACGACCCCAAAATGCGCGATGCCAATCCAGTCATCATTCTGGTGCCTGGACTGGGCCGCATCGCGTTCGCGCGGGACAAGACCACTGCGCGGCTGGCCGCCGAATTCTACGGAAATGCCATCAACGTCATGCGCGGCGCGGAATCAATAGGCCAATACATCGGTCTCGATGAACGGGAAGCGTTTCGAATCGAGTACTGGGCGTTGGAAGAAGCCAAATTGCGTCGAATGCCCCGACCGAAACCGCTGGCGGGCAGGATTGCGTTCATCACCGGTGGCGCGGGCGGCATCGGCGCGGCAACCGCGGACCGGCTGCTGGCGGAGGGCGCCTGCGTGATGCTCCTGGATCGTGACGCCGAGGCCCTGGAGCAAGCGCTCAGGATCTTGGAAAAAAAGGCCGGCTCCGACTTCGTGCGATCGGCGCTGTGCGATGTGACCGATGAGCATCAAGTTCGCGAGGCGTTCGCATCCTGCGCACGCGAATTTGCGGGGCTGGATATTTTGGTTGCGAATGCCGGGATTGCATCCGCTGCGGCAATAGAAGAGACCACCGTGGAACTCTGGCGCAAGAATTACAACGTCCTGGCGGAAGGGTATTTCCTCGCGGCGCGCTCCGCATTTCCGTTGATGAAACTACAGCACGGCGGTTCGATCGTTTTCATCGGCTCGAAAAACGGCATTGCCGCTGCGTTGGATGCCTCCGCGTATTCATCCGCAAAGGCCGCCGCGCTGCATCTGGCGCGCTGTCTCGCACTGGAGGGTGCCCCGTTCGGCATCCGGGTCAACACCGTGAATCCCGACGCGGTGATCAAGGGTTCCCGGATTTGGGACGGCGAATGGCGGCGCGAGCGCGCCGGCGTGCATGGCATAGATTCAGGTGAGGCGCTGGAAGCTCACTATCGGAATCGTTCGATGTTGAAGGTCGATGTGCTGCCGAGTGATGTCGCGGACGCTGTGTATTTTTTTGCGTCGGACATGTCGGTCAAGTCGACGGGTAATATGATCAATGTGGACGGCGGCAATGCGCAGGCGTTTACCCGCTAGCGCAACCGAACTGGAGACCTCGATGAAAATGTACCTAGCGGTGGTATTGGCCGGATTGTTTACCGCGTCCGGGGCGCAATCCGCACCGGCCGCCCCGCATCCCGTGTTGAATATCTGGCCCGGCGCCGCACCCGGTTCGGAAGGATCAACCCAGAAAGAAATCGAGGCACAGCTGCCGGCGCCGGGAAATCAAACCACGCGGCTCATTCGCAATGTCGTGACGCCCACTCTTACCGTGTTTACGCCCGCCAAGCCCAACGGCACTGCGCTCATCGTCTGTCCCGGCGGCGGCTATTTCGGATTGATGTTCAATTACGAGGGCACGGACTTTGCCGACTGGCTAAGCGCACGCGGGATCACGGCGTTTGTCCTGAAATATCGGCTGTTGCCGACCCCCGTGAACTTGGCGGATCAGCAAGCCGAGACAAAAGAACTCAGTGCCAGCCTGCACGCGGACTTCGACAATTCCTATCACAAACTCGATGCCGGCAGAGCTCTGGCCGTCGCCGACGGACAGCAAGCCGTTCGCTATGTCCGCCGGCATTCGGCTGAGTGGGGCGTGGCGAAGGATCGCATCGGTTTGATGGGATTTTCGGCGGGAGCGGGACTGACCATGGGAGTACTGCTCGATCATGACGCCGAAAGCCGGCCGGATTTCGCCGCGCCTATTTACGGCTACATGGACGACATCGCCCCGCCCAAGGATGCTCCTCCCATCTTTGTCGTCGCGACACAGGCCGATGATTTGGTGCCTTCAGGTCGCAGCGTCATGATTTATCAGCGCTGGAGCGGCGCACATCTGCCCGCGGAGTTGCATATATTCGAAAAGGGACCCCATGGATTCGGCACGCGACAAACGGGATTGCCGGTCGATCAGTGGCAAGGCCTGTTCGAGCAATGGCTGCGCTCGCGCGGCTTGATTACCGCGCAGCGCTGATGCGGTCCTACCGGACACATAGGTAACACTTTTTCCGAGCACATAGGTAACACTTTTTGGCTTTTGCGGGAGACGCAAAATGCCCTGGAAGGAGTGTTACAAGATGGACGAGCGGAT
>Ga0193753_10000636_pt1 | contig 33440 bp, 69 predicted proteins | sample H1c2metaG_FD_144925 | JGI IMG/M metagenome (GOLD analysis project Ga0193753, IMG submission 144925) | Soil microbial communities from a riparian zone of the East river system, Colorado, United States - H1c2 | ecosystem: Environmental > Terrestrial > Soil > Riparian zone | place: USA: East...
GCACGGTAATGTAACCATACTGAGGTATGGTAAATGCGGGTTCAAATCTCGCCAGGGGTACAAAGCAGTAAAGCAGACAACGTAAACCGCTAACCGGAAAGGGTACCCACACAATGACTCTTGCACTCGCTCCGTCTGATACTACCGAAATGAAATCTCTCGTAACCTACAAGGGCGCACAGTCTTTCGAGATCTTGCAACGCGACCACGTTGATTTTACGGTTAGCAAGCGCCCTATGTATCTGTCAAGCGGAATCGTGGTTCCCAATAATTGGGCCGTTGTGCGTGACGACAATCAAACCACGCTTGGCGTTGTCGGCAATGTCTACCGCCCACTACAGAATCAATTGGGGCTTGACTTGTTTGATGCTGCCGCTGCATCGGGGCAAATCGAGTATGGCAAAGCCGGCACATTCAAATCTGGCGCGATTGTTTGGATGCAGATTAAGCTTCCTGGTTCACTTAAGGTCGGTCCAGACGAAGTAGCGCGCTATCTCTTGCTCGCCAATTCGCACAACGGCACGTCTAACCTTCGCATCCTGTTGACACCTATCCGCGTTGTATGTCGTAACACGCTGGCCATGGCGCTGTCAGACAAGGAAAGCGGCATGAAGATTCGTCATACGTCAGGCGGATCTGAAAAGGTTAAGCTTGCGCAACGTGCAATCGAAGATGCGTCGCGTTATTACACTTCATTCCAGGATGTTGCTAACGTTATGTATCGCAAGCAATTGACGCCAGCGACGATTAAGACAACGATCGCGGAAATCTTCCCTGCCATCGGAGAAGACAAGGAAGTTAGTACGCGTCTGGAAAACACTCGCAATCAAGTTATTGACTTGGTTGAACGTGGACAGGGCCAGTATGAGATCCGTGGAACCGCGTGGGGTGTTTACAATGCCGTTGCAGAGTACACAGACCACCACAGAAGCACGCGCGGCGACGAAGCTAACCGCTTGGAATCGGCTTGGCTCGGTTCTGGCGCGGCTATGAAGCGGCGCGCTTTCGAGATCTTGACCCGTACGTAACTAAGAGCTTTCACACCTTACGCGCTAGCCTACCGTCAACGGACGGTAGGTTAACCGGAGGGTATGAACCCATGACAACCGAGAATCTTGACAAGGTAATCGATCGTATACGCAAGTTGCAAGGGCTAGCTACTTCACAGAACGTGCATGAAGCAAGCGCTGCGGCGGGTGAAGCGCAACGCCTCATGACTGCCCACCGTATCAGCGAAGCTAGCCTAGCTGATCCTGACAATCAAGGTGTCGACGAAACGGTTACAGAGATTGAGGTATTAGCAGATACAGGAACTAAGACGCCACGATCGTGGATCGTCCAGCTTGCTAACGGCATTGCGCTTGCTAACGGTTGCCGCATTACCGTTATGACAGCAACGCACAACGGACCAGCAGGCAGTATTAAAATGTACGGTCGAAAGTATGATCTTGACGGCGCACGCTACTTGTTTATGACAATGAAAAACGAAATTGATCGTCTGTCGCTTGCCTGGAAAGATAGTGTCGACGGCCGGTATGGACGGAGCGGTATTTTCAGTTTCAAGCTAGGTGCCGCAGTCGAGATCTGTGCGCGTATGCGAGAGGCTAAGAAAGAGCAAGAGACTACGCTTGTCGCCGCTGCTAGCCTTGCTGTATCGTCAAGGGAGGCGCCTGTTATGGCCCTTGCTGTACTTAACCGCGCAGAAGCTAACGTTACAGCCTACGTTGATAAGGTGTCTAGTGGGAAGGTTCATAAGCAGTCCGGGCCATCGTCCTACGGTGCTTATCAGGCAGGGAAGCAAGCAGGTAGCACAGTGTCTATAGGTGGTAACAACAAGTCTCTAGGTTCGTCTGCAAAGCAGATAAGATAACACTTCACACCTTGCATTAATCGTTGTATACTCTAGCTCAGATACAACGATTACTAGAAGGATAAGGAAGATGGCCAAACTGATTTTGATTCGTGGCTTGCCTGGTAGCGGTAAGAGCACTATGGCACGAGACTTGATCGCGCAAGGCATTGCCGATTGTCACGTTGAAACGGATATGTTTTTCTGTGACGCTGTTACCGGCGCTTTCAAGCATGATGTTTCCCGCATTGCCATTGCGCACGCATGGTGCCTTGCCAAGGTCAAGCGCTTGCTGTCCGAAGGTAAGACTGTCGTGGTTAGCAATACGTTTACCATGCGATGGGAAATGCAACCCTATACGTCGCATGCTCTGTTACTAGGTTTGCAGATTGAAGTGTTGACGGCAAAGGGAGAGTTTCAGAGTGTTCACGGTGTGCCTGCAACCAAGATCGCAGAGATGCGATCACGCTGGGAGGATTGAAACATGGAAACTGTCGAGACTTTCAAAGATGCAATCGGTAAACGCATTACTGTAATTGAAGTAACCGGGCCAGCACATTGGGCTAGTTACTTTATCAACGGTGACTCTAGTGGCTTTGACTATTACAACACTCCCAACGACAAGGCAGGCGACAGAGATCAGGCAATGGCAGATAAGTTTGCCAATTGGTGCGGCGGATACATCGTTGACTGCAAAGACGATACTAGCTTCGCTTGGCGCCATGATGCTACGCAATTCGGTTGCCTGGCTTGTGACGTCTGCACTTACATTGTCCACGTTTACGACAAGGAAGGGGCTAAATCAGAATGAAGTGCAAGGTTCACGGTTGCCAATTCTACGGTAAAGTAAACTGTCCTAACCATTTTGGAAGGTAACCCATGCTAGTTACAATTGCAGATAAGCAGAACAGTAAATACTACTGTGCAGACTTGTCTAATAGACAGGTGCGCAAGTTTGATAATGGTGCGCTTGTGTCGTGCGGTCTAACTGTCGGAGAGTCTATTACCGCGTCTGACCTTGCGACACTTAATTTAGAAGAGATCAGTTACGAAACTTGGAAGCATTCATCATGCCAAAGTGCTTGTACAGCGCGCGGTAACTTTGAGTGTCGGTGGTAACCATGGTTAACAAGTTTAGGAAGGTTTAACATGAGCATTGAAAGCGAAGCTAAGCGCGGTGTTTTCTTCGGAAGCGACTTGCGCGCACTAGGTGTTACCTCAGATTACTTTACTGTAATCGTGCCTTACGTTGCAGATCCAAAGATTGCAACGGAATGGCACCCTACAGATCCAACCTTTGCACCGCTTACGCGTGGTTGCTTTGCGACAATGCAAGAAGCGATTGTGTGGGCGTTAGACAAGCTAGGTACGCTGGCGATTGACAATCATTGGTATGTGAAAGAGATCACACACTGTAAACGTTGTGGCGAGTATAAGCAGACGCATAACGTTTACTGCAGTGGTTCCTGCATGATGCTTGCCAAAGACGAAGGTTAATCTTTTCGACGAAAATACTTGCATCCTAGCCTAGTGCGTGTAGAATGAATCTGCAACCGAAGATAAAGGAAGGGAAGGAACCTGAAAGATGTTAACCGAAACTCAGTACAATCGATTGCAGACTCTAGTTAAAGCTTCGTCTCGCGCGTGGTTTGCCGCCGATTATATCATGAGACTTCACAGTCTTAACGGGGAGCCTGATTACTGGCATTATAAACATACTGTACTGGTTAGGCAAGCTGTAAAGACCGGACAAGCACTTATGCGCTTGATGCGAGTACAGCGCAATACTGTTAAGCCAGTGTGTAAAGACTGCAATGGTGAAGGTTTCAGATCGTGTATTACACCTAACTGTGGTCTTTGTCCGCAAGCTTGCCACAAGTGTAATCGTGCGGCTTACAATATGGGTCTGTAGTCTGTAATGCGAACACTAGCTAGTTACACAATCGTATTCGGCGCAGTGTTAGCCTTAGCCTGCTTTGAATCTTGCACCGAATTTTTAGTCAACCTGCTTTTAACTGGAGATAAATCAAATGCGTTGTGAACAATGTGCTAAGTTTGTGTCGCTTGAGTTTGCCGACCCAGAAGTTGATCAACTTGAAGTGTCAGAAGAGGGGGAAGTTAGCGCTGTACTAATCATCTATCGTAACTGTGCCGACTGTGGCACAGAACTTAAGACAGCTACATTCGAAGTAGACTCTGATCATTCCGACGAATGTAAAGACCATCTTAACAAGGAAGGTGAAGATAAACACGATCTATCCATTGCAGAAAACGAAGTTAATCAAATTGAAGAAGGTGGCGGTAGGTATGCTAAGTCATTCTTTGGTGCCGAACTTGCTTACACTATTACATGTGCGTGCGACGACAAGTTTAGCGTTGAAGGCACAGTGTCAGACAAGATCGCGGCGTCTGCAATGGATGAGTGCTAGCCGTGGCTGATTATGTTGAACGTTGCAGGGCTGAATTACTTAGCGGTGGACTATGCCAACGTAGCACTAACCACGCTGGTTACCACAGTCTTACGCCGGATGGACGTACACTGAAGCAATTGGCGCAAGAAGCGTATGACGTTCAGGATGCGAGTAATCTATCTGGCGTAGTTAAGTCGTTCTTTAAGGCACTTTGTGACTTGCGCGACATTCCTGGCATAGAAGATAACAAGTCTTACCACCATCATGCTATCACACGTTGTTGGGTCGACAAGATCGCTTCGCTTACAGGTATGCAACCTGTGGAATGGTCAAGCGTAAGTGTGGCCGCAATGTCTGAAGTAGTGAGGTTGAAAAATGAACCGTAAAGCACACTGCGCAGATTGCAAGGTTGAATTAATCAAACCTTACTCTGGCTTCTCTAACAAACCGTCGGTTGGCGTAGGCTATGGTCTAATTGGCAATGGTAAACGCCCGCGTAAGGTATGCTATGCCTGCTGTGCCTTGCGCGACGAAAAGAGTATGCAGAAGACAGGCAAGGCTACTCTCTACCTTTCGCAGATTGAACCTATGCCCGTTCCTGGCTTCCCTCATGAGAAACCAGTACCGTTTAAAGTAACTAACTGGCCAAGTACCTTACAATTCACTGTGAGGCACCACAGACGCAATAGACACAACATCGCAGGTTCAAGGGAAGATGTTTGGTTTAACGACAAGCAAGGTGCAACCTGGCACGGTACATGCTACGGATCCAACACTCAGATACTACACTGCAAGCGATTGCAGACATATTAGGTTATCTTGATAGTCGCGCTAGTAGTGTCTAGTGCAGGTAACAGATTCTATTCTGTATCTGCATTGCCGATCGATCCCGCAAACGGACACAAGCATGTACTCCGTTGCGAGTGTCCAGGGTACAACGGTTGGCGCAAGTGTAAGCACATTAATGCAATGATCGGCAAAGCGTCTAGTGTGCCAGATAGTTACATCAAGTGGACAAGTGCAGGCAGACGATTGTTTAAGCAAGCTAAGGAGAGTCTAAAGTGAAGTCTGAAATTACAGTGGATACAGGCCACGCTTACACTAAAGGTGACTTAGTTTATATAAATGGTTCCGGTCCATTTATAGTATGTAAAGTTACTAACGCTACAACCTTCACAATAAAGAAAGCTACTTGGTTACACAAACTATCTAGTTACTGTAAACACTTGTGGCTTTACTGCACAGACTCTACTTACAGGAAGATTAAGCACAGGAGGAAATGAAAACTATGTTCTGTATTAGATACCCTGATGGCAAATTCGTTCACATAGACTCCTCGTCAGGCGGTTATCCGTGCAAAGTTGACGACAATAATTACAATTCAATTAGCTTTCTCTGGTCTAGTGTAGAAGCTGAAGACTACATTAAAAGTTTCCCACGAGAAAACTTCCAGATTGTAGAGGTTGAACTAAAGCTACGAATACCAAACTATGTGCATAAGCCATGACAATTGCTGTAAAGAAGCGCAAGAGGGGCAGACCTAGGAAGCTAGTCCACTATGCAATAGTCAAGCGAGAGTCTCGCAAAGAGTATTGCACGGTCCACGATCAGTGGTTGACTGTGCAGTACACATACAGGACTAACCACCCTGTAGAACGTATTACGTTCTGTAAACTGTGTAATTACGATGATGCACTTGAACTAAAACACGGTTAATATTTCGTCGAAAAGATTTGACATAGAAGCATAACACCTGTATACTCTTCTTGTACTTGAGATTGACAAAGAGGGGAATCGAAATGACTATAAAAACTGCACAAGACATGTTGAAAGAGGGTGGCGTGTGGCTTGGTGCTGCCCGTCACTGGATCCAATGGAACTGCAACAATGGCAGTACCGTAACTTGGGGAAGCAACGAACAGCTTTCCAGTAGTCGTGGTTTCACCCCAGCTGTGGTTGATGAGATTGCAGCTGAAGCGGTGGCTGCTTACATAAACTCCAAAACAGAGAAACGAACCAATTTACTGAAGCACATTGCAAAACTATCTGTAGATGGTGCCTCTGAAGACCAATGGCGAACACTAATGTTGAAAGTTGCAATGGGATTGGAACCGTAAAATGAACAAGAAAACTTCAGATTTAACTGGGCTGTCTGACCGACTAAGCGATCTTGAAGAAGAACTATCAGACCTTAGAAACCAAACAGTGTTTGGCGACGACATTAAAGACGAAGCTACTATCCAAGATATTCAGCGAAGGTGTTCACTACTCGCGCGATCTGCACTTGAGCTTGGCATTGCTACTTACACACCGCTGCGCTTGATTGCCAGCGAAAAGAAGTTGCGAGAATCGAAATGACCAAGAAAGAACAGATTGCACTGATTGATGCTTCGTTTATGAAGCTTAATCAGGTACTGAACGGATCTCGGTATACAAACCGCTACCTGGAAATGTGTAAAGCTGAAGAGAGGGACCACAGAAAACATACTGAATTTGGTACCAAGTTTAATATTGGCATAAACACCGCAGCACGTTTGCAATATGTGCGCAATGTTGTTGCTCAACTTTTCGGTCACAGATCAATTCCTAGTGTGTCTGATTACTTCATGTATAATCAATCAGTATTTGCCGGATATGCATTATTTACCGAAACTGATCGTTCTAGGTTTGACGTATTCAGCGAGCAAGAGATTGAACAGATTATGAACCTAGACTACTCAGAATTGGTAGCTTAATTATGCCGCGCACAACACACAAAGACTTAGAGTTTCAAATAAATGACTCTTCTTGCCGCAGTACATTCGACACTTACGAAGAAGCTGTTAAAGCTGCCGTTTCAATATCAATTAGAACAGGCCACGCTGTAAATGTAGATGTGCTTGCGTGGTCTATTGTAGCCGCAAGAGCATGGAATGGATCGGAAGGTTGCGACGTATATAAAGAAGATCCTGATGCTAGCGTGCATGAGCGGATCGTAATTAAAGCAGAATCTCTAGGCAGAGTAGCTTAGATGACTTTCGGCAAGACAACACCGGGACCAGATCCGCCGACAGTACAGCAAGCAGAGGATACGACAGTCTATCGTATTCGTCTTCCGCGCCACACTGCACCGATCCGCACCATCATTCAACCTATCCCGCGTCCAGGCAGCAAGCAGTACACCTGTATTAGGTATGACGAACACGGACAATACTTCGTTGATGAGTTTACAGAACGATCTACTATGCATAACATTGCTAAGACTGATCGTAGACACATGACACACGTTAACTGCCCTAAATACTCTTTCAACGTTGCGCTATCTGTTTGCCAGCGCTATTGCTCTTTCCCTTGCTCTGTACACCTGGAAGTGATCAAGAATCGAGGATGGTACAACGACGGCGCAGCGCCACCAATGTCAGAGCAAGAAGGTGGAAGCGAGACACGAGGTAAAGCAGGCAGACCACGAAAGAACAAGGAAGAATCAAAATGAGTACAGATAAGAGTTTACTGCGTGGGATAAACCAGAAGTAATAGACTTTGAAATGAACAACATGATAAATCTACCAAACCCAGACTGCACAGGAATTACATTCAGCGTGAATGACGTGCGTAAATGTGAGAAGTGCAAAACAGAATGGATTGTTGATCCTAAGAACACTGAGATTACTTGTAAAGGTCTATCCTTGATTCTAGCCAGACAATTGAACAAAAGAGATTTTATTTATCAATTGGCTAAATTTCTTGTAGAAGATCAAGCTACAATGAGTATAAAGCTACAAATGGGAAATGAAGACGCTAGAAAATGGTCTATTCTTCGTTCCTATACTCCACTGCAAGGTTATCTATCTGTAGATGAGGCTGAAACTGTGCTTACAAAGTGGTTACTGGCATGAACTTCCGCGACAAGATCCTTCTCCTTCAAGATAGTTCTCTTATACGCCGCATTGTGCGTGGCAAAGATGTTGTGACACCTTGGACACCACACAGACGTCTTACCGTCGCACTAGCGAACTACAACGAAGGGCAATGGTGGGTCTGTACCTCTAACAAGAGTGTTGCAGATCTAGAACGAAGATTCATTGAAGGCTCTGTCGCTTCTGTGTTATACTCTGTTGTAGGTGGCGCTCTGGGAGAGCATAAAACTAAGTATATACAGCTTACACACAGAGACTATTACGTAGACCTAGCACTAAATGAACTGGGAATTGTTCCTACAGCCAAAATCGAATTTGAACAGATAACTCAATACTGATTAGATGAAAGGTTATATGACAACCGACACAATCAAAGTTATGACTGCGCTTCAATTACGCAAGGCTGTAAAAGACGCTGGACACGATCCGATGGGTCCAGAATTTGCCAAAGGTGACCCTGATACTATGCGTGCTTTCTTATATGCGCTTTACGAACCACCACAGATCGGAATGGAAAGTGCCGCTGTAGCCTTTGCAGCACTGCAGGAAGAACACGAGATTGCAGAGCCACCACTTTACGGTGCAGAGGCCATATCAGCAGCTAGGAATAGTCCACCGGTGTTGCCGATGTCTAGTGCCAGTTACGAACAGTTTAAGTCTAATCGCGAAGTACCAATGACTGTGGTTAACAAGAACTTTGACGATCGAATTACGACACTTGAATTGCGTGTTGCTACACTTGAACAAATGTTGAAAATCTCCAACGTGTCGACTGTCGCCACACCTGCACAACCTGATCAGTATTCGGCGCTTGCGCCATACCTTCACGCAACAGACGATGGACCGGAGCTAGTGTTGACGGTTTCACAAGTGCCTGCTCTTACACTGGAACAGAAGTTTTTGGTATTACAACTGTTTGGAGAACTGCCAGATTTAACCACGCCACCAAGAGTCCTTAATCAGCGAATTGTAACTGTTTTGCAAAGGACGAAATAACCATGCCTGTTGACAGTCATATTGAACAGCAAGTTGAACGGATTATTGCTGAAGCAAAATGTAAAGGTACAGGTGGACTAGACGCACTTACAGTACAAATTATTAAAGCTGTAACACAGGCTGAAGCAGAACCTTGTGTTGTACGAATCTATGTAACAAAAGAAAACTCTAAAGAAATACTTAGACTTACAAGTTCAATACTTAAAACAAAGCTTTTAATTGATGCAACTAAGACAGTTATGGAAAATGTGAAAGCCAAAATTAGCAGAGAACCAAGCGGTGTAGAACTAACTAACGGATCCCGCATTGAATTCGAGATTGCTTAATGCCGAGACAGCAAACAAGGTTTGAAGCACTTAAACAAATCACCGTACTTGCAATACGATTGACACAGGTAATTCTGTTTGGCGTAGGAACTGCGTTGGTGTGGCTGTCTAATATTCGCGGCAAGAAACTTACACCGTTCAGACTTTTTACCACACTTGCACGAGCTATCATACCTGCCGAACCTGCACCGACAAAGGCTATGCCACGCCTACCTAGACTAGTAGCAGCAACGCCAGCATTGAGTGTTGAGCCTATGCTTGACGTAGAAACTATGCCCGTGTATGCTGGCTATAGCAACGACAAGGAAGAGGATACAGAGGTTAACAAACCTGAGCCTGTGCCTGAGAAGCCAAAAACTAGGTTGGACCCAGCGTTTGCCGGCGCAATGAAGTCTCTTGGTTTCGCGAAGGTTGAACTACAACAGGTTGTATCTGACATTACAGCCCAAGACTTGACAGGACAAATACGTCAAGCATTGAAACTTCTGAACAAACCTACGCTATCTGTATAAACATGCGATTACTAGACATTGCACATAAGCTGGTCCTACAGTGGCAGACATTCTAACAAGAAGTTTAGAATGGCCGCTGTGGTAGCGAAAGGTGGTGCTATACTGTCTGTAGGTGTCAACGCAAGGGAGAACCACGCAGAGCAAAGGGCATTGAGACTACACCGCTGTTTCGAGGGTGCGACAATCTACGTTGCGCGCACAACAGGCGGAATCTCTAAACCCTGTCCTGACTGCCTGGACAAAATCAAACTAGCAGGTATATCTACGATAGTTTACGTAGACTCTTTACGAGAGATTGTGAAAGAGAGAATATAAATGCCACCTAAAACTGACTTCTCTACAATAAATGATGAGATGTGCTATATGCACCCAGCTTACGCTAAATTTGTAATAGAAATGGAAGGCAAGTGCTACGGTGAAGAGGCACTTAATGATGCCTGGCTGTGGTACAAATCAGGGTGGGACGCATCCGCTATGGACATTTTCCTATAAACGGCTATCAGGCTTAGCTAGCGTCTACTCAGACCATCAGACGTGGCACAAAAGGCCGAAAGGCACCATATAAAGACTGATGTTCGCTCCGACCGAGCACGTTCTTTAAGTAAATCAATTGAACTGGAGATGACATGGGACAAAGCACTGATGCAATTCTATTCTACGGTTTACACGCTGAAGAAGGTGAATGGTCAGACTACACTGGTGATGATTGGGAAGAGACTTTCGCAGCTAAAAAAGCACTGCTGAAGCCACCAAAAGTTGAGTACAACAAGAAAACAGCAGATTTATTTAAATCATACTGGAAAATGAAACAACAGATTGTAACTGCTGAACCCTGTACCATTTCAAGTCATTGTTCGCGTGACTGCCCTATGCCTTTTGTTGCTGTGTCCGCTTCAATTAAGCGAGCCTACCGTGGTGATCCAGTTCAAATTTCACTTGATTTAATCTGTATAAATACTAACTGGAAAGACCAACTGTACAAATTCTGTGAACTTATGGGAATTCCGTGGCAAGAGCCTAAGTGGTGGCTTGTATCAAACTGGTGTTAAAGTAAATCTACTTCTTACTGGGGACGTCCTTGGTCACTGTCATTGTGATCTCGACGTCCCCATCACTTTGTCTGGTGTCCAGCATTGGATCGTTCAGAGGTATCTCTGTGTCACCTTCTTCTCGCTTCCCTGTCGGCATACCTGCACCGAACATCTGGGAGAAGATCCCAGGCTTGCCACGCGCAGTGACAGAGGCTGTGACAGCGGTGGTATTGCGTTTCTTAGCCATAGTCACAAAGTCATTCTTGCGGCGTATATAGTCGTCCATGGCTTGGCTAACCCTGCTGTCAAGCGCACCTCCACCTGACACACGTTCAGCCATGATGGCTCGCATGAGACGAGTACGGTCAAACTTCAGAAGCACTTCCCTTTCCGCAAGGTTCGTGTCTAGATTGCGAATAGGCAGTTTACCGAAGTCATCGTCGAAGAAGCAAACAGCGCCAGGTGAATACTCTTTACACTCGCCAGAGATAGCACAGTTATCGCAAACTGTCTTCGGCATGTTTGCAGATAGAGTGTTTACGTCGTCTTCTATTTCTTTTGGATACGACACAATGTCTTGGTCATCATGAAGTGTTATAGCTGTTGCTTCATCTGGTTTATGTACAGCAAACGTAGCTTCAGTCTCTCCTAAACGTCTACCTTGTTTAAAGGCTTCTTCTGCGTGTGTATTAACATGCTTTTTAGCTTCGCTCTCAATCTCTGTTGAGTAACCGCACTGACATGAGAAGACTGTGCGATCTCCTGTCCCACGGTCTACACCTGCTTGCACAACACCTGTGCCAAATCCTTGCCTCTGACCACCTATATCGCCTTCGTGGTCACCAGTATGTTTATAATATAAGTCACAAAACAAATCGTTATTAGGGCACTGTACGCCACACAAGTCCACCGCCGCAGGTACTAACGAAGGTACTAAACGGCCTAGTTTACGGTCCAGAATCCATCTAGTTTTCATAGGAGAAGCATCTAGAATTTGTCCACTGTTTCTACTATGTCCACTGTCTTCCCAGATAATTTTAGTACCGCTTGTGACAAAAGGTCCATCATTAGTCGATCGAATAGTTCCACTGATGGCACTGTTTTGTATGTGGACTCGTTGATCTCCACCTCCAACAGTCTCTGCCCTTCCTTGTCTGACAGAATCAGTTTCCTGGACATGATTTACTCCTTGTGCATTTGCTGTGTCACCATAAACTCGACGAAGGCCAAAGGATCTCTTAGCTCCAGTAACACTACCGCCTTGCACGGTGCCTGATCCTCTGACGGGCATACCTTGAAACTCACCTGTGCTTTGGTCCACATTTGATTTGCCGGCAACGTTAGCTGCACCATTTCGTTGCCCATTTTCTCTTGTAAGTCTATTTCGTCTTGAATCTGTTGCATTGTTATCTGCTTCATTCCTTCGGCCATTTTGCCTATCCCCTTGCTGTTCTAACCTTGTGGCCATATTTCGCCACGCAATAAGTGAACACTTGTTAACTGTATACGGATCGTCTGCCATTAGCTGTGCAAAGTCAATACCACTTGCTTCAAAGTATAATTTAAATAGCTTACGATCTTGCTTATTCTTTTTCTCTATTAGCCTAAGTTGATTACCGTGGAACACGTAAAGTGAACCATATTTCTGTGCATTTAACCAAAGTGCAGAACTAAAGCTATCTGCATTCAGATACTTAATATCTGTTTGCAGTTTAGTCTCTGCCATGGCATGAACCTGTTTACCAGCTAGGTGTGCCTTGTGACAGAGAACGCTCTTAGCTCCAGCGTCAAGCCCAGGACCGAAGGCGAGATAAGGATAGCGTGGATCCTGGCAGTAATAATCCCACCTCGATTGCCCACGCAATTCTTGCCACACAGGCACAATACAGTCTGTCTGCACTGTTAAAAGCTCGTCTCTCCATTCCGAAACTTGAGCCTGACCAACTGAATCTAGATTCATCTCAGTCGCATAGTTCCAAAGGTCTCTAGTGCTAGCCAGACACTCCTTGTACTCGCGAAAGTACATGTGAGGATCTGGCTTCTTGCCTTTGTGGTTTACATACTTCGCTGTGCCTGAGTCAAGAAACAGCCGCAATGGTGGTTCGTCAGTCTCTAGCCTGCGCTCCTGTTCTTCTTGTAATGCCTTGATCATCTCGGAGAAGGCTTTGCCTCGCATGGTACGCATATGGAAGAATGAATAAAGCTGATTGCGTACTCCGCACTCAAGCATCATCTTCCAATGCGTTTCAGCACCTGCAAGATAAATGATCATTCTGACTCATTTAGATAATAGCCACGACAATAGAAGAACCCAGAATGTTCCACCAGCAGCCATGCACGCCAGTAGAGCAATAGGCAGCCAGTCAAATGGACGCTTTTCTGCCCACAGACGTCTCAAATGCCTCTTCTCCTCCTTATACGCCAGCCATCGCTCTAGCTGCCTCATCCTTTTCCTTGCTTCTCTGCGCTTGCGCGCTCTAACTACCTGTCTTTGTCTATATTTAATCAAGTTAAAATCCAGGTACAAAACCTAGTGTGATCTCTCGTGGCGTAGCTGGCCTAAGAATCTCTGACGCATCTATAATGCGTGACTTACCATTTCCTGAACGGGCCTGCACTCTACCGTCTTCAAGTCGCTTCAGCACACGCATCACACGAGGCATAAGATTCTTGTCAATTGTGGTAGGAACAACTGGCTTCCATATGATCCACTCGCCTGGTTTACGTAACTGTTTTGACATCAAAAGTCCTATCTAGCTCAACGTCGCCTCTATGCACAAATTCAACATGCTCTAGAGCCTGAGCTAGAGTAGCAAACGGCGGTACATCACAAGACTTACAACGTACAGGACCAACAGAGGTATCTTGTTTGGCGCGTATGCCGTCAACTGTAGCTACATACAGCATAAAAACAGAATTTACATGAGGTATTTCGACACGAAATCCTCTATCAAATGTCTCCATTCGCACAAACTGTACATTAAGTGCATCGACTATTTTCTTTAGATATTTCAAATCAACATAAGCCATATGTTCAAAAGGTATTTCAAAAAATAGAGTAAAGTAAATTTCATTACCACCGTGTGTTATTCTAAACCCACTACAGTGGTCATTGAGTAAATCTCGTACAATCTTCTCTGCTTTAATCATTTGCGATCCTGAAACTTGTCAATTGCTTCCAAAGCAATGCGTGCATAATGATCAGATGCAGCACTAGTGCCACTGCAGTAGTCGCGCTGTGGGCACCACTCCTCCAGGTGAATCTTCTTAGAAATCTCGTGGTACAACAGTGTGTTGTCTGCCAGTTTTGGTTTCGGTTCATTAGTCTTGGTCATTTGCCATTCTTCCGTGGTACCCTAGCAGTGATCTCTTCGTCGACCTTCATCAACACAGCTTTATCTCCCGGTTTGAATCCAGCTTCTGTTAGCTGCCGTCTAAAATCACTACCAGACAATTTACCATTCATCATCAACACGCGCAAAGAAACTAGCTCTGTATTAACGGTAGACTGAACAACTACTATATTTATCTTTGGCTGACTAGCTTCCATTTTATCTCCAGTTCAACACTTACTATACACTAAATACAACAGAATGCAATACCACCTACCAGCACAAATACAAAATGCCTGACTAAGGTATTAAGTCCTTAATCAGGCATAGGGTGCTGGTTTTCTACCCTTTCACATGACAGTAAACAGAGCCAGCGTGTTGACCTTTACCGAGCAGTACAACTCAGGGGATGAGAACTTACTCGGCTGTGAACCTTTCGTTACAGTGGGGTAGCAGACAGCATCTTCTTGCTGATCATGCCGATGCTCATGCAGTCCAGGCCAGGACCGTCCATGCGCACGAACTGAGACTTGTTCTCCGGGTTGTTGCTGATAGACAGGAAGAACTCCGTCGCAGGGTCCAGACCTTCAATCTGCGACTGCACCAGCGCCAGCGCATCAGGACGCAGCCACACTCGCATTCCAGGGACCGCATCAAACGCCCCACCACGACGGCCAGAGGTAGGAACAAAGCCCTGCGTAGCAAGAGCCTCAAGATCTGCAACATAGGTGTTGAACGAATCCAGAGCAGGAACATCAATAACCGGTTCAGAAACGTCGTCGGTCCAACGCGCAGTCTTCGCCAGGATCTTGGTAAGCGCACTGACGTGCGACTTAACCTTGTCGGCAAGGCAACCCGGGGGGTTATCCTTCCACTCACGGTGCTTCGGCTTAGCCTTGCGAGCCGCACGGGCCTTCTTCAGATTCTCACCGGAAGCATTCTTGATCGGGGTAACGGTCTTCGCCTTCGTCTCAGTCTTCGTTGCAGTAGCCATGATTCGATCTCCTGTTTTTGAGGTTCCTGTTCAAGCCCAAGTACAGCCTACGTAATTGCAGACTGGACAGTAGGAGTAGGTTCCATTCCACATATGTCTATCACAGATTCGATGTTGCGCACAACAATTATCGCATTGAACGTAAATTTCTGAATCAGACCCTGGTGGCCTCTTTCCTTTCGGATACATAGGATCGATATGTGGTAGCTTGTTGTAGAAAGACACCGCAGGCAGAGGCTTGAACGTAGGTTCAGGTGCTTCAAATCGTTTTAGTCTGCCAAAAGCCATTTGTTCAACCCTCAATAAAAAGTCCGGCCAATGTACGCTGCCACTATGGCACCCAAAGGGCATACACTGACCGGACAAACTTTGTATTATTACTTACAAACTAAGCTGCAACAGGGTACTCCTGTTCAAGTCCAAGATCGGTGTGCAATTCAGTATAACAAGATGCAACTTGGTCAGCGGCATGTGGGAAATTACCAGGATTAGGACAACGGATACAATCGCCACCACACTTAAGCGCAGAAGGATCTGCACTGTTTGGATCGATCATGTCACCAAACTTCTCAATATTAGCATCTAGCAGAGCCATATTCACAGTAGCACGAACTTCCATGTACTGTTCATTTGTGCTAGGACCTTCTTCAGCTTGCCCAGCGCTTTCAGTTACTGGTTCACTAGCTACAGACGAACCACCAGCGTTGGCAATCATAACACGAAGATCGTCACCCTTCACACCTTGCGTTTCAAGCCCCATCGATTTGGCAAGCTCAACAAGGTCTTTACGAGTCATACCGTTAAGATCATAAGCAGACGGAACTTCACCTGTGGACTGAGCAGCGACCGGAGGTGCTGGCGTTGCACGCTGGACAGGTACGGGTGCCTGCTGCGTGGGAGGTGATGCAGGTGGCCTCCCAGGTGGCCGCCCAACTGGCCTCTTCTCTGGTCCAGGTGCCGCAGGTGTGGGAGCCTTCTGCGCCGTCGCGACACTCGGGGCAGAAACTGAAGGGCGAGCTTCTGTCTTAACAGTAGGCGCTCCCTTCATCTGAGATTCAAAGTAAGCAGTACCAACCTGATAGAACTTCAACTGTGCAGAACGAATTGCACGTACCATATTAGTTGAGATAAATACCGGAAATCCGTTTTCTTCATCATCAGAAATTGTTGGCAATTTTGCAGCACCAGGCAACACAGCTTGCTGTTGTGCAACAGGCATCGGCTTGCTAGCTGCAACAGGAGGTGCGGTAGGTGGACGTCCAGCAGGACCTTGCACAACACGAGTAGTTGTTGGAGCCTGACCACCAGCCATAAGCTGTGGTGCAGCCGCACGTTGCGGAGGAGGTGCCATAGGACGCGGTGCAACAGGTGGTGCAGTACGAGTTGGTGGAACGGGAGGTGCAGGTGGTCTAGTCAGCGGCATTTGCGAAGCTCCTTTAGAGATTACGGATCAGTTACAGTGTATACAACAGAAACGATGCAGAAGTAAATACCTCTTATATCTCAATCAACAGAACGCACTGGTCCTAGCACGTTCCGTGTTACTGCATCTATAAGCTGTGCAGCCTCGTATTCAGTACCGGAAATTACTATATCCGCAATATCGCCTTCGTGGATTAGCAAGATATACGGTTTATCTCCGGTATCAATCATATCTCCGTTATCTAGTTTAACCTTCATTTAGAACCTATTTGTTCCGCAAAAGTGATTGTCTGGTTTATTTCCTAGTACATACTGCCTACACCTACAACGTATGGATCCTAGCGCAATCTCATGCTCAAGTATAGCGTTAGTAACATCGTCGCAATACCTGCTATGCTGAACAACAGGACCATCGTCAAACTCTTTAACCCAGCAAGCTGGAATTATAGCTTCTGATAGTTTATGAGCTATTTCACGAGGAGACTTCACGGCTTGACAGGCGGCTCATTGATCTTTGTGACACTTACGCCACTGCCGCTAGCATCAACTGCTGTTACTGTTTTAGCTGTAGTCGGTGCAATAGCCTTCGCTTTCCCAAAGTCTGTCAAACCAATGCCAATCAACAGAGCTAATCCAGCCTCTACAATCTTGTCTCGCGTTGCTGGATCCTTGACGAAGACAGCAGCAACAGTTGTGAGAATTGCCGTCATGACCTTCTTGCTCGTCAAAAATTCGACAAGCATACGCCAAAAAAGAACACCAAGCTGCTTAAGTTCATCTTTCATCATAAACCTCATTTACGGTGAAACCACACTGTTTAGCATACTCAATAATGTCTACTGAGTCTCGTCTTTCATAGTAAGTACCATACAGTATAAGTCGACCTGCAACGCAACCCTGCATTTGACCAAAAGCACGAGCATTTTCTTGCAAATGCACAGATTTACGCTCTCTATCGTATTTCTGCTGCCAGTACCTATATTGCTGGTAAGTTCCTGACAGCACAAAAGTTTTAACGGTAATATCTGACTTCGTTGGTTTCATGTTGTTCACATACAGAGATTGACTCTATTTGCATTTTTCTTGCCGCCATATCTGCTGTAGTCAATTCCATCTCGAAAGCGTCTAACAGATGCAAACAGAAATTCTCAGGTGTGGAAGGCTCAAAGCAATCGTTCAAATTCTTCTGGTCAAATGACTTCACTAAGCTGTCGATAAAGTAAAAGTCAACTACCATTCCTACTCTATTTAATTTAGCTGCACTGATCTCTACAGTTACTGTGTATTGATGACCGTGAATACTCGAACACTTGTGATCTTTTGGTAGACCTTCAAGAGAGTGAAGTACAGAGATTTCTACCGATTTCTTTGTTGTCCACCGCATTTACAACCTAGCATCACCCAGACAATGCATCTGTCAATTCTTTCAACAGCACAACTGCATTGAAACTACCGTCTACTGCACTATGCACACGAAACACAATGTCTCCGGTTTCAGAAAAGTTAACCTCAAAACGCGTTACTCGACGAAACTTAACACCAGCGCGTTTACGCAGTATATTAAGAGCAAGAGTCGCGCGATCAAGATTAATGTCATCACCGGGCAACACGTTAGGTTGTGGAGCCATCACCACATGGTGTGCCTCCTTTGACACTTTGCGATCAATGCCCATAAGTGGCCTCCTAGGTAGCAATTTATTTAGCTCCAGTTAAACAGTACAACTTAGAGTGTCCAAAGTTTCTACACTCTTCATAGTTGTGGGCATACAGTGTCAAACCAGCAACTAGTGCAAGAATGCAAATAAAAATAGCTAAATAACGGTGTCGCATGTTATTTAACCAATGTTGAGTATCTGACAAAGTTGAGTCTCTGTTTCCACTTCCAGTTCAGACATCAACTCACGAATAGACCGCGAAGCTAACATCTTCAGCTTCTCTACTCTATCATCTCCTGGTGGTGTGTCGCGAATAGTACGCAAATCAATAACAGCATTGCGCAAAGCACGAGCGAAGTTCCTAGCAGCATTACTGTCCATTTGTTTAATCCACTTCGGGTAAAGTAGTACAGTTGTCCTGGTCTTCATCTCTAGGCAACAAACCGTCTATTTGTGGTGCATGTTTGAAACCACGATTCGTAATTTCAACTTTATGCAAATCTAATACAGCCTCTACATATGCCTGTTTAGCATTTTCCATCTTATCGATAGCTTTAGCCAGAACAACCTTTGCTGTCTCACGTTCCCACCGTGCATCTTCCATTGCGTTCAGTGCAGTATGAACACGATCACGTGCAGGGTTATAAGGAACAGGTATATTAACCTCCTCGTCAATCATGACTTAGCCAACCTTCTGACTTACACTCAGAGCAAGTGTATGATCCTCGTATAGCCTGCATAATTGCGCACTGTAGATGAGGGAATGCAATACCAAATGCAAAGCCAGCAAAAACATACACAACTATAGTCATGACTTGTCACCTTTATAAGACTCAGGCACCTGGAAGTATTTGCCTCCAACATCTCCAGGCCCTTGATCTTTTAGAATACATATACGACCAACACCATTTCGATCTGTCCACACACCACACTCGTTTGCGAACAAATGACGAACAGGCTTCTTCCCTTCACGATGCAACTTACGTGCGTAGGCAGAAAGCGGCTGGAAAGGAAAATCGTGGTGCTCTCCAACAGCTTCAGCTTCTTTATACTCCGTGTGCATCTTCTGAAACTCTTCCCACGCCACATAAATAACGTTTGGCGCAGGACCAACAGAAGTCACACGCTCTACCAAGAAGGTGTCGAACATTTCGCGGAAAGCATCCATACGTCGCATGTGTTGACGTGACTCTTGTGGGGTCTCGTCTACAAGTGCTTTGCCGATAGAAGAGGTAATATTTCCGGTTTGCTTAAAAGCTTGTTCGTGCTCTTTAGCAACAGACTGCTTGAAAATCTTACCATCTCTGTTCAAAAAGAATGCTTTAGAACGTTCGTCTTCTTCACTCATTGTATCATCTCCTGTTCATTTGTTATAGAAGCATTCAGCGTAAGTTACTCCAACGGCCAGTGCGCTCCAAACGTCTCCACTAATACCGAACGTCGGCCCAGGTGCAGATTTCTTTCCCTGTGGCCCGAATTTATCAATCAAGGCTTGTCTTATGTGAGTGTCCTTAGCTCGCATCTGACCACAGAGATGCATCTTAACATCTTTTCGATATACTTGTGTATATGGCACACCACAAGCCTCAATAAAACGGCCTATCCACACACAAGTATCAAATACAGTTGCACCAACTGCCATGCCATATGAAGCAATCATTTCTATTGCCAAGTGATCATATTTAACAGACCATTTAGCGTATAAATCACTTAGTAGATCTTTATTTTCATCGTAACCAAACTCAAGAATCTTATTCGACTGACAATCAAACTTCACCCACGCGGAATGAGTGTTGCCAGGGTCAATTGCTAGAACACGACAACCCAAAAAGATGTTGTTGGTAGCTGTTGTTCTAGTACCGAACATAAACAACCTATCCGCCAATATTCCAAATAATTAGTCTAAGACGCATAACAGTCTTGATTTCTAGCTGGGCACTTCCTGCGCGAACTGGCACTGGCTTATCCTCGAATGAAGGTAGTAAAGTAAACATAATACCCTTCGCGGCGACAAACCCGTTTGCAATAGCGACAGCCTTAATAGCCTGGCCTACTGCCTGATGCCCAATTGCGTGCAAAGACAAGTTAGGCATTCTTTTTACCCCACCCCACCCATACATATCATGTGACTCGTCCATTGCCTGTCTGTACTCTTCTGCAATCGATCCGGCAAGTGCTCCGGGAGGAGTAGTACCTGCAACTTGAATGACCTTGATTGGTGATACTTCGTCTAACACCAGACTTCTTGACCCAGCGTCAGACATTATTTCTTCTCCAATTTTAACAACCGTTTCCACAGAGCTAATTCAAATTTGCTAGCAGGACGTCCAGAATGCCATTTTCTATACACTACAGAACCAATAGCCCATTTAACGCCATGTATTTCTGTTTTGCCGTCGACTATTGTGGCCCCTGCAACCCACTTGATAGGCGTCACTTCTTCTCCATTTCCATGCCGCGTCTACTCATCTCGCGGCTAAGTGTATTAGTTGCCTTCTCGTAACCGTCTATCAACTTCGACAACATGACTTTCCTTGCACGCTTCTGCATTGCTTTTTCACGACCTTGCTTCACGTACAGGTTAGTCTTTAGCGCAAACATGCGCTGATCCTTGTTACTGCCTTCAGCTTGTAGACCGAACTTGGCTTCTGTCATATCAGCCGTATACTCAACTTCAGTGTGATCGATATCAGACAAAGCAAGATGAGCAGTCGCATAAATACTAATTGCTGCAAACTCTCCGTAAAGTCGTCCAAGCTGTTCATTAGAAAGACGAGTTACATCATTCGGTAGCACTGGCATCAACACCACACCGTTGTCATCGCGTGGTTGTTCTGGCAGTTGCAAGCCAAGATCTTCCACGAAATCCAGAGCACCTATTACAGTGCGCGTGGTGTACATGGCTTCTATGCCACGTCGAAAACCTGTCTTTGGCCGTTCCTTCTCACTTGTATTAAAGTGAGACATAAGAGGCTCTGCTGCACTTAGTTTGGAACCGAAAGCCATGTTTAGATGCCTGAATTAGAAACTAGTTCATCTGTCTTAGCATAAAGTGCCTTCTTAATTTCCACAATCTGCTTCTTAAAATCTATGATTCTTGATTCAGCCCTTTCAGCATCGCCTCTGGCCCTATGTAGATCGCTGGTAGCAGAGCGCAGTGACTCACAGATTTCAGCTAAAGCAGTTGCCATCTTCTCAATGTCAGTTTCACCAACTTTTAACATGTCAACTCTCGCGACGCTTCTTCCGTGCCAGCGTTTCTTTAGACACTAATTGGAAAGATTTTAGAATTAACTTAGCCAAAGATTTGGCCTCTTCGTGCGAACAAGTTGTATCAAGAAGACAGAGAATATCCCATACAAGTTTATCAGCACGTTCTTCATTAGTTAGACGCGGTGTGTTCTTGTGCGATCGTTTCTTGAAGTTCTTCGCCTCTTTCAAAACAGCGGGTGCTCGGTCAAATATGATCTTCACTTTGCAGCCTTTGCCTTGCGTAGCCGACGGAACTCGTTTACTACCTTCTTCGGAACGTCCTTGTGCTTCTTACACACCATACCAAACACAGGTGCAGCAACACTCTTGCAACGCCGCACAGGGCAGAGCACAACCTTACGCTTTTTCTTAGCAACAATCTTTTCACCGTTATCATAGAGTCGCATAGTTTTTGTCTGCCCAGCAATCTTAACAGAAACACTGTTATAAATATTGTTGTGCAGAAGACTAGTTAAATCTAACACGAATTTATTAACCAACTCCTCTAAATTCACATTCATTTTGTCATCTCCAGTAGATTGAAGTTTGGTCGCCAGCTATTTTGCTGTGACCCCTTGCAGATTTCGTAGAACTTGCAGTCTTTACCTTGGCATCCATTCTCGGCGCTTATGCGCTCCGGTAACTGATCTGCCATCACATAACCTAGCACAGTCTTGGTTACATTTTCAATACGCATCCACCTCTTTTCATCATAGCGCACGAAGAATTCGCGCTGGTCCTGGTTGTCTTTGCACTCAATCAGAATGATTGCTGCCTTTACACGAGACAACCGCATGTAGATATTAAGTTGATCGTAGTGTTCTTCCCAAGGTGCTTTGCCAAGAGCAACAAAGTTCTTCTTGTTCATACTCTTGATTTCCAAAAGGTATGGCCACTGATTGACGATCATACCTCCATCAGTCGTTCCAGCAACACGTTCGGGATTAATGGGCAGTCTAATCTCATCCTTAAATAGTCCACCGACAGTCTTGACTGCCTCAGTAACCACATGTTGTATTCTAGCGTGAGTAAAGTGTCCGTTATCGAAAATGCGGCGTAATCTAGCATCAATTGTCTTGCTAGCTGGAGCAAAGATAAGCTCGTAGGCCATGGCCCTGTGGCATGCGTCTTCTTTGCAAATTTCACTAGGGTGAAATACACCTTGTGAACGTGGTCCACCAAGTCTGACTTTGACATTGAATTGTGGCTCCTCTCCGTTCAGCGAAAACAGATAGCGGTCGATAAGCGAGATAAGAGAAAACTCAGGTGCCAGACCTTGAACAACAGGCAGATTGAACTTCGGCAGAACAGTAGGAACAAGTGCAGTTTGCGCAACAAGTGGTGCAGGCTTTACTACCCGCAACAGACCGTGCGTCTCACGTATTTTATCAGAGTACGTCAAATTTACCTTCATCGATTGGCCCATGCGCGTCCGCGCTAGCCACGCCTTTTGATCATGTCGCGCCGAATGACCAGGCCGCCGCCTAGAGAGCCCTGGTTCGGCCAGTAGATGTAATCCGGGTCGCCAACGTCGTCCACGACGGACGCGCTGTAGTGGAACACTGGACTGCCGGGCGCTGCCACGCCCCGAGCGGCGATCGGGCGCACCGTTGAAACCACGGCCGCGATCCCAGCCGCCTTGAACACCTGTCGTCGTGTCGGTTTCTTCATGTAATACCAGCCCAGTCCTTCCATCGGCAGATCATGCGCAGGGCGATTTCGCGGCGCTCTGCCGGAGTCGTGGTGTCAATCCATCCGCCTTCGTCGCTGGGCTCGCAAAGGTTGCTCGCGCCGTCGTTGCCGAAACACAGCAACCCGTCGCCGCTTAACGTGACGTCGTCCTCGCACTCTCGGCCGCTGTACAGTTTCATTTACTTCCAACCATCTAGAGACAGCAAATGTGTGAACAAATCCCACTCTATAACTGCATATTGCTCACCGTCAGGTTGATAGCCTATCTGAAACACAGGTGTTTTCCCCTCTAACCGCGCTTGGTCTTTGATCTTCGCTAAATCATCTCTCGTAAGACGAAAGCCTCCAGCCCAAGTGTCTTTACGCTCAACAAGAAGATCCTTCGTCTTTACGTCTCCCTTTGCCCACTTCGTTGCACCAGACGCAGGTTGTCTCTTGCCACCAAGTTCTTTAGCTGTAGCAGCTTCACCACGTTGAGAAGTCCTAAGTGTCTTACGTCCCAGAGACATTGAAAGACTCTAGTAATGTTTCAATTTCAACTACAAATGCATCTGTAGATGCATCAGAGTTTGACTCACTTATAATCCAGCCACGTACCTCGTTGATGGCTCTACGTAGAGCAGGAGCCAATTTAACGAGTAAAACAGGATCAGCAGTCATCAAATCTCGCCAAGCATCAATAGAAGCAGAGTATGGGTATGGTTTCCCTCCAACCTCGTCGGCTGGAATATGCGTAGAAACACCAGACTCAATCAGAAAGTCTCTAACTTTAGCCGATGCTTCATATCGACTTCCGTAATACTCATGCCACACAGCACGCTTGATTCCTGCATTTACAATCCTCTTACTGCAGTCTAAGCATGGTGTAACAGTGATGTAGATCGTGCAACCTCGCGCTTCACGACCGGCATAATCAAGTGCATTAGATTCTGCATGAAGTGTTCGTATACAGCTCTGTCTACCACCCATGTCAACTAACTGGTGCCCAACTTCAGAGCAGTGAGGACTGCCAGCAGGGGAACCGTTGTACCCTGTAGATACAATACGTTTGTTGTCATCGACAATTAAAGCTCCAACGTGTTTACGATCGCAAGTAGACCGTTGCGCAATTACGTAGGCAAGACGAAGAAAATACTCGTCAACAGATGGCCGGTTCACTCTACAGTGGTCCAATCAATAGCTAAAATGTCTGTCTGACTAGCTAACCACGGCACAAATGAACCTTCTGCTGTCTTCATCATTATGTAGGGCAGAAACTTGCATATAGTACCTTGAGGCAAACCAGTAGCTTTAGCTGTATTTACATTAATAGGGATGCCGTCTGGATAACCAGGTTGATAAGCTAACCACATTTCTTTACCGTTCCAACCCTCGCGAGAAATCTTGACTCCCATTTTCAACTCATTAAGAGCATCACTAAAAGACAATTTTCGTCTAAGTATTTTCATCAATCAAACCCCAACAGTTCGTAAAACGACTGTCCTGTTCCTGACTTCTCTGCGCCCAACTCCATAATAGTTGTCCACGAAATAAACAGAGTCTTTTTGTCTCGCGACTTGTCACCCTTTCGAATTACTGAAATACCAGTGCCATCAATCGTCATTTTGACGTCATAGCCTTCAATGGTGTGTTGTCTGATGATCTCAGCTGTGTTAGCGAAGCTAGATGCCACGTTTAAACTCCTTTGTGTATTGAGGTAAATTTCCGCGAAGCATTTCTGCCTGTGCAATGTCTACATTAACACCAACCTGACTTTCCCACAATAGAGAAGACATTGGTGCTGTCTTTCGTGTTATATAAACCTCATACTTAAGCAAGAGTTGGTCTTCGTTAAGAGTATATAGGATCAGAATCTCTCCACCCAATAGCTCATGTTTAACTTTTATATCTTCACCCTCAACTATATACTCTGATTCGTGTAAAACAGTACCGTCTATCTCAAGTATGTGACTCACGCTGAAGCCATCTTCGCAATGATGTCAGCCATACCGTTGATATGACGAATACCTAGATCAAGTCGTGTCACTCTTGGATGCCAATAGAACACACAAGGGTAACCCCCTGCCGAGAGATCTTCTTCCTTTGCGTATACGACAAAAATCTTGGCTCCTGTCGCAATTGCCGCGCCTAACTCCACATGCGTTCCACGTCCACCAGGCAAGAGAACAATCAAAACTCGCGCAGAACTAACACCTGACATCTCTTTCGCGGAAATCTCGCGAGCTACATCGGTGAATCTCTTCTCACCGCTTTTGACGCTTGGCATCTCTACAGCCGAACCGTGAACAGTCCAGTCGTAAGTACAAGTCCACTTATACTCTTCTTCCAGTTCAAGGATCAGCGACCTTGCCGCTGCTGCGTTAGCCAAACGTGACGCTACGTAGAATTTCATTCAGTCATCTCCTGTTCAAAATCAACCTTGTCTACACGCTGCAATCACTCTCTCTTCAATTTCCAGTCTAATAGCTTCATTTGCGCGCAAAAAAGTGTCTACATTATCCTTTCCTGTTGCCAGCTTTTCACCGTTGAATGAATAGGTGTGTCCAGACTGTTCAATTACGTTGTAGTAGACACCCCAAATACGCACCTCTTGCGAGGTATCTACGTCACCTGCTTTAAACTCTCCGTGGTCTGCTGTGTACAAGTCCCAAGAGGCACGTCTTCCTCTAACGCATACCTTACTCTTATCACAAACCACGTTGATCGTGCTACCCCACGGTGTCCATTTATCTACGCCATCTATCTTAGTTTCTGCGCCCAATTCTTCCCCACGCCGAAACTCAAGGCTGAACATCCAAGCATGAGCTAAGCCCTCCCCACCTGTAGGCTTGTACATAATTTGTCCGGGCCTTGCTCGCCCACCGAATTTGATGCGTGCCTGATTCAAACATACAATGCAAGTACCGTTGGCTCTGTTGCCATTCATATCAACAGAGTTTGTTTCATCGTACTTCGTATTGAGTGCAGAGAAGCAGCGGGCAATAAAGCGATTGAACATCGTAATCTGTCCACCTCCACCCATTTCCTCGTCACCAATCTCTGCTTCTTCTATCTGGCGTGTGTTCTTAAGAACAGCTAGAGAGTCTATCACAATGAGAGAGAAAATGTTGCGTTTAACTGCACGAGCCGCAGCTTCAAGAAGACCATCACCGTGCATATGCTGAATAACAACAACATCAGCAAACCCGCTCTCTTTGCCCCAATTGTCGTACTGCTGCATGTACTCTAAGATTGGTGCATTCTGCGGATCGTTGTACTCGTCGACTGAGTAGGCAATCCAAAGACCATTCTTTCTTGCCCACTGCTTGCTGAAACCTTCGCCAGCACAGAACGCAGTGTTACGACCAGCGCGTTGTTCCATACGCATGGCGTGCATTGCGCTTGTAGTCTTGCCGGCCGAAAAAGGACCCCAGAATTGGACTACACCACCTCTTGGGAGTCCACCACCAGAGGCTACATCTATGCCAAGTACACCTGTACGAATGCGCGGAGGATCAAGCCAAGAGATGTCTGCTCCACGATCAATACGACCAACACCTTTCATTGCCTTGTTAAGCTCATCGACAAAGGCAGAGAGATCGTCGCGCGGCGAAACCGCTACATCAACTGACTTAGGTCTCGCCATCTGCTAGCTCCTCTGTAACGTGCAAACAAGCTGCTTTCTCTTCACCTGAATGCACCGCAATTGCCATAGGCATCAACCAGCGTATGTTACTTATAAACTTATCCGGCTTAGTCACATTACACCAATTCACATCATGCAAAACTATCTCTTCGTCAGTAACAGTACGACATTTACTCAATACAGGTTGATAAACTGACGAAACAAAGAAAAAGACAGTAAAATCCTTACCAGTCAAAATACAGAAGTTATCCCACGCTATTATACGAACACCTGTCTCTTCCTGAAACTCTCGCTGCATTGCTTGCAAAGGAGTCTCAGGAAATTCTATCTTGCCGCCAATAGCATTTAACTTACCAGCTTGCCACTCAGGTCTGTTCTTCTTCACCAGTGCAACACTTGTGTAAGTTGCATCAAACAAGAAACCAGCAACGTAGTGAGTCACTTTGCACTAGCCCAATTCATAGCAATTTTAGCATCTACTGGAAGTGGAACAGTTAGAGGTGTATCAAGAGGATTTTCCATCAACATCTTAACACGCGCGCAAGCTTCCACAGAATGAGCGTGAGGTACTTTAAAAATCAATTCATCATGTATTTGCATTAAATGTACAACTCCCATCCTGGCTAACTCTTCGTCGAAGAAACCTGCATCTCTCAACTCTGGCATATCAATTGTATTGGTCTTCAACTGAGCCATCATTGCAATCTCTGCTGCTGACATCTGTATAGGTGTATTCTGAGCCTTACGTTCTTCGTGTCCTCTTATACCTCTATTCTGATCCCAAATCAATGGCAGAGGACGATAGCGACCCAACAGTGAACGAGCAAAGCCACGCTTTGTTGCGTAGCCAATAGACCACTTCTTAAAGCGCAATACTGCTGGATACGCGTCGAAGTAGGCATCAAGAATTAACTGTGCTGCATCCTGGCCTATTGGATCTCCATTCTCATCACGTAAATCGTTGCCTAAACCATAAGAAGTCTTCCCGTAGTTGACGCTGAAATTTACAATCTTGCCTTTATTACGAAAGGCAAAGAAGAATTTCTTAATCATCTTAACTGGTGTGTCGTAAGGAATGAACGGTAGCTCGTTAAGAAATTTTGACTTTTCTGGATCATCTACATATTTAGCTATCTGTGACCACGACTCAATAACACGAATTCCATCTAAATATCTAGACGTACTCTCAGGCAGAACAATGTCTTTACGACCAAACACACGCAAAGCAGTCGCGCTATGTAGATCAGCCGCGTTCAAGTCATCAGCAAGCTTATGATCCTTAAACAGTACAATAAGATAGTGTGCAAGAATTCTCATTTCCAATTGCGAAAAATCTGCTCCAATTAACATAAACCCTGGTGGACAAGTAAACGCTTCTCGAATCATGTAGCGATCTGCAACAGGATCCTTGCCTGGTGTTGGTATCTGTTGAAGTGCAGGCTTACGAGCACTTAAACGTGCCGTCTCTGTATCGGGCGCAGTATTGCAGTGTACACGACCTTTTGAATCCTGAAACAATGGTAAGCCAACTAGATACTTCTTGATGTCCTTTATCTTCCGCCACTCCAACAGTGTGCGCAGACCTTTCTTGTCCTTCTTAGCGCGAACGTTGTCGGCTAGATACTGCAACGCCATTGCATCTGTTGGTCTAAACGGATTGTCTTCGTCTTCTTCTTCCCACGGCTTTGGTCGATTCTTGTTCTTACTCACCGGAGGCACAGCGAAACCAAAGCCTGGAATTAAATTCCTGTTCGCTTTAACAACGGTATCAGGAACAGTCGCGTAAAGCAGATGGCCAAGCTGTTTAGGCGAGCCGAAATTCATCACCACCCCTGTCCACGCTACCAATTCCCGCTCCAGCCTATCCATGTCCAGCGTTGCTATCTCTGCTTGCTCAGAGCACCACTGTTCATCTAGATCCCACCCTTCCCGCTCAGCGCCATTCAGCACGTAATAGTAAGGCGTCTGTAGCTTGTCGTAATAATCAACCATCGTGGTGCCATCTCTGCGCCACTCTTTTTGGGCCAACTTGTCACGCATGACTGGCCAAAGTTCGAGAGAAATTTTGGCGTCAAGAGATGCATAGTCGATCAGAATGTTAAGCCAATCTGGGTCTTGCACCACAGTCAACAGCGGTACCAACATCATCTGTTTTCCTGGCTTACCGTCCTTCTTCAACTTTGCACGCTTGAACAACTCGTTGTAGTCACGCATCACGTAACCAAGATACTCAATGGCTTGGAACTTTAGACCGTGCTCCATCGCCGACGCGTCGTTCAATCGCGAAGCACGAACGTTGTCGAAGTACACACCCTGTACATTGATCCCATAGTTGCCAAACACATGGCGATCAAAACCGAAGAAGTTGGCACCAACCTTCTTGTACTGTGGTCCTTCGAACCACTCTTGGAACTTGTACAACCAACGCTTGTCTTCTGCCTCGCCCCAGTTCTTGACAAAGATTCGTTGCGCAAGTGGATAGCCGGTAGTTGGGTGAGTACCTAGTTTCTCGTCGAAATAAGCGGCAGACCAGACAACAATTCTACCGTTGCCTTTGGCTGGTGATTCTTCTTTGGGATTGATGTCACGGGTCTCCAAATCAAGGCCCCACACCTCGTTTTCAGAAGACATCATTCTCTCGTATAATCGATCACATTCATACTCACTATCGACGACCCACACACTGCCAGCTACTTGGTGTGGCGGACCAATCAATAGAGACGCATCGAAGGTCATATGTGCCTCCAAGATCGTCTTTTAACAATATCATAAATGCAGTAATATGATGCACCATACTGTTCAGCAAGTTTGTGTAGGTCAGTATCACCTAATTCGTAACGAGAGCGAATCTCAAGTACATCGTTCTCCATAAATAGCGCTCTACCATGTGTAGATCCTGGATGAGCAATCTGCCTGCCCTTTGCGTCACGATCAGCATTATTATCTAGCCGAGTACCGTCAAACAGGTGTTCAAGCCTACAACAATTACACACGTCACATTTATGTAGTCCGCAGGACTTAAGTTCACCCACGTATGTAACCCACATAAGTCTGTGAGCCTTCCAGAGTTTGCCGTTTAATCTGAACAAACCGTACCCTGACGTATCTAAAGAGCCAAGCCACAACCAACAACGAGTACCTAGTTTTGGATGAATAGGACCGTTTTTATTTACTTTCTCCCAAAAGCGTTCAGGCAAATAGGCAGACAACACCCCGGCAGAAAGTTCTTGTGCAACCTCCGACCGAGGTGCTGTCTGTCCGAAAGCCATTTTACTTAACTAGACCTTGATTGTCGACTACTGCCTTTTGCACTGCTGTAGGCATAGGATAAACAGCGGAACCCTTTTGCACAGTAGTTGTAGTTGTCGGTAGACCTTCAGTAGCTTTACGCTTCTCGTATTGCACCATCTTATACGCAAGCAGCAGGTAATTAATAGCGTCGTGAATACGACCTTCAATCGGCTCACTCTCAACTCTACCTTTATCCAGAAAGGTATAGATAGCATCAATGTGCTTCTTAAACAGGACACCTAAGCAGGTGTATGGCGTAAGAGACTTGAATGCATCGGCGCTAGTATAGAAGTTTTTCAGCCTACCGTAGTCGCCTTCTGCGCCTTGTGTGTAATCATGGCCCTTCGACGTTAACAATTTATCACAAGCAATGATTGCTTCGCGAAAGTCTCTGTCTTTAGCAATGTGTGGAACATGAAGATACTCTGCATCCACTTGCGTAGTTGAACTAGCCAACGATTCACTCATCACATACTCCTTTTTAAACCAAAGCCTCGTTTAACTTCTGGCAACAATTTGCTATACCACCACTTTATTCGCGCATTAGCTATATCGGCAAACTCTGGTTCTTTCTCTATACCTACAAAAGCAAAGCCTTCAGTTACAGCAGCAATACCTGTAGATCCTGATCCACAAAATGGGTCCAGTACACACCCACCTACTGGTGTAATGAGTTTTACTAAATAAGACATCAGTTCAACAGATTTTACAGTCGGATGATGATTAGCTCTACCTTTGGAAGTTCTACCTGCGCCTGCTCGTGGATTATTAATACCTGCTGAATCTTCCTCTCGATTAACTAATTCTGAAGCTGTCTTCTTTGGCATATGTTCTAAGCCCTCTTCACGCTCAGCAGTAGAAGGCTTTTGCACATAAAAGAAACGAGATTGCGTACCCAACTCTGCAACTGCACATCCATGCGCACAAAGTGAAGGTCCACACTCATTTGAGTGTGACAAAACTAAATTCGCAGGCCACCTACCTTTAGTTGAATCAAAATCAGGTGACTCTGATGGTGTGCTATATGTTACACCTTGTGTACGCCTAGCCGATGCAAGCCCATATTCAACCCTATCTCTACCTGCAATTCTACTTGCATCAATATTAATACCACCAGTGCCGTACTGTCGCACATTAGCCACTACTGTTTGACTTAGCGGCTTACGGCACAAAATCCAGTGTTCTGATGCGGGCTTCAATGCTGTTCCCCAACCTCCTGACAAATTCAACGACTTAGGAAATCCAGTACCAAAATGGTGTGTAACCACGTCACGAATATCAAAGCCTGCTTGTTCCAACGCTGTGGCTGTCCAATGAGATGTTCGTGGTAAAGCCCATACCAATGCATGAGCACCAGGCTTTAGAACTCGTAAAGCCTCTTTCATTACTAACTCAAGCCAAGCTATCCAACTAACACGACCGCCCTTGTCAGAATCCCACTCTCTTGCCATAAACCCAGTACCTGACGGTGGATCAGTAACTAGAGAATCAAAACAATCGTCTTGATAAGAATTCAATACAGAACAAGCATCACCTGTAATTACATACCAAGGTGTGTATGCAGCACTCATGGCATATACCCACCGATGTGTTCATTCTTCAGTTGTTTCCTATACTGAGAAAATCCATAGAAATTCCCGCTCTGCATCTGTCTAAGCATTGCAGCCAACAACTGATGTTTCTTAGTTCCGTACAGTGCTGGTCTTTCTCGTGCTTGGCCCTCTATATTTATCAAATCACGAATATTTTCAAATGTGCCGTACACACCTAACGCCTCTGACGCTGCGTAATCTTTCCACCACTCTGGGTAGTCCATTGCCTGCGCAACATGCTCTGCTGGACTAGCGTGTTTAATCTCTTGTGCAACTAGACGATCGTGCAAGGCGATGTCCTCATACACGTCTCGTTTACCGCTGTGTGTTAGATAAGAGACGCGAGCAACGCGACCAACAGAAATCTTGATGAAGTCTTCTGGAAACTTCAATTGTCCAGCTTCCACCATTGCATCTAGCATCTGAATGTCGTCAGGATCGTGATAAACAAGTGGAAGATGCCATTGTCCAGCAGCCAATTGCACAGGTGTTGATGCTTCCATTGCGGCAACAGCTTTGCGCGCAAGGTCCCAGAAATGTGGCTCTGCATCACTATGGTTACGCAGACCGTACAGGTTACTCCACTCTGTTCCTGAAATAATAATCGTAGTCCACAGATATGGGCCGAGCGGTCTATTCGCGATCTGCTTGTGTGCAACTGACATAGCTCTAGCTGATTTAACCGCTGCATCTAGTCCGTCAAGCCAAGCACTAAGTGCTAGTGTACGTGCATCTTCGTCAAGTTCAGTACCGGCCTGCATACCTTTTTGATTTGCACCTAGATACACAGGCACAAAAGGATCGTCTATAGCACGCTGGATCATCTTCTCTGTCGGAATAGCCCGGCTAGACGCTGAATTCTTACTCAGCATTTTATGGGTATTAATCTCGCCCTGAAGGTACATAGGGCAAACCCACTCCATTGTCGTAAGACGAGCACCACAAGGGGCTAAAGAGTCAGCTAACACTCGTGCAGAAATTGGCATTCAGGATCCTTTATATGCTTAATATTTTTGCCACATTCAGTTGTGTACGCATCAGCTTGAACAAAAGACTTAAACCAAGCATCACATTTCACACAGTATATTAACCTGTGGTCTTCAAGATCAACCATCACTAAATGCACAGAGTCAGTGTTGATGCCAGACATCAACCCTTCCCTCCCCTCTGCTCCATATACAGATAGCAACCAAACGGTCTAGCAACAATTGCAGTGATTGCTCTACAGGTTGCACACGGACGAGTAGACCACTGGTGTGGATCTTCTTGCAACATGTCCAGTGTCGCGCCAATTACAACACGCACACTAGCTCTAAGTAGGTCTTCCATACTGATATTGACATTATCAGCATCCATCATACTTTCCTCCGTGCATTCCACTTTTCAATTGCTGTCTTATCTTCCACTTTCGCGTCGCCAATTCTGTAAATACTGGGACCATCAGTATAACAATCGTAGCACCGCACGTATGCCCGTTTACTGTGTTGCCCGACTACATGCACACCTTCAATAACTTCGTGCGCAAAAGGACAAGCCTCAATTACAGAGACTGTAATTGCACCAG
>Ga0193753_10000637_pt1 | contig 33406 bp, 50 predicted proteins | sample H1c2metaG_FD_144925 | JGI IMG/M metagenome (GOLD analysis project Ga0193753, IMG submission 144925) | Soil microbial communities from a riparian zone of the East river system, Colorado, United States - H1c2 | ecosystem: Environmental > Terrestrial > Soil > Riparian zone | place: USA: East...
AGAGAATTAGCTAAAAGAGAACTGGGTAGAATTAGAGAGGAAGCAGCTCAGTATAAACAAAAAACAGATAAAATTCCTATTAGGTCCTATGAGTGTGACAGATGTGGAAAATGGCATTTAACTAGTCAATCACTTTTAAAAATTAGCAATGAAAATTAACTTAAATGACGGCACAGGATTGAAAAAAAGGGTATTATATCCTGATAATCAGCCCCATGTGCAAATTGAAGAGCTTCCAGAGGGAACTGAAGTAACACTCTATGCCTCCCTTATTAATGCTAAGAGAGTGTTAGAAATGCTCCAAACTGCTGATGCTGTAAAACAGCAAGGTTGCAGTATTGCAGAACTGCATATTCCCTACTTAATGGCAGCTAGATTTGATAGACAAATGGAGGAAGGAGATAGCTTTGATCTACGTGTAATAGCTAAGCTTATTAATATGGTAGAAGCTAAGAAGGTGTTTCTATATGATCCACATTCTGATGTAGCTTCAGCCCTCATTAATAATGCCAGAATTATTAATAATTATCCTCTGATTGAGTCCTATAAAAATTGGCTAGAAAAAGATGATGAAGTAGTATTAATAGTTCCAGATGCTGGTGCAGCTAAGAAGGTTAATAAATATATGGGTCTATTGCCTATTAGAGGTGTAGTTCAGTGTACTAAACATAGAGATTTAGCTACTGGAGCCTTGAGTCTTAAAGTATTAGAGCCGGAATTATGCAAACATGAGTTTTGCGTTATTATTGATGATTTATGTGACGGTGGAGGAACATTTCTACAAATTGCCTCGCAAATAGAACCATTTGACTTAACACTTATTGTTACCCATGGTATCTTTTCTAAGGGTTTTTCAGAACTAGAAAAAGCCTTTGATCTTATTATTACTTCCAACACCTATGACCATACTTATAATTCAATAAAAGTTAAAACAGTAAAATTATATTAAAATGAAGATATGTTATATCTGTAAGGTAGAAAAGGAACTAACTGAGTTTTCTAAGGATAAGAATAATAAAGATGGCTTTACTTATGACTGCAAAAAATGCAGAAAAGTTAAGTATAAAGCTTGGTATGACGCTAATCCAGAGAAAGTTAGAAATATAATAGAAAGAGATAAACCTTACAGAAAGACATATTATTCAGAAAACAAGGAAAGATATAAGCTTAAATACATTGAAAGAAATTATAGTATAAGTTCTGAAGATTATTTAGAAATAAAAGAAAAACAGGGAAATAAATGTGCTATATGTGGTTTGGATGAGAGAACTGTTAGAAATAAAGAATTAGCAGTAGATCATTGTCATACTTCTAATAAAGTTAGAGGACTACTTTGTTCTCAATGTAATAGAGCATTAGGATTATTTCAAGATAGCACAGAGATTTTAGAAAAAGCATTAAATTACTTAAAAAACAACAACAATGTATCAAAACCCGATTTTATTGACGGACTTTTATAAGGTAACTCACCCCTTCCAATATCCAGACCACACTACATTGATTTACAGTAACTTAACACCTAGGAAATCTAGGGTGAAAGGTGTAGACGAAGTGGTATTCTTTGGTTTACAATATGTTATGATTGAATTCCTTGTAGACAGATTTAATGAAGATTTCTTTAAACAGCCGCTAGGAAGGGTCATGGCAGACTACAAGAGGAGAATTACTACATCTATAGGTGGAATTCCTTCCTATGAGCATGTAGAAGCTCTTCATAAACTAGGCTATTTGCCAGTAGAAATAAGGGCTTTACCTGAGGGTAGTAGAGTTCCTATTAGAGTTCCAATGTTTACTATCCATAATACTCTTCCACAGTTTTACTGGGTAACTAACTTCCTAGAGACCATTATTAGTAATGCCATTTGGCAACCTATCACATCAGCTACATTAGCTGGAGAATATAGGAAAATTCTTGATAAATGGGCTATTAAGACAGGGATGCCTAAGGAATTCGTTAATTTCCAAGCTCATGACTTCTCCATGAGGGGTATGGGAGGGTTAGATGCTTCTATCACCTCAGGTATGGGACACCTTCTATTCTTCACAGGAACAGACACTATTCCGGCTATTGAGGCTCTAGAGTACTATTATAATGCTGATGCAGAAAAGGATCTAATTGGGGCCTCTATTCCAGCTACGGAGCATTCTGTGATGTGTGCTGGAGGATTTGATGGAGAACTAGAAACCTATCGCAGACTTATCCAGAAGGTGTATCCTGATGGATTAGTGGGTATTGTATCAGATACATGGGATTTATGGAAAGTGCTTACTAACTATAATGTTATTATTAAGGAAACTATTATGGCTAGGAACGGTAAAGTAGTGTTTAGACCTGATTCTGGAGACCCTGTAGATATTATCTGTGGAGCAGAATTTTGGCCTGAGCAAGTAGAAAAAGTGGAATCAGAGTCTATTGGAAAGCGTAAAGAAGGAGATTGGACAATAGTTGGAAAAAATGAGTACATTGTAGTAAATGGTAAGTGGAAACTCCATCCAAAGCATAAGGGTGTTGTAGAACTCCTTTGGGATGTATTTGGTGGAACTGTTAATGAACAGGGCTATAAAGTGCTGGATAGCCATGTCGGTGTTATATATGGAGACAGCATTACACTAGAAAGGGCTGAGGAAATATGTCAGAGACTAGCAGATAAAGGATTTGCTTCTCAGGCAGTATTAGGTGTGGGATCATATACTTATCAATATAATACTAGGGACACCTTTGGAATGGCTATTAAGGCCACCTATTCTGAGTCCACAGAATATGCTGATAATACCCTTATTGGAGGAACAGGATTTACAGAGACTACTGTTAGCCATGAGCTATTTAAGGACCCTATTACTGATGATGGTACTAAGAAGAGTGCCAAGGGACTTATTAAGATAGTCAAGGATGAGAATGGTAAGTTTAAAATGCTTGACCAACAAACTTGGGATGATGTATACAGTACTGATAATGAGATGAAGCTGGTATTTAAGAATGGCATAGCCTTTCTAGATACACTAGCTAGAATTCGTGAAAGAGTGGCTAAATAGCCCCCTTTTTTCTCTTTATAACCCTTTTAAAATCAATTAGTTATGAGCAAAAAAAGACGTAAAAAAGGCAAAAATAAACCCCAAAATATTTTGCAGTCTCAGGAGAATAACGTAAATTTACCCTCCCAAGAAACATATAATTTTAAGCTAATTGATAGAAATATTAACCAACTTTGGGATTGGAATACACTTGAAAATATAAAATTTGATTAACATGATAAAGCATATTTTAACACTATATTATAGTGTACAGAATGGAGGAGATGGTTCAGCCTATCCAGCATTCTTTGACTCTATGGAATTAGCTGAATTAGATCAAGATACTATGGATGAGGGTTGGGGAGAATCCTGTACTGGCAGTATTGAACTAGAATCAGATAGTCCTATTACTGTTACTTATCCTACAATACAAACTAAAGAAAAAGTTATTAAAGAGACTGAAGGTGAAATGAAATATAATCAGGGACAAGATAAATGGAGTAAATCACGTCTTGAATATTTAAATGAAAAATTAGAAAAACTTAAATCTCTTTAACATGGCAGAAATTAAAACAGTAGAGAAACCAAAACTTGTATTACCTAAAACATTAATGGCTCCTACCAGAACTAGCCCTAAAACAGCTATTTGGACAGGACTTCCTAAATGTGGAAAAACCACCATCCTATCAAAATTACCTAATCATCTAAATGTAGATGCAGAAAAAGGTAGTGATATGGTTACAGCTACTAGAATTCAGCCTCCTTTAGATGCTGGACCTGTAGCTATATGGAATTGGCTTAAGGAAGTAGCAGCTATAATTAGGGAAGAAGGAAGACCTTATGAGCATGTAATTATAGAAACTCTTAGCTACTTAGATGAATTGTCTGAGTGGGTAGGAACATATAATTATATGATGAGCCCTCAGGGAAAGAAGTTTAATAGGATAGGTGGAGTAGAAGGTGCTCCTATTATTAAACCGGGAAGCAGGGATTACCAGTCAGTCCACACTGTAGGAGAAGGATATGGCTATAGATGGAGCAGAGAGGCTATGACTGAAATATTTGATATTACAAAAGATTTAGGTACAGTTTGTACTCACTATGTATGTCATATTTCTGATAAGTATGTGGCCTCTAAAACTGATGCAGCTACTCAAATTAGGATTATGGAACTCTCCTTAACAGGAAAGCTTAAAAATATCATTCCTAGGGATGTAGATGCTATTGGCTATTTATATCAAAAGAATGGTATATTAAATGTTAGTTTTAAGGGCTCTGAAGAAAAGAGTGGAGGAATCAGAGGAGAGAATAGTCCTTTACAGGGCTATGAAGGCCCTCTGGATTGGGAAATGATATTTCCCTCATAATCAATTAATTATGGCCGAGAAGAGAAAAAGAAAACAAGGTAAATGTGCTGATTGTGGGAAATCTACTTCTCGGCCATCTTCTATTAGATGTAGATCGTGTTCTAAAACCGGAAATTTAAATATTATGAAAATAAAAGGAGGACACTCTGCGGAAACAAAACTAAAATTTGTTAAAGCTCATAAGACAAGAGATAAGTCTACATACACTAAAGGATTTCAAAATATATCTTCTGAAGTAAGAAAATCTTATTATACTAAAAGAAGTTTAAATTGGAATAAAAAAACAGAAGAAGAAAAATCCAGATTATTAGAACCTTTTCTAAAAGCTGGTTTAGAAAATTGTAGAAAAAGCTCAAAAACTAGTATTGAGATTAAAGTTGCTAACTTTCTTAATACTTTAAAATTAGACTTTATTCAGAATCAATGGATTGGAAGATATAATGTTGATATTATCGTTAACAATTATATAATTGAATGTTATGGTGATTATTGGCATTGTAATCCAAAGCTTTATAAATCAGACTTTTATAACAAAAGCTTAAGATTAACATCTCAGGAAAAATGGGATAGAGATAATATAAGAAATAGTATTTTAAATAAAAAGGGATATAAAATACTAACTTTTTGGGAAGATGACATAAAAAATAATTTTGATTATGTAACTAACACTATTAAACAATGCGTGATATAAAAATTTTCGGTAAAGAAATCATAGATGAAGCTTGTATTGAACAATTAAAAAATTGTTTACTAGAAGATTCAATAGGAGTGTTAACGGCAGACGCCCATAAAGGATACGCAATGCCTATTGGTGGTTGTGTAGCCTATAAGGATCATATAAGCGTCTCTGGAGTAGGATTTGATATAGGATGTGGTAATAAAGCTGTTATGACTAACATTAAAGCCTCAGATATTGATATTAAGGCTATTATGAAGGAAGTAGAAAGAAGAATTAGCTTTGGTATGGGTAGGATTAATAATGAGAAGGTGGATCATCCTATACTGGATATAATAGCTTATACTGATTTTAAACCTCAGGCTAAAATGATACAGTTAGCTGCTAGTCAGCTTGGTACTGTAGGAGGAGGAAATCACTATGTAGATATATTTAGGGATGATGAGGATAATGTATGGATTGGTGTTCATTTTGGCTCCAGAGGATTTGGACATAAAACTGCTAGTGGCTTTATAGCCCTTAGCCAAGGACTTGAGTTTACTGATAAAGGTAATGAGGGCTCTATGGAGTCTAAACCTATCTTATTGGATATTCATTCTGAGCTAGGAGATGACTATATTGGAGCTATGATTACAGCAGGAGCTTATGCTTCAGCAGGTAGAGACTTGGTAGTTGATAAAGTGCTAGAAATTCTAGGAGCTAAATCTACATTTGAGATACATAACCATCATAATTTTGCTTGGCCTGAACCTCATTTTGGTGAAGATTATTGGGTAGTTAGAAAGGGCTGTACACCAGCTTTTCCCGGCCAAAAAGGATTTATTGGAGCTAATATGTCAGATGATTCAGTTATCGTAGAAGGTGTTAATAGCGAAGATGCTAAGGAAGGGCTCTATAGTACAGTTCATGGAGCAGGTAGAATTCTCTCTAGGCGTAAAGCAGCTGGTAAATATAAGTGGATTAAGAATGAGGCTACAGGTAGGAAGGAATATACTCAAGTAGAAAAAGGCTTAATAGATTTCCCTTCAGAAAGACTTAAGATGAGAGATAAGGGAATTGTTCTTAAAGGAGCAGGAGCTGATGAATGTCCAGCAGCATATAAGAATTTACAGGAAGTACTAAAATATCAAGGAAACACTATTAAAATACTACACACACTGCATCCTATTGGGGTTGCCATGGCTGGAGCTGATGTAGTAGATGAATATAAAGACTAAAAATTAAAATTATGAGTAAATTTATTGCAAAAACAGATACAGACTTAGCATTTGAAGGTGGTATTACTATTTCTTCAGATCATCAATCTGATTGTTGTGAGCATCATTGGTTAAGTTTTGAAGATTTAACACCAGAAGATTTTGAAGGGTTAGAATTTGACTTTACGAATGATAATTTCTTCAATAGAATTGAGGATTATGGTATTGAGTTGGTTCCTATTAATGGACATACTGTTAAAATTCCGGGATATGGCTCAAATAATGGGTATTATTCTGATAATCTTACCCTAGTGCTGCAACTTGGAGATGGAACCACAAAAGAATATGGAATTACAGAATGTCAGAATCAGTCTGATTATTAAACAAAAATTATGAAATACAAGAAAAAACCAGTAGTTGTTGATGCTTATTATGTTACTGTAGATACAGATCAATTAAAGAGGTTTGTAGAGTCATTAGGAGATAGTTTTACAGAACATTTCCAATTTATTGATGAGGGGGCAGATGGAGCATCACTTAAAGTGAATACTTTAGAAGGTACTTCTTATAATGTAGTTCCCGGTAGGGATGTTATTATCAGAGGTGTTAAAGGAGAGTATTATCCCTGTAGAAAGGATATTTTTGAGGATACATATCAACTAGCTTAAAATGATACTAATTGGATCGTCAGCAATTAAATACTGGTTTCCAGATTTTCCAAGAGAACCTAAGGATATTGATTATATTGTGGATATTCCTAGAGATAATACAGAGGGGATTGAGTATCTACTTAATCCTATTTTAGACAACTACAAGGGTGGTAAAGTACTGGGTGTAAATGGGCTATATACATTGAAGATCAGCCATTTATTCTGGAACTTGAATTGGGAAAAACACATGTTTGATGTTCAGTTTCTTAGGAAAAAAGGAGCCAAACTAGATTTAGAACTCTTCCATAGGCTATATAACTATTGGTGTGGGCTACATGGCAAAAATAAGAGAAGTGACCTTAAGATGAGTTCTGAGGATTTCTTTGACAATGCCATAGACTCAGAATATGAACATGATGATATTCACACACTTCTAAAGCCAATACCAACATATAGTAAAATCCTCAAGGATAATGCAGAAGTTGAAGTAGACGAGTATAAATTTAATTTGCTAAGTCATGAAGAAAAATGTAACTTAGCTGCTGAGGAAGTAATGGTAATGGCTTGGGAGAGATATAAGGATATGAACTACATGAAGGCTTACAGTGTCATGTTGAAGAAGTTCATAATTTCACATGCTCCTATTTGGGAAGCAATTTTTATTATTGAGAATTATATAGAGCTACACAAACCTAAATTTAATTATTTTAAAACTATTAACGATGGATTACAAAATCTTAACAGACGAATTAAAGAGCCTAGAAACACTAAGAAGCCAGTCCCCAGTCTCTAGAACTAGAACATATAATGGTCTCGGAGATGATAGCTATGGAGATGGTGTGCAGGGAGAATATGATGAATTCGATGAGATATACAAAAGCCCTATAGATGGGATATTTATTAAGCTTAGGGTGCAGACTGATAGCTATGGTAATAATGAAAACGTAGTTGGAATTGAGTTTGTTCAAGCTAAACAAAAAGTAGTAGATACATATGAAAACGTATGATATTAATTTAACAGCTGTAAATCAGGGGTTTATAGATATATTCCAAGGCAATATTGATCCTGTAGAAAAGAATTCTGACGAGGATGATATAGCGCATTATATCTATAAAATAGATAATGTTTATATCAAACTCAGCTATATGGAAGATAGTTATGGCTCTAGGATTTTACAAAGAGTACAATTTGTAGAGCCTAAGAAGGTAGAAATAACAAACTTTGAACCTATTTAATTATGACATACGAAGAAATTAAGGAAAAACTTCAAGAAAAGTTTGGAGATGACATTTACAACTGTGTAGATGCTCTAGAATGTGGTGGTGATGAGATGGAGGAAATATTTGGAGAATATAAGGAAGTAGATAACTACGGCGGAGAAGGAAAAGGAAATACTTATTATAGTATTTTTTATTTTCCTCAACATGATGTATATTTGCGTATAGATGGATTTTATAGTAGCTATGAAGGAGTAACATATGAAGATGGTTGGGACTCAATTAGGCAGGTAAAGCCAGTACAAAAAACAGTTACAGATTACGAATAAATATTTAAACATTTAAATTTTAACAATTATGAGTGGTATTCAAGGTAAAAAACGCGAATTTCAGGACAATTCAAAGATGGTGGGTGTATTTGAGGCCAGAGTAGTGGCAGTTAGTCCTTCTAAGGAAGACCTTCAGGAACTTCTTGGGGTAGATATTGAGAAGGATATTGAGTATGTAGGAGAAAAGGAAGTAGATTTGGGAGATGGAGATAAGGTGATGGTAGATAGTGCAAGGATTGCATTCTATGTACAGGATGTTAAATCTAAAAGGATTTTTAATGTGTCATTCTTCCTTGAGGATAGAAATAGGCATAATAAGGACCAGAGTAAGAGCCAGTTCATTAATGAAGTTGGTGCAACTACATGGGCTGAAGATGAAGAAGGATTGCAGGATAAGAAATATGACTGGTTTACTAAGAGAGATGTGAGAAGTGCTAAAACTGGTGAAGGAGAATTGTATGATTTTGTAAAAAACTGGCTTCAGTTGGATTATAGAGACCCTGCAACTAACCTAAACTTGGATTTTAGCAAACTGATTAAAGGTGATGTTCAAGTGCTGAGAGATCAGATTACTGAAGATTATGCTGGAACAGTTACATGTTTGGCTATTGTAACCAGTAAGGATAAGGATGGTGAAGTAAAACATTTCCAGAATATTTCTAACAAATTCTCTCTTGGAGGATATGCTATTAAGACTTTTAGGACTAAAAACTTCACTCCAGAGGTGATTGCAGCTATTAAGGCTAAACCTAAGAAGGAACTTAAAGCTATTGACAAATTTGTCCTTGGTGTGACTGATGCTGAATATCCAATTAAGGGAGCTTATTCCTTAAAGGAACTTCATGATTTCAATCCAGAAGAACATTTGGCTTCTAGTGGAGAAGTGTTAGTAGGTGATGATAGCGATACACCATTTGATGAAGATGCTAATGGATTCTAATTAGAATTTGAGAAATAAAAAGAGAGCTGGACTAACAATCCGGCTCTTTTTATTTATATTTACACTATGATTACAGGAAAAAAGCGTGAAACATTAGATTATGAAACTATACTACAAAAGACAAATGAGTATAGTATTTATAGGTATTATATAGGCCGAGAATTTGAAATTGGCTCTGTAGTATGTGCTCCTTATAGAAAGGACACTAATCCTAGTTTATTCATAGGTAGTATGGGAGGATTTCTTCATCATACAGATTTAGGTAGACCTCATATTAAGGGTAATTGTGTACAGTTTGTTATGCAAATTCATGGATTAAGTTATAACGAGGCATTACTGGCTATAGACAGAGATATGAAACTTGGTATTATTAATAAAGCCGAGGAAACTAGCCGAGTAACTTATAAGGATGCTCCAAAGACAATTATAGCCCCACAAGAAACACTAATCCAAGTAAGGATTAGACCATTTGATCCTACAGAACTTGCCTATTGGAAACAATTCCATCTAGATAAAGCTGACCTAAAACGAGAAAATGTCTATGCTATTAAAGAACTAGCTATTGGTTATTTATATGAGGATAAATGGAAGCTTTATTGGCCTCTTAATGATAAGAAAAATAAGTGGAGGACTAATGTTCCTCTAGACTATATGGATGGAATCATGGACTTAGGAGGATGTGACACAGCATTAATAGTTAAGAGTAAGAAGGATAAAATGGTGGCTAAGAAGTTTGTTACACCATGTGTAGCAGCAGTACAGAATGAATCCACAGCAGCTATTAATAAGGAGAATATTGAGTTTCTACAGAAGAATGTTAAAAAGACTTATGTAATATTTGATAATGACAAGGCTGGTGTAGAGAATTCCATATATTATAACCAATTTGGATTTGACTATTGGAATATTCCACAGCATTATAGAACAGAGGGAATTAAAGATTTAGCTGAGCTGGTACATAAACATGGACCAGATAGACTAGTTGAAGAAATAAAGAAAAAAATTAAACTATGAGTAAGCCTATGACAGAGTATGAAAAAAATAGGGCTGCTAGGGAAAGAAGAAAAGCAAAGGATAAGTTAGATTATCCTTTAATTAAAGAAGTGGTTAAATATCTAAAAGTTGGAGATTTAGTTAGCTTCAAAGGTACTAAGGGCTCCCCATTTAGAAAAATAATTCTTATAAAAGAGGATACTATTATAGGCTCTGTGGTACACTGGTTTAAAAAAGACTGGGTTATAGACTCTTATTCCTCAGAAAACTCTATTTATAACTTAACGGATGTAAGAATAGATGGTCAATGGGCATCAGTAAAAACACTAATTAAAAAAGCAAAAATATGACAATAGCAGAATTAAGTGCATTTCTGAGGAAATATCCTCAAAATAATATAATAGAATTTTATGAAGAGGATGAAGACTATATTTTAACTGGCTTAACTCTAAATTCTATTGAAGAAGTAATAGATGCAGATACTATAGCTTTAAGATTCAGAAATAATGAACTTTGAGAAAGGATTTGTAGAACCTTTGGGTTCTTGGGGAGATATACTCAAGCCCTTTATAGTTTCTCCAGATTGTGATGAAATATATAGACAGTTACGAGAGCTAAAGGTAGCAGGTAAAAAAATAACACCAGTTCCTGAACAACTCTACAGGGCATTTAAGGAATGTCCTTATGAGGATTTGAAATGTGTATTCATCCTGCAAGACCCTTATAAGAATGTAATAGATGGTGTAAGGGTAGCAGATGGTATTCCAATGAGCTGTAGTAATACTGGTATTCTACAACCCTCTCTTAAGCAATGGTATGATGGTATAGAGGATGGTATATACGGTGGACTTGCTCTTGATATGGATAGAGACCCTGACCTCACTTACTTAGCTAATCAGGGTGTGTTGCTACTAAATATAGCTCTCACTACAGAAATAGGAGAATCTAAGGCACATATAGACCTAGGAATATGGAATAAATTCACAGAATATACCTTAAAAATGCTGAATTTAGCCCATAAGGGAATGATTTTTGTGTTTATTGGTAGTCCAGCTCAGGAATATAATTGGATTATAGATGGTAAGAGTAACATCAAAATCAATTTAGAACATCCAGCCTATGCAGCAAGGCAGAATAGGAAATGGTTGCACCAAAAAGTATTCACAACTATTAATGAGGCTTTGCATAAGGATATTAAGGAAACAATTCTATGGGATTTAGGTCCCTGCCCATTTTAAAAACTACTAACAATGAATAAACAAGAAAGAGCTAAGGCTATAGAAGATTTAGCTAGAAAATTAGTAGCTAATGCTGAGAATCCTTTGGAGTATTTACAAATGAGGCTACAGGATAATGATTGGCAATCTACACCAAACTATACATTTACAATTAAAAGCTTACAGCTTATTAATGAGTTGAGAGCAGTGTTGGGATTTGAGAAACCAGAGGAGACTAAATTGGAACAAATAGTAATTAAATTTGATTAAGTATGATTTTAAATGGAGGAAACAATGCAACGGTAATGTCTATTGGTGCAGATGGAGCCCAAAACATGACAATAGATGCCAAGGATACAGCAGTCCTTATGAGAATTCTCTCTGAAGGGCTCTATAGTGATGCTATAGGGTCTACTATCAGGGAATGGGTAAGTAATTCATTAGATAGCCATGTAGAAGCTGGTGTAAATGAACCAGTTATAGTAGAGATTACTCAGGATGATAACTATACATGGAAATTTAGGTCTACTGATTTTGGTGTGGGGATTAGCCCTGATAGGCTTAAGAATGTTATTAGTAAATATGCTGCCTCAACTAAGAGAGAATCTACTACGATGTTAGGAGCTTTTGGTCTTGGTCTAAAGAGTGGATTAGCATATACTGATAGCTTTCTGTTCACAACTAGATATGATGGTACTGAATATCAGCATATTATGTTTAAGAGCGAGGATGGGACTAAAATAGATACACTCTATGAAAAGCCTACCACTGAAAAGAATGGAACTACATTTGAAATTACAATTAAATCCTATTATGATAAGGATAAGTTTGTAGCAAAATGTAGAGAGCAGCTCTGTTATTTTGAAAAAGTATATTTTAAAGTGGGTGAGATTAGCAACAACTTCAAAATAGTTAAGACAGCAGATTGGAAATTTTCAGAGCTTAATGCAACAGAAACAATGCATTTATTATAATTTAGACTATAGTAAACTGGGTATTAGGCCCATATATATCCCAATTGCTCTTAATTTCAGGATGGATGAAGGACTAGAGCCTCTTCCTAATAGAGAATCTGTTAAGATGACTCCAGCAGTAAAGGATATGATTCTTGCTAAAATTAGGAAGGTGTGTACTTATTTTGTAGACAAGTATAACGAAACTGCCAAAGAGGTAGATTGCTTTACTGAGGCTTGGAACAAATTTGGAGAGGCTACATATAATATTCCGGGTACAAATGTTAATATTAATCTTGTTGATATTTTAGAATATAGCAATACAGCTACTATTAACACTGTTACAGTTAAGGGAATTACAAGAATAGATTTGAAGCACTTATCTAAGAATCTTACCTATATGTTCTTTAATTACAGAGTTTCTGGTAGGATGAATTGGGGTAAATTTAAGTCTGGATATGAGTCAGATATTTACGACTTATATAATAAAGATTACCATCAGAAATATATATTTGCACAGAATCAACCTAAAGGAGTATTAAAAGATTATATAAAGGAAAAATACCCTAATGCCATGTTTCTTCAAGAAAAATCAGTAGGAACCAGACCATTAGGGAGACCATATAGAATTCATCAGCAGCCACAGCATTATATATCTCTTCTTAAATTAAAGGATCAACCTAAGAATGAGTGGAGACAAATCATTGCTGAATATCAGGAACTTGAAAAAAGGATTATAGATAAGGTACTTAAAATAGGGGATATAGTTCCAGATGATGCTTGGCTAGAGGAGAGGAAAGCAAATAGGAAGAAATCTACTAGAATTAGTGTAACCAAGGAGGAAATCAATCCTAAATGGGCTACACAAGGACCAGTAGATGTATTGTTTGGCTCTACAGGCAGTCTACCTATTAATGAGGCAAGAAGACTTGCTATTCTAAATGTCTATGGAACACTAGAAGATAAGGAGAAGCTTAAGTGGGCATTTAAGATGGGTACAGGTAATAAGAGGATTGGCTCTTGTTGGTTATCCCCTAGAGACATTAAGAAGCTTGAAAAAGACCCGGTACACAATTTTATATCAATTGAACAATTTATGGTAGGAACTAACAAACCATTTCAGGTATATACCACATCCTTGAGGATAGAGAACCTGATTAATGCTAATCCAAAGGTATTTAGAAATACTGAGCTTATTAAGAAGTTCAATACAGAACTTGGAGATAGTATGGAAAATCTGATAAAATATCAGAAGGATAATAAGGCAGAAGTATATACAGGAGACCTTAGAGAGGCTATTTTAACAATAGCAGAGACAGAGAATAGATGGGACCCCACTATGATTGACGAAGTAGTACAGGTAGAAGAAGCTTTGGCTACAGCCTTAGATTTCCTCTCTATTATATTCAGTCTGGATAAGGCACAGCTAGAGAATCCTATTATGATTGCTGCTATTAGAGATACGTTAAAATATAGGAATGTCAAATTAAATTTGGATCATTACAATGTTAAGACTACCTTTGTTAATACAGAACCAGTATTAGTAAATTCTACTGTTGTAGTTACAGAAGAACCTGAATTTGAACCATTTACATTTTAAACAACACAATTTATGGGAATTTTATTTTGGAGTAAAAGCAAAAGACAAGAAAAAGAAGCACAGTTTCTGAAATCCATTAAGGATGCAGTTGCTGCCGTGCTTGATGAAAAAAAGCCAGCAGAGTCAGAGTTTTCTGTTACTAAGGCTTATTTTATTAATAAGGATACATTTACAGTTAGAACTAGTACTGGTAAAAACTATGTTAAGAATGGGGCTACTGTAGAGGATTTTCACAAAGTAGCAGCAGCTACAAGTGATGCTGAAGTTAAAGCAGTTATGGAGGCACAGCCTAGTCCTGAGCAGATTAAAGATAAACAAGAGCAGGAGCAGAGGGCAGAGAAATTAGCTATATATAAGACTCTTTTGAATCATGAGGAATTTGAAGAAAAAGAGGGAAGTCTATATGTAAAGGGAATTAACTTGTCCCTGCCTGAGGTAATAGTTGATGGATTTTTGCAAGTTATTAATGAACCTGAAGCGTTTTCTGCTCTAAAGAGATTCTGGTATTGGTTGGCTATCAATCCTAATCCAGAATCAAGGGAAGATGCTTATAAGTTCATTAAATACAATGATGTTAAGATCACTAGCCATGGTTTGTTAGTTCTCTATAGAGGCATTGTTAGTAAGGGAGACGAAAATAAAGACTTAGTAGCTGCTATTTCTACCAATTTTGCCAAAATCAAGAGTTGGAAGAAGAGTCCTAAGAACTATCAGCTAGTTAAGCTTGATGTGGTTGAAGAAACTGTAGTAGAGGATGGTTATGATTTTGAACCTTATGATTGGGATGATGATGAAGACATAACAACATGGCCTAGTCAGTCTACTCAGACTAGAGTAAAAAAAGTAATAGGTACTGAATATCAGCTGATTAAGGCTGGTCAGGCCACTAGTGGAGAAATCCTTGGTACTCTTGATGTGCTCTATGAAGAATTGCCAGAACTTAAGGCTAACACCTATACTGATGCTCATACTAAAACTATGCAAATCAAAATAGGTTCAGTCTATAAAATTGATGAAGATTTAGTAGATAGAGATAACAGAGTAGAATGTTCTAATGGACTCCATGTAGGTAGTATGTCATTTGGTATTGGTAGTTTCGGAGACACCAAGGTAATGGCACTGGTTAATCCCTCAAAGATTAGAGCAGTACCACAATATGATAGTAAGAAGATGAGGGTGAGTGAGATGTTTATTGCTGCTGTTCTTGAGCAGGATGCTAACGGTAATTACATGGATAGTGAAATGGATTTGGTAGAGTTTAATGACTTGTATTTTGCTCTTAGTGTAGAAGAACTTGAAGAAATGGCTAAGGGTGTGAATATCACTGAGTTATCTAAACATAAATTGCTTCCCAGTGTTGATTTCAACAGTTTGGGAACTATTGTTGGAGATTTGGCTGGTATCAGAGATGCTATTGCAAACCGAGTAACAGTTTATTAATAAATTTTCATTGGTAGGAGGAAATGTCAAAGTTTCTTCCTACCTTTAATAAATTAAATATGACAGCAATTGATGAAATGAGGCAAATGGTGGATGATATAGAAGATGAAATTAATTCAGTTAAGGATGATAAAATATCCTTAGAGAAAGAACTTGAGGAATCTCAAGATAAATTAATTTCTTTAGAGCTTGAAAATGAGAAATTAAGAGATGAAGTAGAATCTTTAAAGGATGAACTAAATGATCTAGCAGAACAATATTCAGAAATGACTGAACAGCTTGATGCTATAAATAAAGAAGTATGAGAAAATATAGATTCTTCTATCACTATTTTAAACAGAAGGGAAAAATGTCAGTACATTTTAGAAACCAATGTATAATAGTAGATAATGTAGAATGTAACACCAGTTGTGAGACCCACTGGCAGGATAGGCAACCTAGACTTATAATGAGAGGAAAAGCCAAATCTGTTACGGTAGTAAATGGTAAAGCAATTATTGAATGAGGAAAAGAAAAACACCATTAAAGAAACGGGCTAGGAATGATACCTCAACTAAAAAGAGAAAGACTTATAAGAGAAAGACAGCTAAGGGTAGAGTAGCTAAGACTAGAGCAGGAGGAACTCTAACAGAAGCACAATACTGGCAGAAAATTAGACATGCCCTAAGGAAATCATTTAGATGGTGGCCTCCTATGATGCAAGCCTTAAAATTGTCAGAGAGGCCCTCTCAAAGTCCTAATAAGAGACTTAAAAAGGAATATCAATGTGGAGAATGTAAAAATTGGTTTCCTAGAACTCAAGTTGAGATAGACCACATAATTCCTTGTGGATCACTGAATTGCTATGAGGATGTAGCTCAATTCATTAAGAATCTGACTCCAGAGAGCCCTTCAGCTTTCCAGATTCTATGTAAGACAGACCATAAAACAAAAACAGATGCCGAGAAGGAGGCAAGACAAATTTTAAAAATTAAACCATGATAGTGCCATCATTTTACAGAACTTATCAGTTCTACGATATACAGGCCCGGAGATTGGCCATTTTTGGTGAATACACAGGACACTTAATTAAATATTATGTATTCACATGCTCTAGAAAGGACCAGTTTAGTAAAAATACAGCTTTAGCCCTATTTGAGGATTATAAATCAGGTGGAAACCTTGCAGAAAGTCATCCCATTGTATTTACTGTTCCAGTATTGAGTGGTAAACCGGGAAAGACATTTATTGACTTTCTAAACCAAAGTTTCTTGAGAAAGCATACCATAGCAAATGTCTTTGCAGAAGAAGTATTACTAGACAATAAAGGAAATGTTACAAAAATAAATAAATCAAAAGTAAAAGAATGGAAGACAATAATTTAATTGGAGAAGCAGCACAAATTTTAAGTTGGGATAAAGATGGTAATCCTGTTTATACAGATAATCCATTAATAGCTACTAAGCCAGATGTAATAGAAGGAGTCTTTGTTAAAAGACTTTCTACTAAGGCCAGACCTATTACTCAGCATGAAAAAGATGACACATTTATAGCAGAATTCCCTAGTCAGGGAGCAGCTGCTGAGTTCCTAAAAGGTACACCAGAAGGTATTTGTCAGGCTATTAAACAAAGAGAAGCAGGTAAAAACAGACATTATAAAGGATTTATATGGAAATACAAGATTTAGACCAGAAGCTTACAGAAAAACAATACAGAAAGGTAGGGGTAGATAGCTACTCCTCCTTTAAAGATTTCATAGCAGATAGAAGGAAGTATTACAAGAAATACATTTTGTCTGAACCTGTAGAAGAGAAATATGATTTCGCTATCCTAATGGGACAAGTAGTTGAAACTCTTGCTCTTACACCTGATGATTTTGACAATAAGTTCTTTCTGTCTCAGGGTGAAAAGCCTAGTGAGAATACAGCTATGAATGACTTTGTTGAGGCTTTATACAGCAGGTGGATAGAGTTTAGTGTAGATGGAGAACTAGTTAAGCCTTATGATGAGGTAGTAGAGTTAGCCTATAATGATGTGAAATTTGATAAGGATGGTAATATTGTAGCTTTTAAACAGGCTAAGGCATCCAGTAAGGAAGTTATTGAAGGAAAATTCTCTAGCACATATAGGAGCTATTTTGATGAAATTATTGCCTCTAGAAGCAGAGGAGTGAATGTTATTACAAATAAAGAGCTTCAACAGGGAGAGGCCATTAAGGATACTCTCTTTACTCATCCCCATACATGTGATATAATGAGGATGAAGACTAATGATACTCAAGATGTATTGTTACAAGTACCATTTTTCTTTGATATTAGGGGATATAAGCTTAAGTGTTTGATAGATAGGCTAGAAATTAACCATGAGCATAAGTTTATTCAACCAGATGACTTAAAAGTCACATGGAATGTTGATAAATTTCTAACAGAATACTATCTTTACAGGAGAAGTGATCTACAGGCAGCTATTTATTATATGGCTTGTCTAGATTTTGCGGATAAGTATTTTCCAGACTACGAGGTTAGGCACATGAGGTTTATCGTAGCTGATAGTACTAATCAGAATGCTCCATTGGTATACACAACATGCCAAAAAGATGTAGATGATGCCATGGCAGGATTTGTACATAGAGGTAAACACTATGTAGGACTTAATACAGTAATCGAGGATTTAAAGTGGCATAAATCAGAGGGTATTTGGAATGCCTCCAAAGAGAATTACCTAAATAATGGTGTATCCTCCATAACCGAAAAACTATGGGCTTTATAGATGATTTGCAAAAATATACTTCTGCAACTCTATTCCTGCTACGAGGACTTGGTAAGGAATATAAGTTTCAGGCTTTGTCAAAATATGGATTCATTAATGCCTATATAGGAGATATAGGACATGAGCCCTTATATGAATATAGCTTGTACCTATTATTCAAACCAGAGAACTATCAGGATTTCCAGTACTTTTTGAATATCGAAAAGAAGAAGAACAGAATAGTGGATGAATATGATTATGAGGGTGGATATACAGTGTTAGTATATAATTTTCCAGAGCAGTTTCATCATGAGTATGATTTGTTTAAAACAGGAGATTTCTCCTTGTTTAGGAAGAGTTATGTAGATATATTTCCAGAGTTTGAGCCAATTCCTAATACGGTAACACCACAAAAAACTCAGAGTTTACAATGGAGGGTGTTTCATTTACATGATAGCTTGAGGGAATATTGGGAGGAGAGACTTGGAATTGAATTAGACTCAGATGCTGAGCTATGGAGTAGGCCAGATTTACAGAAGGAAACTCTGGATATAAGAAAATTTGAAACAGATAAATTAATAAGCAACTTATGACATTTACAGACGAAGAAATAAGAAAGATACTTACTGACTTTCCACAATCAGTATTAAAATATAGTGAATATGCCATCAAAACTCTTAAACTAGGAGAGATTAATGACATGGATGATGACGATGTTAAAGCATTGATTCCTCAATTGATTCAGTTCAATCCTAGAGGTCTCTATGAGTTCTTTGACAGTAACAAGATTTATCCCTACTCCTTCATGCAGGGAGTAGTTTGGAAGGGCAATGTATATATTAAGGACACTCAGGCTCAATATGTTAGCGAGGATGAGTTTGATACAAGGATAGATGCTGAAAAACAAGCTATGCTGGTAGCTTTTAAAACATTAGAAGGATGACAGTAGAGAAATTTAACGAGATTATTAATACAAGGATAGAATCTATTAATAAATCCCTTATTACTAAAGGAAAGGAATATGCTAGGGGAGATGATAGACTATGGAATTTTAAGAGAGGAGCTAGTATTAGTAGAAAAACTCTTCCTAGAACTGTAGAAGGATACTTAACTAAACACATAGCCAGCTTTTATGACATTATTGATGACTTTGACAAGGGTATTCATCCTTCCAGAGAACTTATTAATGAGAAATTTGGAGATATTATTAATTATATGATCCTAATGGAAGCAGTATTAATAGAAGAGAGTTCTGAAGAAGAAACAGTTCCTATTAAGCCTAGTATCTATGAGGTTATTGGTAACAAAAAATCTCAATCAGATACACCTAGTGTTTACGGTAATCAAATTTTCCATAATATAGTTAAGGAAGAATATTAATCTTTATTTTTCATAAAGACCTGAAAACTTAGGTAGTGTGGAAGGGAATGCTTAAATTGCGTTCCCTTCTTTTTTACAATACACCACCTAAAAACAATATAAATTATGACGAGACCATTATTTGGTCTAAATATGCCAAATACATGGAAACCCAGCAAAGAAGAGAGAGCTGGGATGAGATTAATGACAGGTATGAAGATATGATGACTAAAAAGTATCCTCAGTTAACAGATGAAATTATTAATAATGTCCTTGAAATAAGAAAGAAGAAAGTATTACCCTCTATGAGAGCTTTGCAGTTTGCCGGAGCAGCTGCTGAAGTTAATAATAGTAGGGTGTATAACTGTTGTTTTCTGCATGTTAATAGTGTAGAAAGCTTTAGTGAGACTATGTTTCTTCTATTAGGAGGTACAGGTGTTGGTTATAGTGTTCAAAAGCACCATGTAGCTCAATTACCTGCTATTACAAAGCCTACTAAGACCAGAAGGTTTCTAATCCAAGATGATATTATGGGATGGGCTGATGCTGTTAAAATGCTTATGAAAGCATTCTTAATGGGTAAGCCACTCCCCGTATTTGACTTTAGAGGTATTAGAAAGAAGGGCAGCAGACTAGTTACAGCAGGAGGTAAAGCTCCCGGTGCAGAACCATTAAAGGAATGTTTATTCCAAATACAGAAGATATTAGAAAGGAAGGAGGATGGAGAACAGCTCAGTCCTCTAGAATGTCATGATATAATGTGTCATATTGCTAATGCAGTATTGGCAGGGGGAATTAGAAGAGCAGCAATGCTAAGTCTATTCTCTATGGATGATGATGAAATGCTTACATGTAAGTATGGTAATTGGTGGGAGCTTAATGAACAGAGAGGGAGAAGTAATAACAGTGCTGTATTATTAAGAGGCTCAGTAAGTTATAATCAATTCCAAGAATTGTGGACTAAAATCCAAGCTTCAGGAAGTGGAGAGCCGGGAATATATTGGACTGATAACATAGAATGGGGAACTAACCCTTGCTGTGAAATAGCCTTAAGAGCCTTTCAGTTCTGTAATTTGTGTGAAGTGAATGTTAATAATCTTAGGAGTCAAGAAGACTTAAACAATAGGGTGAGAGTGGCAGCATTCTTTGGTACTCTACAGGCAGGATTTACTGATTTTCATTATCTCCGTCCTATATGGAAAGAGGTAACAGAAGAGGAAGCCTTGCTAGGTATTGGACAGACAGGTATAGCCTCTGGAGAAGTATTACAATATGACTTAACTGAGGCTGCTAGGCTTGCAGTAGATGAGAATGGTAGGATATGTGAAATTATAGGAACAAATCCAGCTGCTAGAGTTACATGTGTTAAGCCCTCAGGAACAACAAGTTGTGTATTAGGGACTAGCTCAGGTATTCATGCTTGGTATGCAGACTATTTTCTACGTACTATTAGATTTAATAAGAATGAGGATATAGCTAATTATTTTATTATCTACCATCCAGAACTTGTTGAAGATGATATACTTAGACCGCATGATACTATATGTGTAAGATTTCCTATTGCTGCTCCACAGGGTAGTATTACTACATCTGAATCACCAATAGATATGCTAGAAAGGGTTAAGAAATTCTCTGAAGAATGGATTAAACCGGGGCATATATCAGGTGTTAATACTCATAATGTGAGTGCCACAGTATATATTAGAGAAGGAGAATGGGAGAGTGTAGGAGATTGGATGTGGATGAATCAGGACTATTATAATGGATTAAGTGTATTGCCAGTTGATACTCATACCTATGTACAACCTCCTATGGAGCAAATTACTAAGGAAGAGTATGAAAGGAGGTATAGTCTATTACAACCTATAGATTTGACTAAAGTGATTGAAATTGATGATAATGTGAATTTTGCAGAGTCTGTAGCCTGTTCAGGTGGGGCTTGTGAAATTACACATGGATAATGTTTTCTTGTTTTAAATTGTGCTCGGAATATTTCTATATTCTGAGCTTTTTTTTCTAAAAAATATGTTTTTTGCATGAAAATTGCTTATATTTGTATATAAATTATAAATTATGACTGAAAACCAAAGTGTTACACCATCAGTAGAGAATAAAACCTACTTAGAAAGATGGATTGAAACTAAGCCTCCTAAGGATTATGAAATGATGGGAAGTGCTAAGTTTGTTAAAATGGTAATGTTTATTACTAAATATCCCATGAGTAATGAGGATATTAATGAATGGACATTAATGAAGACTACCAGAGATTTTCCATTAAGAAGGCAGCTTTCTTATTTCCAACGAGATTTGTTAAATTTTAGAGGTTATTTATTTGAGTATCCAGAATTGTCACAGAAACAACAAAAAATGTTAAAGAAACATGAGTCAAGAAACTGAAATTAAAGAAACTAAAGAGAAAAAAGTGAAGGGTGAAAAAGCAGAAAAGCCAGTAGCAGATACTCCAGAAGCTAAGTTAGAAGCTCTTAGAGCTAGACTTAATAAGGATTATGGTAAGGGTAGCCATATGAAAGCTACTCAGAAAGGAGACCTGATGGATACTATTTCTACAGGTAGCTATACATTAGATAAAGCAACAGGAATAGGTGGAATACCTAACTCTGGTTGTCTAGTTGAGCTTCTTGGTTGGGAATCTTGTGGAAAATCAACAGCATTGCTTACTGTAATGGCTAATGCTCTTAAAAAATCTCCTGATAAGAGAGCTGGATTATTTGATGGTGAGCATAGTTTCAGCAAGAAATATGCTAAAAGTCTTGGTATGGATATTGAAAGGCTTGATATATTTCAGCCTACATGTGGTGAAGAAGCCTACGATATGCTGAAGGAAATTGCCGATAGCGGGTTATATTGTGTCATTGGAGTAGATAGTCAAACTTCATTGAAGCCTAGGAAGGTGGTAGAGGGTAAGATGGAAACTAGCCATTTAGGTGTAGAGGCTAGGATGATGGGAGATGCAGTACCTAAAATGCTTAATGCAGCTGCAAGGAATAACATTCCTATTCTAGTTATTAGTCAGTTTAGAGAGAAAATAGGTGTAATGTTTGGAAGTCCAGAAACCACCAGTGGTGGACATGCCCTTAAATATTATGCTCACATGAGGATTAGATTCTCTAATAATAAGGATAAGAAAAATGATGAAGTAGTGGGTGTTAAGAATAAAGTAGTAGTTGTTAAAAATAAATATGCTGCCCCATTTGGTGTAGCCGAGTATGCTATTAAATTTGGAGAAGGTCCAGATAATATTCAAGAAATAGCTGATATGGCTATAGATGCTGGTATTGTTACAGCTAGTGGAGCTTGGTGTTACTACAAAGACTTAAAGTTTAATGGCAAAGAAGCCCTTAAAGAAGCCTTTATAGATAATCCTGAGTTCTATGAAGAGATTAAATTAAAAGTATTGTCAGATGAAACTATATTATGATCCTGAAAAGGACTTATTTACATTGGATTTTGAGAAGGGGGCATATATTCCTCCGGTAGGCAAGAATGCAATTGTTGAGTTTGATGAGTCAGCTATAAGTGATTGTGGATGTATTTCTACATTTGCTATTACTAATTTTATTAGTCCTTTTGATCCTATAGTCACTTCAGAAGCTGCTTTAGAGAGTATCTCATTTTGGGATATTCTCTTTAGAAAAAGAAAAACTATTGAAAGAATTAAACTAAATTTATGAGTACAACTAAAGATACCAGTAGACACCAGCTAATATATAATGCTGTACAGTGTGGAGCTTGTGGGAAAATAGTAGAATCTACATATGGGCATGATTATAATACATGTGGTTGTGTGAATCAGGCTATGGCTGATGGTGGATTAAATTATGCTAGATATGGTGGAAAATATATGGAATTAGTTCATCCTCTCCATAGATATTTTGAAGATACACCCTTTACTATGGCTAGGAAACTAGCATTTAGACTACATAGAACTAAAGGAGCTGTAAAGATAAAGGATATGAGTGATGCATGGCTAAATGCTGCTATTGAAGATCAAATAGATAGAGATTATGGTGCTGATTGGCATATGCTTCTTCTTTTACAGGAAGCCTTATATAGAAGAGAGTTAGTAGATGAACCAAATGAATACATAGTATATGAAGACTAAAAGAATAGTTAGAGACTACGGTAATCAGTATGAAGTTACAGATACTTCCAGTACACCAGACTTAATGGATTTGAGAGAGACTATAGACAATCTGGAGGATAATATGCCAGAGGATGATAAGAGTAAAGAGTATAAGACTTGGAAGAAGAATTATAATAAGGTAGCTGAGGACTACAACAGAATAGCTGGTTTTAGAGCATTTAGAATATACAAATGAAAAAGACTCCCTTAAAACGTGGAACTTGCCAACTAAAAAGAGGCAAGCCACTAAAAAAATCTACTAAAACTAAGGAATCTGTAGAGCAAGATAAAGAGCAGAGAGATAAGGATATGAGATTCTATATGTCTATATGGAATAAGAGGCCAAGAGTAGATTTTGAGACTGGAGAACAGTTATGGGGAGAATCCACAGCACATTTTCATCATGTCCTAGAAAAGGAGAACTATCCAGAGTACAGATATGAGGAGTGGAACATAGTACTGGTTAGTCTATTAACACATGACCAGTATCACAAATCCCCTAGAATGTGTCCAAAGATAGAAGCATACAGAGAAAAATTATTAAAACAACTAGATTTATGACATACGGAGACTTAATAACAATACCATCTACTAGTGACTCAGATTTTTTAGTTATAGCTAAAGTAAACACAGGAGATATTATAGATTCTACTATAGAAAAAGCCAAATCCAGATTTGCCAAAAGAACTACAGATCAAGCTGAACTTTTTGGTAAAATTGGAGATAGGCAACTAACACCAGCAGAAGATATGATTATTGCATATATAAAAGATAGTTCTAGACAAGCTGATAACTTATATAATAAGGCTATAGAGCATTATGAATTAGCTTTAATGTATTTAGAAAAAGCAGAAACTTATTAAACCAATTAGATGATACAGAAAGTATTAATACTGTCTGAAGAAGATTATACAAATCTAGATCAGGAAATGTTGAAAAAACAAAATATTATCAACATTCAAGTACAACAAATTAGTGATTTAAGAGGAAAGTTGCTAGCAGCTGAAAGACCTAGCCCACAGTTAGTAGAAGTTAAAGTGAGAGATACTAGTACTTCAGAAGCGATTGAATTTCTTAAACAGAAAATAGTTACACTTGAGTCTGGAATTATACTTCATAAGAGGCATTTAGAGAAAATTCCTAAGTGGATAAGAAATATATTTAAACCATAAAACCAATTATAATGGGACATTTATTCTTCTATAAGAAGACAAACAAGGAGACAGGCAAGGAATATCAACACTGTCTAAACGTAGAAAAGATTGTAAGAGCAGAGGAAATAGGAGAAAATTTCGTAGTATTGATGGATGATGGACATGATCATAGCTTTGATTTGCCCTATACACCAGAACAGGCTAGGAAAAATGAAAAGCTGAAGAAAGAAGGAAAACCTGAAGAACCACCCAAGAGAGTAAGACAATTCATTGTCAGTGAGATTCCCATTAGTCTAGAGGATGCTAAAAGACTCCAAGAGGAGTTTGGTGGCAAACTAGCTTAAATTAAAAAACCCCTTCTATTCGGAGGGGTTTTCTTTTTGAAGAAAAAGCTGAACAAAATTAAGTATTTTGCTGCACAGGCTGTTGAGCCTCGATAATCACACCCTCTTCAATCCCAGTTACCAATTTAGCATGTGCAGCATTAAATGCAGCAATGATGGCCTGAGGTGAAGTCCCATTAGGGCTGTATGCTAACTCTTTCAAAGTACTGTAAATAATGCTATACTCTACACCACTAAAAGTAAAAGTGGTAGTAGGTTGCCATTGATAATTCTTTGTAGAATCAAACTTTGGTTTTGTAGATTTCTTTGTAGCCGCTTTTCTTGGGGCTGATGCTGTTGATTTCTTTGCCATAATTATAATTTGGTTTACACAAATATACGGTGAGTTTCTATTACTACCAAATATTTTTTATTTATTTTCTATTAAAATATCATAATTTATAGTACCAGAGGATTTCATAGACTTACTATAGCTCATTTTTAGTCCAAATCTATTATGAAGGGCTTCTACTTCCTTAAATAATATATCAAAATACTTTGGTTCTGAGGGACTTATGCGGATATTAATACCTGACATTTTTCTTGTAACTTCTCCAAAAGCCCCCACATCTATAGATTCTATAATTCCCTCTAAATATTGGAAATATGTAAGGGTATTTTCTTCTAAAATTGGGGGAAAGTGCTTCTTAAGAAGTATCATTTATCGTTTAATTTGTATTAAAGGTAAGGAAATTCCAACACCTACAGAAAACTTATTTGTAATAGGATTCCACACAAAGGCAGGACCTATAGCTATAAATGTCTTTTTTTCTTTAGTTGTCCAACTATATCCACTTTGAAGGCTGTTATATGGATTAGTATTTCTGATAATTACAGTCCTTTTAGGGGCTCCAAAGAGAGGATTCTTGACTACTTCTGTTCTAAGGAGGGTATCTCTAGAAGAGAATGATATAGAGGCTGTATCCTTACCAGCTACAGCTACAATATCTATCCAAGGATCATGTGTTTCCACCTTGTATCCTATAATATTCCTATTGCTGTCTAATATACTACCCCTAAAAATAGGCGTAGATTTAGTAATAAAGACAGTATCCTTTACGTATATATATTTATCTATTCCCTGTATCTGCTTGATTTTCAGCTTATAAACTCTGGCAACAGAATCTGCAATTCTTTCCCTGTCCTTTTTATCTGAAACAACAAGTTGAGTAATTACAGCAGATTTCTTATCATTAATATCTTTAAGAATCTTAACTTTTTGTAAGACTGGTTCAGTTTGGCCTAAGACACTAACAGGCTCATAGTTCTGCTTTCCAAAAACTAGTATACCTATTATAATAGCCACAAGAACTATAATAGTTAAGTTTTTATATTTAGTGGTTAAAATATGATACGTGGAGGCTATCTTTGTCCATATCTTTTGCAGATAATTCATAATATTTTAAATTTTGCTCTATTTGAAGTAACTTCAGATAGTTATCTCTCTGAAGACGCTCTAATTCATCATTAGCAGCCCTTGCTTTTAATGCTAAAAAGCCGGGTGGGGGAATATTTGTCCCATTCAGCAATAACACAATAAAAAAGCAGACTATTAATGAAATTCTCATTTTGAAAGGTTTACTTGACATTTGCTAGTGATTGAGGTTTAGGTAAATTGCTTAATAGAAATTCATATCTCTCACTCCTAACTCTTTCATACTGTAAGGCTCTTTCAGTTAATTCAATATTCTTATCATTTAACTTTTGATTAGTCTCTTGATATTTATTAATAGTTGCATTCCCCTGAACATACTGATATACATTAGAGCCTAACAGCACTATTAATAGAAAGGCTATTTTATTTCTACCAACAGCTTCAATAAATTTATCATCTAGTATTCTAGTAGGCATATAAATTTCTCTTATTACGGATTAGTTTAGTAAAAAAACGTGCTGAAAATAATAGGGGAAAATATTCCCCCCTATTATGGAACAGTAGTGGTAGTGGTAGTGGTAGTGCTTGTCGTAGTACAGCAAACATTGGCAATAATCTCTAGCCAACGGCCACTTTTGGGCTGTTTTACTCTACTAAGGAGAATGCCGGGAACAACATTTCCAGCACGGTCAAGCTTGACAAATACCCTTAAACGTGGGTCTCTCTTTTTCATAATTTAAATTTTAGTGTGAATTTTTAGGGTCAGAAGCTATTATAGCCTTTACATAACCCGATGAACAAAAATCTTTATTTACATATGATAAATCATCATCATATGGAGTTTTTATGTTATTAACATAATTTGAATTTCTTTTATTAAATAGGTCTGTTTCATTAGTAGCTCCTGCATCATGATATATGAATACTTCATTCCATTTACTAATTGGGTCTGTAGCCCAAGCAAAATCCATAAATGAAGGAGTTTCAGTTTGTTGACTTCTCTTCCAGAGAGTCCATAAAACTGACCACATATCAGCACACCAGCTTTGAAAACCCTTGTTTTCTGATTCAAAGTATTTATCATTAACTGTTCTAAGATGCACTAAGATTTGTATAATTCCCCATGAAACATCTACCCAAAATTGAGCATCTATATTCTTAAGGATATACTGTGCTCCTCCAGTCTTATTTTCATTCTCTACAGCAGTATTCCTAGTTAGAGAGAAAAAACTTAGGCATTCTTGGAGCACATCTCTTTTCTTATAAGATTCTAGTTTTTCTGGTAGTACATCCTTGGCTTTAGAGTCAAAATAGCTTGCACTATTGTAGGCTGCTGTATTAGACAAATAACAAGTATCATTATCAAGTATAGTTTCGTTTAGGGGAAGAAGACTAAGATATAATACATCTGAATCAGTATATAAGACAGTAGCCTCTTTAAGTTCTGGATATTTCTTCCAGTGTTGCTCTAGAATATGGGGTCTAAGAAGAGGAATGTAACTAAAAGCATGGATAGTATTAAGAAAGTTCTGCTTATCAGGATAAAAAAAGAATTTAGCCTCAGGATAATCGTTAATTAAATCTACCCAATGCTGATCTCTAGGCTTATCTATTCTGTCTGATGGTGTAAATAGTAGTATTTGGTAGTATTTACTCCATCCTATTTGCCTAAATTGATGTAATTGAACTCTTAGGGTCCAACAAAAAAGCAAATCATCAGGCTGTGCTGACACAATTACAAATTCCCTCATGTAGTTAATGGTTTATTAGTTGGTTTATGCGTGAACAATTTTTAAAACGTCTCCAGTTCTGTAAAATGTACCTATAGCTAATCCTGCTGTTACAGCTGCTGCATTATCTGCATAATCTACTACACCTGTTAAGTTCATTGTACCACCTCTAGTTATAAACCCTACAGTAGCAGAGTCATTTTCAAACTGGGCAATATATCCAGTAGAGGAGGCATGTACTTGTTTCATCCTAACTGCTGGTTGGCTGTCTGCTATACTTCTTTGTAACAATACTCCATTGGTTCCTAAAAACATAGAGGCATTATTAAGTGAGGCTGCATTATAATAGGTAGAACACTGTACTATAGTAGAAGTTAATGTACCTGATATGGCCTGATTGGTAGAAAATGTATTAGCTATATTATTATAAACTACATTTGGCCCAGTGGTTCCAATTGCTACCCAAGTACCCGGAGTACCAGATACAGTACATATCCACCCCCAGTGTTCCCCACTTATAGGAGTCATTCTTAGGGCTATATCTCCAGCATACCATTGTCCAGCATTAGGAGAAACTGTATTAGAAACAGCCCATGTAAATATTCTACGTCTAGCAGAAGCTGCACCAGATTCTCCAGCTACAGTACCATTAGATAAATTAATAAATTTCTGGAAATCCTCTACACCATCCCAAAATTGATTATCTTTATATACTAATCCTCCCGAAGACTCTTGTTGTGACTCGACATATTTCTGTCTGCCAAAATAGTTACCAGCCACTTTACCAGCTCTAGAATTAGCTGTCGTAGTATAATAAGTAGCACCAGAAGTCCTAATAGCAATGGTTTGAGTATTAGTAGTAGCATCTCCAGAATAAGAGTAATCAAAAGTATTATCAACAATTTGTAGAGCATTGAGTACAGAATTAGCTGCTGCGGGGTTGATTTCTATTCCAGCTTTAGCTCCCACACTGTCAGTTGAGTTCTTATAGATATGATTATCACTAAATTTAGCTCCAACCACACTAACAATTTGAACTCCCTCCAGTTTGTTCTGGAAGATAAAGTTATTATGTATTCCAATATTGAATGGAAAAGCATCAAGTTGAACACCTATATTATTGAAACTTATGGTATTACCCATAATTAAGGTATCATAAGAGGCTCTAACAATAATACCTGTTCCTATACAATAGGAGACATTATTATTAATAATTTTAAGTCTTTGAACTATAAAACCACCAGATGTATATACACTAATACCATTTGCCACCTCAGTAATATCATTATTACTAATTTGGGTATAATAAGAGCCTTGAAGAATTCCTATACCAGTTCCCCAGTTACCACGTATAATATTACTATCTACAAGAACAGCCTTCTTAACTACATTAGTATCAATAAGAATAGCAAAGGGTGGATTTAGGGGCGTATATCCAGAATTTTTAACATATACATTTCTATAGATTTTACCCATATATCCATCAGATACAGAATCTACACCATTGTACTCATAGTTTGTAGCTCTACCACAATCTTCAAAATAATTCTCATATGTGTCATTATTAGAAGTTTCTAAGTGATTAGGTTGACCTACAGCAGGGTTAGTATAGCCATCTACATTTATACCACAATAGCTATTGTAGAATTTATTATTATGTACTTTAACACTATGTGATCTAGTTACATAGACACAAGCTCCTGAATATGGTTGTCCATTAGGAGAAGTACCAGAAGGGAAGTGAAAATCACCACAATCGGTAAATTTACAATTTTGTACATTTCCACCCTTAACTGCTTGATATACAATAGCTGCTCCATAGCCTGTAGGAAAATTGGACTCATCTCCCGTACCAGTTTGTAATACCTCAATACCATCAAATTCTATATTGTCTACCGTAGCTCTAAATAAATTAGTATAGTTTGTAAGTTGGGTGAATTTAGTATAATCTTTAGAACCAATAAATTTTAATGGTTTATTTATTATTATTTCTCCATCTACTCTATAATTATTATCAGGGAAAAATATTGTACTATAATTTGGTACAGCGGTTATCATACTATTGATAAGACTATAGCTATTCTGTATGCCATTACCAAGAATTCCAAACCATTTAGCATTAATACTACCACTATAAGCTCTCTTAAATCTGTATCCTCCTATTGCAAGAAGAATTAATCCCGTATCATCACTAGATGTAGTATCACTATTATCATAATAGAAATATCCTTCTTGTCCTCTATCAGTTACATAATATAACTGAGTAGTAGATGGTGTGGTAGCGAAAGCTCTAAGACCAGAAACTGTAATTTGAAATACATTTTGTTTACCATTTAATGCGGCCTGTATATCAGATTGGGCTGATAATGTACCTGTTATACCTCCCCAAACAGCACTTGTAGCTGTAGATATATCTCCTGAGCCAAGTATAGTAACACCATTAATTGTCTTAATATTAGTACCACTAACAAGACTTATTTGTTTTGCCGCTAAATCACTGACTAAATTAGTTACATCAGATTCAGAATGAGTATGTACTGTATTAGCCTTTCCTGTAAGAGCTGTAAATACTGCTCCAGAGGAAATATTGTTAGTACTGCCAGATGTAGGAACATTATCTCTATAAAAAGCAAGAGCATCAAATACAAATTGAGTATTTGCTACATTAGTAGATGTATTTGAACCAATTTGTGTAGCTACAGTTGCAAGTGTTCCAAGAGCTACAGTTCCAGTAAATATAGGATTAACTATAGGAGCTTTTAGAGCTAAGGCTGCAACTAAGTCAGCCTGACTAGACAGTGATCCACCAATATTGCCCCAAGTCATACTAGGTAAATTGTTCATGGCATTCTGAACAAATTGAGTAGTAGCTACTTGTGCTGTAGAAGTACCTAATGTGGCAGTTGATGTAGTTGGAATTGTAGAAAATGTATTTAAACCACTAAATGAGTTACCTCCAGAGAGATTAGCTTTAGTATCTAAAGCCTGCTGAATAATAGGATTTAAACTACCGCTAACATTACCTAAAGTAATATCATAGTTTAATGAGCCTCTAAGCCAATTAACGTTAAGACTACCATCACTACTAGTAAGATTTATTCTACAGCTCATTTTTTTATTATAAGAATATTAAATAATAATTGATATTATTAAACCAATACTAGTCACTACCAAAGTAAGAAATCCGAGTGCCATAATCCAAAGTTCTCTACGTGTTACAAATTCCCTAGCCTGATCCTTAAGTTGTCCCCTAAATTCATTTGCCACAGCAGCCCTATCTGAATTAGTGACTGCTTCTTTATTTACAGCTACTTGAATAGCATTTACTTCTGTGGCTAGCAAACTTCTAGTCCATCCAATTTGGTTATCTATATATTCTTTAGTCTCTGAATTCATATTATATATTAATCAGTAGTTTCAGTATACTTAATCCAGTTAGTTCCATTATAAACTCTAAGTCCCGGAGTATTATCAGTTTGATAAACCGATAATCCAGCAACTGGTGTACTAATAGCATCTCTTTGGGCCTTAGTCATTCTTGGAAGAAGAAATCCCTGAGTAGTAGATGTGATAACAACAAGAGCACTTGGTACATCAGTATAAGTACCACCCTTTTGGAACATAGTGTTACCAGTGGACATTATCTTTTGGTTAATATTACCACCAGTACCATTAGCAAAAGCTATATAACCAGAGGAACCAGAAGCTGTAAGTTGAATAAATCCTGTAGAGCCAGTTGTAGCTACACCAATACCTCCAGAATTTGTCTGGCTAATTTGCCAGAATCCACTTGTAGCATTTAAGTAACCAAGAGTTGTATCAGCAGTTCCTGTAGTACCATTAATCATTCCTATAAGTCCACCTTGTCCTGTACTACCTGTAACTAACTGACTATTAGCAAAAGTATCCGTTAGAGTTAATTTACCTGTAACTATTGCAGTACCAGATACTCTAAGTGCATCATTGCGTCCTGTAAATGTTCCTCCTGTAGAAGCCCCATTAATAAATACAGTGGCTGCATCAGTAGCAGTAGCTACACCTCCTGTAATAGTTAGTGGATTAACCACAAATTGAGCCATAAATGCATGTACACCAGAGGCGGCTTCAGTAACTAACTGAGTACCTATAATATGTGATCCATAACTATGTCCTGCTGTAATTGGGTAGTTGGTTGATCCACGTTCCCATATTCTTACACCTACAGTAGCGGCTCCTCCAAAGAGTATTTCAGCTGTAGATGTACTAGTAGCAGTAGCACCACCAAAAGCAAAGAAGTTTACAGAACCAGCTGTAGCTCCAGTTTGTATACCACCTGTAAGTGTAGCAATACCTGTTACACCTAGTGTAGTAGAAGCTGTTATTGCAGCCGCAGCCAATGTACCTGTGAATGTAGGAGAAGCAAGGTTTGCTTTTAAATTGTTAGCTGTGGTTACAAATGCTGTTGTGGCAACTGCTGTAGTTGAATCAGCAGCTGATTGAGTTGTTGCAATTGTGCCTGTTGGCAATGTGGGAGTTCCTGTAAACGTAGGAGAAGCTAGAGCTGCTTTTAATCCTAAGGCTGTGGTAAGAGCTGTATTAGTAATAGTACCCGAAATACTAAGATCACTTGATATAGTAGTAAGTGTTCCAGCTGCATTAACACCCCAAATATTACCTCCTAATGTATTATGATAAAAGTTAATATCTCCAGCAGTTGAATAAAGAGCACCAGCCTGAGCATTGTTATCTCTTCTACTAATTGTGTATTGAGAGCCAGCTCCAATTGCATTTAGAGCACCTGTTGCCGTAATATTACCAGTAACAGCGACATTCCCTGTAACAGCCTGATCACCAGTGAATGCATTTCCACCAGCTAAATTAGCCTTACCTGATGTATCACCCCCAATTTGGGAATCTACATAACTCACTAAGGCTGCATTATCGGTAGGATCACCTGTAATAGT